>WNFQ01006505.1_pt1 | contig 16551 bp, 17 predicted proteins | sample 5400171 | NCBI WGS metagenome assembly WNFQ01 (sample SAMN13153356, study PRJNA577476) | soil metagenome | isolation source: 20 cm soil under Madrone tree | place: USA:California | collected 2016-06-14 | reverse complement strand
GGTTGACCATGCCCGGTTTGGAAACGTATCGCAAATTGTGGAGGATAGAATGAAACGTTTGTTTGACCCGAGAAAGCCACATCTTGCGGTCTGCCTCTGGATATATAACCCAGAAATTCCGAGATGGAGGCGACCCGAACGAACCAAAAGGCCCTCACCACTCCCCGGAACCCCGCTGCATTATGCCACCCTTTGGGGTTTACACACCATTGTAGAGTTCCTAATCATCGAGCACTCACAGGATATTCACTCGACGGATTTCACCAACTTGGTGACTCCTCTACATCTGGCAGCGAAAATGGGACATGTGGAAATCGCTCGCTCCCTTGTTGAGAGGGGCGCGGTTCTGACAGCCCTGGACAAGGACGGCTCGACTCCACTACATCTGGCATCGCGAGAGGGACAACTGGAAGTCACTCGCTCTCTTCTCAATTGGGGCGCGGATGAGATGGCCCAGGACATGAATGGGTCAACTCCACTACATTTGGCGTCGTGGGAGGGACATCATGAGATTGCCAGCATCCTCATCAACCACCACGCAGACATAGATGCCCGGGACATGAATGAGTCCACTCCATTGCATCTAGCGTCGCAAGAGGGATATTTGGAAGTCGCTCGCTTCCTTATCAACCGCCGCGCGGATGTAGACTCCCGGGACAGGAATGAGTCCACTCCATTGCATCTAGCGTCGCAAGAGGGACATTTGGAAGTCGCTCGCTTCCTTATTGACCACGGCGCGGACGTGGATGCACGCGATTTAAACCGTTCGACTTTATTACATCTAGCGTCGCGAGAGGGAGAACTAGAAGTCGTTCGCTTCCTTATCGAGAACGGCGCGGATGTGACAGTCCAGGACAAGAACGGGTCGACTCCGCTGCATCTGGTTTCGCGAGAGGGGCAACTGGAAGTCATTTACTTCCTTATCGACCACGGTGCAGATGTGGGTGCCCGGGATAGAAATGGGTGGACTCCATTATATCTGGCGTTACGAGAGGGTCAAAAGGAAGTTGTTCGCTTCCTTATCGACTACGGCGCGGATGTGGGCACCTGGGATATGGACGGTTCAACATTGTTACATCTGGCATTGCGTGACGGACTACTCGAGGTCGCTCACAACCTTATCGACCACGGTGCGGATGTAAACGCCCGCTTCCTTAGTGGGCGCGGCGCGGATGTGAATGCCCAGGATAAGGACTGCTCGACTCCACTACATCTGGCGTCGCTAGAGGGACAAGTGGCAGCCGCCCTCTTCCTTACCAAGAATGGCGCGGATGTGAATGCTCGGGACATGAGTCATTCGACTCCACTACATTTGGCGTCGCGAGAGGGAAATCCGGAAGTCGCTCAAGTCCTCCTCAAGCGAGGCGCAGATGCGGAAGCACGCGACAATGGCAACTACACTCCATCGCATTGGGCGTCGCAACTGGGCCATTTGGAAGTGGTTCGTGTACTCATCGAGCAGAGAGCAGACGTAAATTCCCGGGACACCAGCAAATGGACTCCACTGCATGGAGCTGCACAAAATGGCCGTTTAAGTGTGGTCCATTTACTCCTCAGGCATGGTGCATACGTGCATGCCTCTGATCTCGGTGGCTGGAAACCCTTGCAATTAGCTTCGTGTAACAGAGATGTTAAACTGGTTCTGATACTGCTCAACCACGGCGCGGATGCCAATACCCGGGACAACAGCCTCTGGACACCGTTACATTGTGCGTCGCGATGGGGACATCTAGATGTTGTTCAAGTCCTTCTCAAGCGCGGCGCGGATGCGAATGCCCAGGACAACAATAACTGGACGCCCTTGCATTATGCGTCGCAGCGAGCCCATCGGGAAGTTGTTCGAGTCCTTCTCCAGCATCGCGCGGATGTAGATTGCCGTGGTGACGGCAACCAAACTCCGTTACATCTAGCTTCGCGAGCGGGTTATCTTGGGGTTGTAGAGCTACTGGTTGGGGAGAAGGCGAATATTCATGTGCGGAATAACGAGGGCCGCACTCCATTCGAGGAAGCGTCGGTAAAAGGACATCGTAATGTTATGCAGCTTCTGTTGCAGCAGGGAGCCAGGAATGGTGGGGTGTAATGCATGTAATGCCTTGGGAGCTGTCATGTTTGTATTTACTGTCCACGGCGGCACAGCAGAATACTGTCGCGAGCATGCCATATGCATATGGCGATATCACTGTATGGAAAGCTAATCTTTATCCGGGTCTTCCTTTTCGTTACTATGGTCTGAACTACCAGTGAAGCTGAGCCGAATACTGGTATACTCGAGTACAGTAATCTCGAGGTAACGTGCAAACGAGCTTTTGACAATCTGTCAAACTTGCATGCTACTCTCCAGAGTAAAACTATTTACAGTACGGCTGGCAGCCGCACCGCAGCGCCACGGACACAGGCCCGGCACTCTATAGACACCGACGTGTGCCAGTTCGAGTAAGCAATATCCAGTATTGAATCCGACTTGCTCATCATGGCACCAACGCCCAGTTTCAGTTCGCGAGAATATGATGTACAGGTTATATAGGTTATAGCTTCATTCAGCCAGTGTCTTTTGGTGTTCATATTCGGGATAATGATTGGGCGGTGCGATGCGAACTTGAATGTCAATGCCAGATCATGATTGATCGGACCCGTAAAGCACAAAGCACGGAAGAACGGCACAGCCAGCTGATCTATCATATGGTAACGTATATCCTTCACCAGGGTTGTACTGTATGCGCGCGCGTGATCAGATCAGTGATTCTGTGCCCAGGCTCTATTTTGGTATATGAAATACGGTGGAGATAAAACGAACGACGGAGAGGATGATGTGGTTCGTTTGATGGAAGATGGATGTACATGCCTTTATCTTGTCATGGGATAATGCATTGATGGGTAGATGAACGCCCATGATTCATGAGGCCATGAGGACTGATGGCACACCCTGTATTCCTTTACAATTTCCATATTTATCACAATGGTACGTACCGCGTGTAAGGCACTGAGACGCCAACAGAAAGAACATAATTTGTTTACATCTTGAGACACCTTATATCTTCTCTTTCATCATCTTTTGAGTTCAGCCAAGTCTTTCGTATTATTCATGTCATCACTACATAGCCCAGCTATCAATAAAATACCTAATCGAGAAATTATGATTGTGTTTATTTCAACAACGCTGTCGTTGAAACACGATTGACAATATGCAAAGGGAAGGAAAGGTATCGCAAACCACATTCAAGGCGAAAAGGAAAGCAGCCTAGAGTAGGATACCAGCGGCAAAGCCAATAACAGCAAGGAGGCCACCCGCACGCGCACCAACGGCGACGGCGCCGTTGGATTTTGTTGACGCGGAAGAAGAGGGGGCGCTGCTTGCTGCCGTTCCTGAAGCGGAACCTGAACCTGAACCTGAACCAGTCGTGTTTGATGTTGAGGCAGGTGTACCGCTAGCTGATGATGCCTTGGCAGCAGCCTGGAATGCCTCAAAAGTCTTGTTCGCTGTTGGGTTGATGGCGAAGACCATGCCCTGTCCACAATGACTTTATCGTAGATGGTCAGCTTGCAAATCATGCTAGGAATGGAAAGACGTACCCAGTCTGTTTACAGTAGAACCAGACGGGTTGTGTGTTGTTGACCGTGATTGTGAAAGAGGGGACATTGGACGCATTGGCGGTTACAGGTTGGAAACTAGAGTCGGCGCCACCGGACATGGGCTGGCACGGTGCGGCGAATGTTGATTGTGTCACAGTATGGTTCTTGGGGTAGAAGACGAACGAGACTGTGTCACCGGTGGTGGCCGTGACATTTGTGGGCGAGAAGGCGAGGGCGCCGTTACCGACTTGGACCTGGAAGTTTGCCGCCGAGACGGTAGAGGCAAGGGTGGCGAGGACAAGGGAAGCGATGGGGAAATGCATTTTGACAATGTTTTAGAGTGTTTCGTTTAGACGATACGAAAGGGCGTTGACGATATTTTAATGGGTCGTTTGTGAGAACTGTGGGGGACGCAAGTAGTTAGGAAGAGAAAAAATGAAGAGGAAGGGAGAACAGACAAACCCTGCTCTGGTGACAACAACGAAAGACGGGGGGAAGTGGCCGTGAGGGGGAGAACAATGAACGTAGTTAAGGAAGGAAAAAAGGAATGGGTGAAACGAGGGAAGTTATATACCGTCGCCGAGCCAAGATTGTGGAAACGAGGGTGAGGGTGTGACAGGCATCACCCCGAGGGCCGTTGCCACAACAACGCTTTTTTCACACACGATTTCATTGATCCACCCTTCCTCATTCAATCCCGCGTGTCAATCACGGTGATGTTGGTTCAGTACAGTACAGCTCTGGGAGAGAATGTACTCTGTACGGAACGTGCGTTGATTGCCCGGTCGGGGGTCACTATTGACAGGCATCGCCTGCCGTGGTCTGCTTATGCCGGTTGTCAGTCTAATTCGGCCGAAAAGCGGCTCGATCTCTTCTTGTATTATTGTATCGCTTTATTCTTCTATCAATCAGACCGGCAGAGAGAATTTTTTGTTTGGGGCACAGAGCAGTTTGTCCGCTTCGCGTTGGAGGACCTGGGAAACGAGGAGGAAGGGGAGGGATCCACGTTGACTGATTTCGCGGAAATTAGCTCATTTCAATCGAGGATGGCCCGTGGACGTGCGTGGACTCCCACCGCGTGGGAACAACCACGATCCCCAAGGTTGCCTGCTGCAAACTTCCCTCATGCAGTCTGCCCCCACTGGACGGCTACTTCGCCTCATCAGACCGTCCCTCCTCTCCGCACGCACATTCTCAACTTCAACATGCAGGCTTGAGCAGATTCATGGGGCCGACGAAGCGGTATGTTAGGGGCTGCGCGTCCCTAATCTTGGACGCCGTTGATCCCGTGTACACAAAGACCCTTGGCAGGGTGACAGCCGCCACGAGAACAAATGAGCGTGTTGCGCTCGTCGACTTTTATGCCGAGTACGTCTTTAAAAGTTTCGATGCGATCATAGACTGACGAATGATGTGATTGATGTTTCATACACCACCTTCGATTGGGACAGTTGGTGCGGCCCCTGTAAAACGCTTTCACCGATCCTCCAAAAGCTCGCCAGTGATGCGGACATCAAGACGGGCTCAGGACGACCCATTGATCTCATCACAGTCGACACGGATGAGCATAGCACACTCGCACAAAAGTATAGTGTGCGTTTCACGTTCTCCCTTCATCTGACGGGGTGCTGATGGCGAAGCTTTACGTTCAGGTGCGCGCCTTGCCTACGGTTGTGGCGTTCCGTGGCGGCGAACCCGTGAAGCAATTCGTTGGAGCGTTACCCGAGAGCGGCGTGCGCAAGTTCCTCGAAGATATTTAAAAGACGATCCGAGGCCATTGGGCGAGCAGCTCCCTTACCATAGGCTTATAGACTACTGTATCTTCGAGCGCTTGTTTTTTTCCCTTGTCCCTTAGAAAGGGATCATTGAGCACGACGAGGAGGGAAGGTTTCATTTTGGAGTTTGTACGACTAGAATGCGACAGCGAGCATGGCAACAGAGACGACATCGAAACTATTGCCGGGGGGGCCTTATCTGGGGCGGGAAAGGCCTTTGAGGGGAGCACGTGCAAATTGGATTGGCCCTGTGCCTGTCTTGTCTCGCCGTAACTCCCACTTTCCCGTTCTCACCCCCCTTACAGCATCTCTCGTCCTCCCTCCCATCCGTTCTAGCCTCCCACTCTCTTTCCCTTCCTCACTATTTCACTCTGAGTGGCATACTTCTTTTCTTTCTTCCTCGCGGCCCCACTACCTCTGCCGTCGTTTCCTTAATTTCCAACCACCCCGATCGTCGTGCGTCGTCTGGCGATCAAAGGTCTTTTTCCAGGTGAGTCCAGCATGCTCATTACACACTCACATACCGAACGTGCGATACTTTTAATGTAGCGAGGATTGCTTCCCTTGTCCTCCCCAAAACCATTATCGTTGCACCCAGACTTGAAAAAATCGAAACATGTCATCACGTCCAAAGCAGTCAATGTCAGAGTTGAAGCTTCGACGACTCCTTGAACATAACCAGCGTCTCCGTGAGGATCTCGGTCGTCCACGCATACGTGTCAGCGAAGCGAGCGCAAGTCTTATAAGATACTGCAAGACAACAACAGATCACCTCGTCAGTCCCCTCCGCCTTTTACAACCCATTTCCTTCCACGTCCACTTTTCCTTCACCTCTTCATGCATGTGCTGATGCCGTGTCCCTGATGCAGGTTCCATCTGTGTGGGGCCCTGTTGGCAAAAACGATGATCCGTATGCGCCGCAGACCGGTGGTGGGTGTTGTTCTTTGCAATAGAATGCTCTCCTTTCGCCTCGCTCTCCCTCATCATCCCCTGTCTCCCCGGTGACGGGGCCCCGACAAACGCGGCCATACACACATACACTCACATTCCCGATTACCACCGCATACATAACACATACATGTAGCACAGTGCAACACGGCACGCGCACGTCACACGCACGTACATGTTCTTTCTTCCCATCAACGTTTACGCTCTCTATCCGCTTATCTATATATCGTGCCGCAGCCCTTTCTTTATTACATTATCGCTTCACATTCTCCTGGCCTTCCTCGCTTTATCATTTGCAACCTTTCTCAACGTGACTCAAATGGTGTATATACGACATTTCTTTCCACCTGAGCATTTCGACATGTGCGCTGTGTGGCAAAGGTCTTTAACTTTGAAAACATCATCCTTTTCCCCTTGTGCCCTGTTCGAAGCACCCTCCTCTCCTTCGATATCCCTCCCCAGGTCATCCTTTCATGACACCATCTTTTCTTGATTTTTTCACCTTGTGCGATCTGATTATCTCCCGCGCTCACCGGCGTTTTTTTCCCCCTCTAAACTACTTTCTGCTTACACAGCACGTACTATACTGTATCCGTAACCCTGAGGGGGCGTTCTCGGTCGGTCGGGGATTGGAGTACTGTACGGCTTGGCTCGGAATCAAAAAAAAAAAAGTCTTGTTCTCTTCCCATATTGGGTAAAACCGATTAAGGGTACTTCGGTATTTCGGGGGCCGGTGCATTTATTCCCCGCGGACATGCCCGGTGGTGGAAAGGGGAGGTCTAGAAGGGCAAGGAGCAGACAGACTATAGCAAGCCTTCCTCGTCGAAAGGATGTCGCGTGCAGGACGGGTTTGCGCATTCTCGCGTGAGTGAATGTGTGGCGTGCTCAGACTCGGCGCTCAGAGCTGAGCTCTGAGCGCCGCGGAGACTTTTCTCTCAATTTATCGTTCTCTTCGACCGACACTCATTTACTACACTCATTTATGGTTTATGAGACTTCAGGTCCACGTGAACGCCGTGAAGGAAAAGTAACTTTGTTCTATTTTTGTACGACGAACTTTCATTCACCCACATGGTCCATTTTCTATTTCTCCGCATCTGAGCTCACGACTCGTTTCCTGTCGTCACGCTGGTTTCCAGAACCTCGGCAGACGGACTCGGACTCGGACTCGGTTGACCCTCTGGCTGCTCGTTTCGGAGTCGCCCGACTCGGATGTCTGGAGTCCGCTTCGGTGTCCAAGTCGCGGTGGTTTACTTTATTCACCCAATGACTGTAATCGAATCAATACCCATCCTTCTTTCCCTTCAGTTATCGCTGGCACTCTTCGTCGTAATGCATGGATGCCATTCAGCTGATTCACATCATCCCCGCGGAGACTCGTCCTGGTTTCCTCGTTGTGCTCACTAGAAACGTGCTTCTATCATGGCAACAGTTACTGTGACCACATCGTCAACGAAAAGGACAGAACGACGTACCTACGAAAGGTAGAGCTGCTGCGTCATGGGCCCTGGGGCATCCGGATGGGACCTCAAGATGCCAGCATCCTCGCGTCTGGTCTTGTCTGTCTCGTTCTTTCGCAAAACCCCAGTTTATTTTATTTGTGTCTCGAACTCGGAAGGCAAATATCACCGGTACTAGAACATCGTCTAGGGGTCACTTCTTCCCCCCCTTTCGGATGTACTGTATCTCTTGTGCAGAGTCGGGGGGAAGGCAACCCTGTCGGCATTCCTGATCTGTCTGGATCAAGCTCTCTTCGAGAGGGCGTATACTCGTGTCATTCAAGAATTTTCCTATAGACGCTTTTAATAGGTACTGACACGTGTCCGACACGAAGTCGTCCGTGCGAACTCAACGGGCGCAACTTTCACCCCTTTCACACCACGCATCTTCAGTACTGCAAAGGACCAACAGGTGCATTCACAATTACACACGGCCAACCCGAGAAAACCTTTTATTGGTACAAAGTTTTCACTGGCAGTGCGTGTGAGAGCCTCGTTTCTTCATCGCGCTACGTGGTCCTATCATTCTCAACATGATATAGGTGATGCTGGCGCCGTGGCTAGGGCTAGGCCCCACCAAAAAGTCCGTGCCAAAGTCATGGGTTCTTACTATCTATATAGAAAAAAACATGGCCGCGACAATACAGCCATCCAGCGCTCGAGACAAACGCGTTTTTTTGGAAACTCAACGAGGACCTAAAATCAAGTCGTTGGAGGCCTTTATATGCTGTACTGGGCTCCTCCGTGCCGGAATATATCACTCGACGAACGGCCAACTCGAGCCAACACAGAACCAAACAGTATGCGGCTTCCCCTCATCAGACTCTGCTGCGATTGCAAACCTGCTGGTGAAGCGCTTAATTGGATCACGTGGCATAGATGGTTTCAACTGGCAAAAAAAACTATCGATTGGAACAAGGTGATATCCCAGGGTGTAGCGTTTGCGTACATCGGCCAAGTGTTTTTCATTTTCATAGAACACACCATACCCTTTCCGCTTTCGCTGCCGATGTTGCCCGAATCGACTCGACCTATATTTACGTTCGACACAGATTTGACAGACGGTTGCTTTTCCGATAACTATATAGGCGCTACGAATGTCTCTATCATCCAGGGCGCATATCACTTCGCTCACCCGGATGTATCGAGCAGTGTCACGCAGGCCGAGTACTTCCTCGCCCACAGTGGCAAGACGCATACCCTTGTGACGTCCACGCGTCCTCTCACACTCCCGTTGCGCTCCCTGGAGCCATCTATTTCGAAAGTACCATCTCCAATCTCTTTCTTATCCGGAAAGAAATCATCCTCGCACTCGAAATCGTCTTCATCTTATCCAGGCAATTGCTCCGGCTTGTCCGCCTCACCGATGGTTGCATGGATTGAGAAGACGACGAGGTAATTTTATGTCTCTTTCCGCCTTCGTGTACGTCGATTGACACCCGCTTCCTTGTTAGATATCCAGGTATGGTGCTTCCTTCTTGCTTTCTTCGGAAAAGTTGCAATCGTCGGTCTCACATCGGATTCTTGGTGATGTGTCACTAGTTAAGCCTGCGGCGTCAGTCTCCTGCCCGCTAAGCTGGAGGCACTAAATGGATTTTGGTTGCCTTGGTTATTATAAAAAAACGTCGACGATACCTATTTTTCCACCTTCTGGCGGACGCCAAGTCTAGACCGTATCCTGGAGACCAGGATTTGTTCGATGGCGACGCGGGCGGATGAAGCAGGTAGGTCTCCATTGCTCGTTCACGTCCTTCCTTCGAGCCGAGCTTGACTGCTGCTACGGCTAACAGGATGGCCAAAGGCTGAACGCAAGTCCGTTCGTCCATTTTCGAGTTTATACGTTGCTCGGTTGAAAAGGAAGGTGCTACGGCGAATATAGTGACACCGTGTGCTTCAGTTGTAGGGTTTCTTTCGGTATTTGCTAGCTTTCTGAGTATAGTAGACGTATTTTCTTTCTTGACTGTTCCTTTACCTCATGTTCTATAGTAGTGTTCTGGTTGAAAAATATATTTCGCGACTCACTCCGCCGATCGCACTCAGAAATAAATCCTCCTTACATCCCCGACTCATAGCCACTTTTTAGCGACGCTGACCTATAAGGTTAAGGTCCTGGCCGCGGCACAGTCAGCACCCTATCAACTTTTGAACTTCAACACACAGCATTACTACCCATATGTTCCAGGCCAATTCCGGATATTGCGCATACTCAGCACGATCACCTCGATCCCGTATATATCATCGCGCTACTTCGCCCATCAGGCGTCTTCCAGCATGTCAGAAAACAGGAAGTTTCGAAAGCGGAAAGAGGAAAGAGGGCCCTTTAATTTCCGAAGGAGCTCGACGGTGCCATGGCATATTGTTCACTGGCCTGACTGCCCAGAACGCGATCGTTTTACCGTACGCGGCCCCGAAGAACGAAAGAGCAGTGCTTGATCGTCTGCATCAGAAACTCTGCTCTGGAATGTGTCAGCGTGTTAAACGGGAACGGTTTCGGCTTTTGTTCGTGTGCCGCGGCACCTGCAGTGACATCAGAACCAAAACCCACCGGTCCCTACACACACGAGTCTCCGGCTATAAATGCTTGCCCCTCGTGCGATATTATATCCCAGACCTTCGTTTCCTGGCTAGTTGGTCGTCGATAAATATGTCGCCACCAAGCCCTGAAAGTTATTGGTGGACTGTGTTGGGCTTTCCTGTTGTATTTCCTAAGTCAGTCGCCAACTGCGGCTCGGCAACTGGCATGCACGCCCATCTCCTTGACACGTGATCGAATGTATATATAGCCTGGGTCGTCCGGTGCGGACGACCCATCTCGTCTATTCCTCATTTTATCCGACATCAATAGACCCGGCCGATGTATGCTATCATACCCCTTACTGACTGCTTTCCCATAGTTTCGGGGTGGGTGTGTTTCTAATCTTCCGAGTCAGCAGACTGAGGTTTCGGATTGGATTCTAACAAAGGCATGCTAGCCCCGTAGGGTGTCCATTCGAGGCTACTAGCAGGCTGGTCACTTACCTGGACACATTTTGGGAGCGTGTGATGTCTACCATGTGATACGTTCTCCACGTCGATAATCGCCACTGTAAGGGTGTCCATCCCCCTTGCATTGAAAATCCACGACGGCTTATGAGGTTATGTCACACGACCTGAAATGGACCAGAATGGTATGTGTAGCAGGGATTCCAAAGACTAAACACACCTAGCACTCACCACAGATATCCCTCCGCCTGGCCTGCAATCCTTGGCGCCATCGCTTCCGTGATTGCAATTAGGATAACTTTTCCGGGTTTATAGGTCGGCTCGGCATTGTGAACCAGCCCTCTGGGTCAATCACTTGAGATGCAGTGGTGACTCCTCTGGTGAGTGGTCTCTGCTACATCTCAACGATAAACCTGGGGGGATTTTATTTCAGGTGAGGTGTTGGAGACAGTTCTCCACGTGATATTTGGTGAGTAGTATTCTCTAACTCACCTTGTACTTGTCTGGTCATTGCAAGCCTTGGGAACGTTCTGCGCTAAAAGAATCCAGTCAGGTACCCCACGCTTCGTATGTGACAATTTCCTTTTTTTTTTCTCATTCGGTCTGTGCTCATGTGTTCTCCAGCTTTAGAGCACGAGAAATGTGGGTTTTGTTCTAATAGACTGGCACGCAGTCCACAAATCAGAAGTTATCTCACTCACGTTATGCATCCCAGGGGAAGTCACCATGAAACAGAAGACGCACAGACATGAAGGGTTTGTATCGATGCGTCTCCTATTTTCCAGGAGTGTGCTACGGCTGACGGTGCGAACTGAGCCCCAAAAATGGTTCCAGAAACGAATGGTTCCAGGTCATCGACTGTCAGTCGATGATCTAGAATCATTTTTGGTGCTCCTCATTCAAAATGTGGACAATGAACCCAAAGATGCGCGTTATAGCCAGGAGTATGTAATGCCGAAATACTGGGGTCGTCTTCACCTTCATATGTACCGTCCCCTGACTCATGTTTATAGTTTTCCTTTCAATCATTGCCGTACACATTGAAGCTTTATAATACCAGGTAAATAGCTTCTGACTCTGCTCTGCCTCGCGCCATATTTTACTAGTAGTTGCGCGATGAGATCATGTCTTGAATCTAATGCCAACTTGAGCGGTGTCTGGTTGAACCTGTCCCGCGCATGCACGTCAGCGCCACGTTCGAGGAGAGTACACACAATTTCAAGGCCTCGCGTAAGGGCGTTCGGTTCACAGTCCAACGCCGTCAAGCCAGCCTTGTCGATGTCGACGACATATTGGAGTAATGAACATACAACTTCAACGTTTCTATTAAGTAGGGCCCAATAGAGTGGAGTCCAGCCATAATGAATACGTTTGTTCACATTCGCGCCGTACTCTAGCAATAGCTGCATGGCCTTCGGGCATCCGATTTTGGATGCTAAGCGCAGCGGAGTCAGATCGAGGTTATCCGTGCAGTCCGCATCTGCTCCATGCTTGAGTAATAACTGCATGACACCGATATCCCGATGATACGATGCATGATGCAACAGGGTCCAGTCGCCGTTGATCCTCATGTCTGCGCATGTCCCTTACTCTAGCAATAGGCGTGCAACGTCAAGATGTCTCTTATTTATTACCACCGTCAATAGGGCCCAAATAGAAGCTGAACCATTCCAGAAATTAACATCATTCGGCCGGATCCTTGACTAATCCCAAGAATACAGCCTCAAGAGAACCGCAGAGTCGAAGGATCAGGAGAAGACACAGGACAGAGACCGTGCGAACGGACTGGCCATGGGATGCAGCCAATTCGTCTTGAGTGCGGTGTCTGGTCTGAGTTGTCTACGTGCTGAAAAGAAACGAAAACTAGCAATAAAAAAGGGAGTAAATGCTCCCTGTTCTGTTTCATACCAGAAAGACAGCGGTGCGGTCTTTTAACGAGGAAGAAGCATAAAACGACAGCTCAAGAAATCTAACCTTCGCCACGTGGCTAACACATGCTGCTCTGAATTCCGAAAAGATAGCAGACTAGTATCCGCTTGGCATGATGAGTGAGCACCAGCCCTTTGTCAATCATCATTGGTAAGACCATAGTCCTCGTGGGTCTGACGAATTGTTGTCTGCTTATGAACCGCAAGCTGCATCCATATATGCTCGTGTTCGCAGTTATGATGGTTCAATAGTATAGACTGCGCACCTTCCCGATGATTATCTACGCGGGCCAGGCGTCAGCAAGCATGAGCCACGTTCAGCAACGCATATAACAGTACCTGTGTCGCATCCTTAGCTTCGTTATAGCGATGCAAGAGCTTGATATGTTGCGAGACAATCTGTTGCGCGTCCTCTCCGGGCCTAATAAACCAGTGTGTTTGGTGAGGACGTGTACCATGGAATACGCGAGATCTTCACCCTAATTCTTTCTGTAACTCGGCGACCTCTGCTTCGAGCTCGGAAATGCGTGCCTCCCTTTCCTATTGAAGGTTATTGTTGAAAGAACGAAAGCAAAATAAATCCAGACCTTGGCAGATGTACGCGCATGCATTTTTGATTTTAGGAAGTTGTCAATATCCGATTGTATGCTCGAGGAGTATTCTACGCGCCAGAGGCAAGAGTGGACGGGCTGTGGGACGAACCTCCACGTGACTCGGACTCAAGGTCTGTCCTGCTGGTGAGTGACACAGTTAAATTGTCTCAGGTTGCTATCGCGGGTCGTTGTTTTCACTGAGAACTGAATTTACAGCTGTAAGTTCCAGTTGAAGAGAAGGTTCAACCTCCCTCCCTCGCGGGCCGGTCCTCCTCGTGACTCGTCCACAGTGTTGGCGGAGGCTGCTCGTAGAGTTATGCCATCGCTGCCCTCTACCCCAGTCACAGAAATCGTCCGACGTTCTCAGACAGCATCTCCATCGCCTCTCGCACGAAACCCCGTCTCTCTCCGGTTATACAAAGTCCTAGGAGCAACATTCGAAGACGATGCTACCAAAGAAGCGCTCAGCACCCTCTCCGATCTCTACTCTCCCTCGGAATCCACAGCTGTCCTCTCAACAACGAGGGAAGATGTCGTAGCACCTGATGGAGTGGACGAGATTGACGCGGACAGTGCAAAGGATGTGCCCAGCTTCTTACGGGGGGCGCCGCCCAGTGATACTGCAGCCAAAGCGCGGAAACACCTTCGCCGCGACATCGAGAGCAAGATGGAAGAAGGAAGCCTCAGATTTCTTGCTGCGTTTGGCGTGGTAGACCAAGTGTGTGTCACACTGCTTTTTCGCTCACACATCACTCACTTGCTGCCTTAGAAATTGGATGTGCTGCAGACACACATATCGGCTATGCGTACGCAGTGCGAGGAGGCCCAGGCGCAGCTTCAGTCGACGAACGAGGCATGCAAGACTTTGCTCGACCGCGCGGGAAGTCTGAGAGATGAGCGGCAAGTATTGTATCGGGGTTTGTTGCGCAAGCTACATCTCCTTACTCGACGAGAATCCGCAGACAACAAGTAAAGACGCGTCAATCAATCGTTACCCTCTTCCTTGCACGTTTCACGCTTTCTACAGAAGAAGCCGATGCCCTCTCTTCCCCCGAAATTCCCATCGGCCCTAAGTTCTTCGCCGCCATGGACCGCGCGCAGGCCATTCGAGACGATTGTCGGGTTCTGATGGTAGGGGAGGATAGCCCTTCCAAAGCCGGGTTCGTGTCCTCTCTTTCCCCGTCTACACGCGCTTCCATCAGTCCTAACATCGGGGGGTCTTATTAGGCTTGACATAATGGCTGTGACCTCCGCGCACCTCGAGAAGGCATGCGAGAAATTGTTGCGATGGTGTAGCGTCGAGTTCCGCAGTATGGGGCGCGACGCATCTCTCGAGGTTCCAGACGAACTAAGTGAGGCGGTACGCCGCCTCCGCTCGCGCCCAGAGCACCTATCGTACGTCGTATACCTGCTTCGCTTCAACATCCATCACATGTTAACCACCGTCTCAATCCCCCATCCATCAACCCAGCGAAGCCCTAACCGTTCTCGCACAAATGCGCCAATCGACGCTCCTCTCTTCCTTCACCAGCGCCCTAACAACCGGCAACAGAACCGGCGGTGCAGGGGCACGACGACCAATAGACCTACACGCTCACGACGCGCTGCGTTATATAGGCGACATGTTAGCATGGGTGCACCAAGCGATCGCTGTAGAGCGTGAGTTTCTCGAGGCGCTTCTCAGTATCGACACGGGCACGCACATGCCTGGTGCCGTGCGCGCACCGGCCCGCGCAGAAGACGAATGGCTGGGTGAACTCATGGATGCCGCCGTTGCGGGATTATGTGGCCCGCTGCGTGCGCGCGTTTTGCAAACGGTTCGCGCGCAGGAGAGCGGCCTAAATGCGTACAAGGTCTCGCGACTACTCCACTTTTACGCACTGACCATGGCACGCACCCTCGGTTCGCGCGCACTACTCGCCACAACGCTGAAGGAGTACGTTGTATCCTCCTCCAAAGCCGCTCATCTGACCCATCTATATTTATAAAAACGACTATTATAGGACGACCGCCGCGTCGTACGCAGTCTTCTTCGATGCTATCGCAGCACAGGGTCGGGCCCTCGCACGCATCTCCCTCGACCAAGCCGATACATCTCTCACGCCACCACAAGCACTCCTAACACACGCACAAGACCTACGCGCGATCCTCGCTCTACACACTGCAGAATCCGAAGGCGAAGGCGAAGGCGACGCAGACGACGATGGCGAGATGGGCGGTGCGGAGAATAGCGCGACGATTGAGCGTGCGCTGGACGCACTTGTCGATCCTGCTGTGAGAATGTGCGTTGCTGCGGCGGGGGAGAAGGACGCTGCTCTTCGGAGACAAGCTACGCCTGCCATTGCGGCTGCTGGGGGCGCGGGCAGCGCGTGGGACCGTCCTGTGTTCGTGCTGAATTGTCTCACATACCTCGTCGATACGCTCGCGCCATACCCGTCCGCGGCGCGCAAGCGTGCAGAGCTGGATAGTGCCGTCGAGGCGCGGGTGTTGGAGCTAATCGAGGAGCATGTACGGCTCTTTTCCTTTCCTCCTTTCCCCTTTTCTCTCTTTCTCATCCTGAAGCCTCCTTTTTGTATTGCAGTATGAGACGGTCCTGCGCGATTCGGGCCTGCACGACACCATTCGCGCATGTGAACAAACCCCAGAAGACGTACGTCATCTTTACCACCATGTCCCCACTTTACCCTCCTCTCCGGGCCTGTGGCCTATGCCAAAATTAAACACTAACGAGCCACATGCGCCCCGCTCAGGAACCCCTCGCACACGTACCAGCATGTGCCCCACCTACACTCCGCAACGCGCTCATCTCCTTCGCGCACTGGCTCGCCTCGCTCGACGCAGTGCACGCATCACGACTTGCAGCGCTCACGGCCCCTGCTCTACATGCACGAGTACACCGCGCAGCACAACGACGCCTCGGCAATGCATATGCTGCACTATGTGCGCGCGTGCGCGAGCCTCGCTCGCGGTATGAGGCCGCGGCGACTCTGCTGGGAGCAGAGCGCCCATTTGGGAGTGTGGAGGCATTGTGGCAGATATTTGGGATAGATGACTCGGAGGATGGAGGGGGAGGAGGGGAATAAGGTGCTTAACATAGAAAAGATATTTGGAAGCTCTCGCGCTCTGAAATATCACTCTTCCACCAGCGGAAACGTGGGGTTGGGGCGTGAACATAAACAGAAAATTCATGCAGTAGCATCACCTGGGGAGGTCACCCACCCACGCTGTACGCTGTCTACAGCTAATCAGAAAGTAC
>WNFQ01002086.1_pt1 | contig 16558 bp, 10 predicted proteins | sample 5400171 | NCBI WGS metagenome assembly WNFQ01 (sample SAMN13153356, study PRJNA577476) | soil metagenome | isolation source: 20 cm soil under Madrone tree | place: USA:California | collected 2016-06-14 | reverse complement strand
TGCGATACGCCGATCTGGGCGCGCAGTGGAATGTACTGGCGATCCGTGTCCTTGCGGACTCGTTCGACGATGAATTGCTCGGAGACCAGCTGTGAGATCCGCGGGCCCAGCTTCGCTTGAATGAGGTTCAACATGAGGTCCAGGGGCGCCGTGCCGCCGGAGCAGGTAAAGCGGTCGCGGTCGATGGTGAACAATTGGTCGCTGATGCGAACCCTGGGAAATTCCTCGCGCAGCGCAGACAGGTTCTCCCAGTGAATGGTGGCGCTGAAATGATCGAGCAAGCCGGCGCGCGCGAGCGCGTAGCCCCCGGTGCATAGGGCGCCCAAGGGCACCCGGCGATCCGCCAGACGCCGCAGCGCCGTCAACAGCGCGGGCGATACCGCCTCGCGAACATTGATGCCGCCGCAGACGAACAGAATATCGACCGGTCCCAATTTATCGAGAGCGCCGGTCGGGGACAGATTGAGCCCGCTGCTGGCGTCCGCGGCGCGCCCGTCCACGCTGATGACCGACCACTCGTAGACGTCCTTGCCGACCAAGCGATTGGCCATTCGCAGCGGTTCCAATGCATTGGCCACCGCGATCAAGGAATAGTTCGGCAGGGTCAGAAATGCATACTTGCATTTACGCAGTACCGCGGGCGATTCCAAGATGCCTCCGAGAGACGAAAAGCAGAAGGATCAGGACTTGGATAGTATGCCATCGGAGCGTCCTCTTGTCCGTTTCCGACATATTCCTGTCGTTTTTCAGACGGTGCTTCGGGCTCGTCGAACCCCTCCCAGGGGGCAGTTTCGGGCGGGCCTGGCGCATTTCCATAAGGGATTGTCGCAATTGGAGTCTTGTTTGGCGGCCCGGTAGTTACACTGCCTGACGCATTTTCGTTGGGAGACATCAAATGAAAACTCATGCCCGCGTCGTAGTGATCGGTGGCGGTGTGGTCGGCGTCAGCACGCTCTACCATTTGGCCCTGAAAGGTTGGAGCGACGCGGTGCTGCTGGAGCGCGCGGAGCTGACCGCGGGATCGACCTGGCATGCGGCGGGCCTGCTGCCCCTGTTCAACATGAGCTACACGGTCGGCCAGCTGCACAAATACTCCGTCGACCTCTACAAGCGGCTGCCCGCCGAGACCGGTCAAGACGTGAGCTTTCACGTCACCGGAAATTTGCGCCTGGCGACCTGCCGCGATCGCATGGATGAGTATCAGAAGTACTGCGGTACCGCGAATACCATCGGCGTGCCCTTTCAGGTGATAGGCCCAGCGCAGGTGCGCGAGCTGTGGCCCTTGGTTGAGCTGGGCGACGGGGCCGCCACGCCGAAGATCGTCGGCGCTCTCTACCATCCCGATGACGGCCACATCGCTCCGGCGGACCTCACCATGGCGCTGCGCAAGGGCGCACGCAGCCGCGGCGCGGAAATTCAGGAGCAGTGCGAGGTCACCGCGGTGAAGCGCACGTCCTCGGGGGAATGGCATCTGACCACCAACAAGGGCGACATCGTCGCCGAGCACGTGGTCTGTGCCACCGGCAATTACGCGCGGCAGACGGGGCGCCTATTCGGCCTCAACGTGCCCTCCATTCCCGTCGAACACCAGTACATCGTGTATGACGAGTCGCCCGAGCTCAAGGCGTATCGCCAGGGCGGCGGCCGCGAACTCGCGGTGCTGCGAGAATCGGACCAGTCCTACTATTTGCGTGAGGAGCGCATGGGATGGATTTTGGGACCCTACGAGGCGGGTGCGCCGGCGCGCTTCGCGGATGGAGTACCCGACTGGTTCGGCAAGAGCCTTTTCGAGGGCGATCTCGAGCGACTGCTGCCGCACGTCGAGGCCGCACAGCGGCGCGTGCCTTCGCTCGCCAACTGCGGCATCAAGGACATCGTGAACGGGCCCATTGCCTACACGCCCGACGGCAGTCCGTTGATCGGCCCGGGCTGGGGGGTCCGAAATCTATGGCTCAACGAGGGCCACAGTTTCGGCATCACCGCGGCCGGCGGCTCCGGCTGGCAGCTGGCCGAGTGGATAGTCGAGGGCGAACCCGGCATCGACATGATGGCGGTGGATCCGCGCCGCTACGGGCCCTACACCAGCAAGCGCTACGTGGTGCAGAAAAACGAGGAAACGTACCGCAACGTCTTCGTCATTCACTTTCCCGACGAAGACCGGAGTTCCTGCGAAGGACCAGTGGAGCTTCCGCCGCTCGAACTACTTCGAACACGTGGGCAACGAGGCGCTGCGTTTGCGAAAGCACGTCGGAGTCATCGACCTCACGCCGTTCACCAAGCATGAAGTGACGGGACCGGCTGCGGAGAGCTGGCTGGATGGCTTGGTGGCCAACAAAGTGCCGACCAAGATCGGCCGGATTGCGCTCTGCCACGCCCTCACCCGCCGCGGCGGGATTCGCTCCGAATTCACCATCACCAAGATCGCCGATCAACACTTCTATGTGGTGAGCGCAGGCGCCGCCGAACGCTACGACAGCGATTATTTACAGCAGTCGCTGCCCCGGGACGGCAGTGTGACCTTGAGAAATATCACCATGAGCCGCGGCTGCTTCGTCGTCGCCGGACCGCGCTCACGGGATGTGCTGGCCAAGCTCGTGGATGCGCCGTTGGACAATGCGGCATTTCCCTGGCTGACCGGGCAAGTCACCGAAGTCGGCCTCGCCACCGATGTGTATCTGCTGCGCGTGAACTTCGTCGGCGCGCTCGGCTGGGAGCTGCATTTCCCGATCGAGTACGCGCATCACCTGTTCGACTCGCTGTTTGCCGCCGGCGCGGAATTCAACATCGGGATGGCCGGCATGCGCGCGATGGAATCCCTGCGGCTCGAGAAATCCTACCGCATGTGGGGCAGCGACCTGACTCCCGACTACTCGCCCTACGAGGCGGGACTGGACCGTTTCGTACGCTTGGGCAAGGGTCCGTTCATCGGCAAAGAGGCACTGGAGAAGCAGCTCAAGGCCGGTGTGCCGCACCGCTTCATCACCTTCGAGGTTCACGGGGTGACCGATGCCGACCCTCTCGGCAACGAGCCCTTGTTCGATGGCAAGGGCAACATCATCGGCCGCGCCACCGCGGGCTACTACGGTCACGCCCTGCGCAAGAGTCTGGGCCTGGGCTACGTCAAGCCGGAATTTGCGGCGGTCGGAGGAGACATCGAGATCGAGATCTTGGGAGAGCGCAAGCGCGCGACGGTTCTCGTCGATTCACCGTATGATCCTGAAAACCAGGATTTGCGGTCCTAAGGGCAGATCTTCAAGACATGAGCAGGCAATCATTTTCAGGACTGTCGCTGATCTGGCGCAGCCTCTCGAACCATCGCGGCTGGCAGCCACAATGGCGCAAACCCGAACCCAAGGCACGCTACGACGCCATCATCGTCGGCGGCGGCGGCCACGGTCTCGGCGCTGCGTACTATCTGGCCAAGGAACATGGATTGACGAATATCGCCGTCCTGGAAAAGGGCTGGATCGGCGGCGGCAACACCGGGCGCAATACCACCATCATCCGCTCGAATTACTTGTTCAATGAAAGCGCGGCGCTTTACGATCACTCGGTGAAGCTCTGGGAGAACCTCTCGCAGGCGCTCAATTACAATGTCATGTTCTCGCCCCGGGGCGTCATGATGCTCGCGCACACCGTGCACGACATCCAAGTGTTCAAGCGCCACGTCCACGCCAACCGTTGCAACGGGGTGGACAATGAGTGGCTGGAACCGGCCGAGGCCAAGGAATTCTGTCCGCCGCTCAATATTGAGGACAACATCCGCTATCCGGTGCTGGGCGCAGCGCTGCAGCGGCGCGGCGGCACCGCGCGGCACGATGCCGTCGCCTGGGGCTACGCGCGCGCGGCCGACGCGCTCGGCGTCGATATCATCGAGAATTGCGAGGTGACCGGCATTCGGCGCGACAAAAGCGGCGCCGTCGACGCGGTGGAAACCACGCGCGGCGTGATTCAGTCGCGGAAAGTGGGCGTGTCCGCGGCGGGTCACACCAGCGTCATTATGGCGCTGGCCGGCGTGCACGTGCCCTTGGAGAGCTACCCGCTGCAGGCCTTGGTTTCCGAACCCGTCAAACCCGTGTTCCCCTGCGTCGTCATGTCCAACACCATTCACGCCTACATCAGTCAATCGGACAAGGGTGAACTGGTCATCGGCGCCGGGACCGATGCCTACACCTCGTATACGCAGCGAGGCGCGCTGCACATCAACACTCACACCTTGGATGCGATCTGCGAATTGTTCCCCCATTTCCGACGCTTGCGCATGCTGCGCAACTGGGGCGGCATCGTCGACGTAACACCGGACCGTTCGCCCATCATTGCCAAGACGCCGGTTCCCGGTTTGTACGTCAACTGCGGCTGGGGCACCGGTGGATTCAAAGCAACGCCGGGGTCCGCGCATGTCTTTGCCTGGACCATTGCACGGGACGAGCCTCATCCGATCAACGCGCCGTTCACCATCGAGCGTTTCCGCGACGGATGCCTGATCGACGAGGCCGCGGCGGCCGCCGTGGCGCACTGAACGGGACCTCCGATGCTGCTCATTGTCTGCCCCTACTGCGGTAAACGACCTGAAATCGAATTCGCCTACGGCGGTCAGGCACACCTGGCGCGGCCGAACCAACCCTCGCAGCTGGACGATCAAGCGTGGGCCGAATTTTTGTACATGCGCACCAACACCAAGGGCATCTACGCCGAACGCTGGCGGCATTCACGCGGCTGCGGGCGGTTCTTCAACGCCCTGCGCGACACGACCACCGACCATTTTCTGGCCTTCTACAAGACCGGCGAGGCACAGCCCACGCTCTTGGGGTCGGGCGCGCCGCCCACGCGGCGCGAGAGCGCCACGTGAGCGCGGCGAATGGCGGTTTTCGCACGCCGAGCGGCGGGCGGGTCGATCGAGCTCAACGCATCCGTTTCGAATTCGACGGTCGAACCTATGAAGGTCTCGCGGGCGACACCCTGGCGTCGGCCCTGCTCGCCAACGGCGTGCATTTGACCGGCCGCTCGTTCAAGTATCACCGGCCGCGCGGCATTCTGGCCGCAGGGTCTGAGGAGCCCAATGCCTTGGTGACGGTGAGCCGGGATGCCGCGCGCGTGACGCCCAATCTGCGGGCCACTCAAGTCGAGCTGTACCCGGGCTTGATCGCCGAGAGCCAGAATCGCTGGCCGAGCTTGCAACGAGACTTCGGCCGCATCAACGACGCGCTGTCGGTGTTTTTCCCGGCCGGGTTTTACTACAAGACCTTCATGTGGCCGAGAAAGGCCTGGAAATGGCTGTACGAGCCCATGATTCGCCGCGCCGCGGGGTTGGGCCGCGCACCCACTCGGGCCGATCCGGACCGCTATGCGCAGCGCTATGCACACTGCGATGTGTTGGTCGTCGGCGCGGGGCCGGCGGGGATTGCGGCGGCGCTGGCGGCGGCCGACAGCGGCGCTCGAGTCATGCTATGCGATGAATCCGCCGAGTTCGGCGGCAGCTTGCTGTCCGACACCAGCGCGCTGATCGACGGGCAGAGCGGGTCCGCATGGGTGCAGAACGCCGTCGCCTCTCTGGCCGGGAACAGCCGCGTGACGTTGCTTGCGCGCACCACCGCCTTCGGCTATTTCCCGCACAATCTCGTCGGCCTGAATCAACGGCTCAACGACCATCTCGCGACCCCGCCGACACATCAGCCGCGCGAGCGGCTGTGGCAGGTGCGCGCGCGCGCGGTGGTGCTCGCCACCGGGGCGATCGAACGTCCGCTGGTGTTTCCCGGCAACGATCGGCCGGGAATTCTGCTGGCGGGAGCGGCGCTGACGTACCTGAATCGCCACGGCGTGCGCATCGGCACCCGCGCGGTCATCGTGACCTCCGGCGATGCTGCGTATCAGGCGGCCCTGGATCTCAAGGCAGCAGGCGTCGCCATTGCAGCGGTCGCCGACCTGCGCCCGGAGGCGGTGGGCGCCCTGCCCGACGCCGCGCGCCGCGCGGGCATCGACATACTTCCGGGATCGACCGTGCTCGGCACCGAAGGCGATTTGCGCGTCAATGCCATCACCTTGGGAAGCGTGCAGGGCGACAAGGTGCAAGCGGGGCGGCGCATCCGCTGCGATTCGGTGTTGATGTCCGGCGGCTACACGCCCAGCGTGCACTTGTTTTCTCAATCGCGCGGCAAGCTCGAGTGGCGCGAAGATCTCGCGGCCTTCGTGCCGGGCACATCGGCGGAGTGCGAGCGTTCCGCCGGCGCCTGCCGCGGGGTCTATGATCTCGCGGACGCGATGGCGGACGGTGCGGCGGCCGGCGCAGCGGCGGCTCCGGAACCGAGCAAGACGCGGCGCCGCTTCAACGTGGACGCGCTCGAGCGCCGCAGTCAGGCCTACCTCGGCGTGCTGCCGCAAGCGGAGGCACAAAGCAAGGATAAGGCCTTCGTCGACTGGCAACACGACGTGACGACCCGCGACCTCGGGCTTGCCACCCGCGAAGGATTTCGCTCGATCGAACACGTCAAGCGCTATACCACCACGGGGATGGCAACCGATCAGGGCAAGACCTCGAATCTCAACGCCATGGCCATCGTGGCCAAGCACCTCGATGTGGCCATCCCGCAAGTGGGATTGACCACCTTTCGCATGCCCTTCACCCCCGTCACCTTCGGCAGCATGGCCGGCATTTCGCGCGGCGATCTGTTCGATCCGGTGCGCACCACGCCGACCCACGCTTGGGCGGAAGCCAAAGGCGCCGTGTTCGAGAATGTGGCCTTGTGGAAGCGAGCCCGCTACTTTCCGCGCGGCGGCGAAGACATGCATGCCGCCGTTGCGCGCGAATGCCGCGCGGTGCGTGGCGCCTGTGGGATATTCGACGCCTCGACCCTCGGCAAGATCGAAGTCGCGGGCCCCGATGCAGCCGAATTCATGAACCGCTTGTATGTCAACAATTGGTCCAACCTCGGCGTCGGCCGATCGCGCTACGGAATACTGCTCCGCGAAGATGGCTTCATCTTCGACGATGGCGTCGTGGCGCGCACCGGCGCCGATCGCTTCCACGTGACCACCACCACGGGCGGCGCGCCCCGTGTCCTCGCGTTGATGGAGGACTACCGCCAGACCGAATGGCCGGAGCTCCGGGTGTGGCTCACTTCGACCACGGAGCAATGGGCCGTCATCGCCGTGCAGGGTCCGAATGCGCGGCGGGTGCTCGAGACACTGGTGGAGGACATCGATATCGGTTCGGCGTGGCCGCATATGAGCGTGGGCCGCGGGCGGATTTGCGGTGTGCCGATGCTGCTGTTTCGCGTGAGCTTCACCGGCGAATTGGGATTCGAGATCAACGTGCCGGCGGATTTCGGCCGGAGCGTGTGGGAGGCCGTCCATGCGGCGGGCCAGGCGCACGGCATCACCGAATACGGCACCGAGACCATGCACGTGCTGCGCGCGGAGAAGGGCTACATCATCGTCGGCCAGGACACCGACGGCACCGTGACGCCCGATGACGCCGGGCTGACTTGGGCCATCGGCAAGAACAAAGTGGATTTCGTCGGCAAGCGGTCGCTGGAGCGGCCGTCCATGAAGGCAGCCGCTCGAAAGCAGCTGGTGGGTCTGCGCACCAAGGACCCGCGCACCGTGCTCGAAGAAGGAGCGCAAGTGGCGGCAAAGCCGGGCCAGAAGCCACCCATGGAACTGATCGGTCATGTCACCTCCTCTTACGCGAGCAGCGTGCTCGGCCATTCGATTGCCTTGGGGCTGGTCGCAGGCGGGCGTGCGCGCCTCGGGCAGACTCTCTATGTGCCCCTGCCCGGGGGCGATCTCGAGGTCGAAGTCACCGCACCGGTTTTCTACGATCCGGCCGGAGCGCGCATCAATGCCTGAACCTGCGATACGCCGAATGCCTGAACCCGCGATACGCAGCCTCCCGCCGGTGCCGGCGAGCGAATGGATGAGGGCAGCGGCGCCTGCAATGCGCTTTATTTTGTACGGCGACGCCCGCGTGCGCGCGGCGGCCGCCCCGGTCTGGGGAGCTCCCTTTGCCGAAGAACCGTGCCGCGCCATGCTGCAGGCTGCACGAGCCACGCTGTGGCTGGGCCCCGACGAATACCTGCTGCTGGGTACCGACACAGCCTCGGAGGTTGCGGCCGCGGAGGCGCTCGAGCGCTCGTTGAGCGGGATGCCGCATGCCCTGGTCAATATCAGTCACCGGCAATTTGCACTCGAGGTGAGCGGCGTCCATGCGGCCACCCTGTTGAGCGGCGCCTGCCCTCTCGACTTGGACCTCGGAGAATTTCCCGTCGGCATGTGCACGCGAACCGTACTGGCAAAGGCCGATATCGTACTTTGGCGCACGCGCGACGACGCGTTTCACCTCGAGATCTGGCGTTCGTTCAGCGGCTACGTCACAGGGCTGCTCGGCGAAATCGCCAGGGAGTTCTACGGGGAGTGAACGGCGGCGCTCGGGATAATGGCGCTTCATGACAAGTCGATGACGCAAACTGATCAGCCGCCCCCGTCCACAGTGACCATACTGAGGTTTTGGTCCCACGAACCGCCGCGCCAGAGCGCCAGAATCGGAAACGTTGAGATCGGGAGATGGCGATGGACGAACAGAACACGCAAACCAGTCACGCGCGCCGTCCGAGCGGCCGCGACGCGAAGCGGGCTGCGCGCGCGGCCCGTGCGGGCGCGTCGATCCCTTACATCACGCGCAAGATCCCGTACTACGAGGTCCTGAGCGAGGAAGGCCTCGCCCTGATGGAGCACAACGCCGATATCATTCTCGAGGAGATCGGCATCGATTTTCGCGACGACCCGGAGGCGCTCGAGATCTGGAAAGCGGCCGGAGCCGACGTGAAAGGCGAGCGCGTGCATTTCGCCCGCGGCATGTGCCGTTCGCTCATTCAGCGCACTGCGCCGCGCGAGTTCACTCAGCACGCGCGCAACCCAGCCCGCAGCGTGGTCATCGGCGGCAAGAACACCGTGTTCGCGCCGGCCTATGGCTCTCCCTTCGTGCGCAGTCTGGACGAAGGCCGGCGCTATGCGCGCATCGAGGATTTCCGCAATTTCGTCAAGCTCGCGTACCTTGCCAATTCCCTGCACCATTCGGGCGGCACGATTTGCGAGCCCGTCGATCTGCCGGTCAACAAGCGTCACCTCGACATGGTGTACAGCCATTTGAAGTACAGCGACAAGGCATTCATGGGCTCCGTGACGGCGCCCGAGCGCGCCGCGGATTCCGTCGCCATGGCGAACATCGTGTTCGGCGAGGAACTGAACGATCCGCTGACCGGGCGTCCCAAGACGACCATCATCAATCTGATCAATGTCAATTCGCCGATGACCTACGACGCGACCATGCTCGGCGCCGCCAAGGTCTACGCGCGCGCCAATCAGGCGTTGATCATCACGCCGTTCATTCTCGCCGGTGCGATGTCGCCGGTGACCGTCGCGGGCACGGTGGCGCAGACTTTCGCCGAAGCACTGGCGGGCCTCGCCTTCGTGCAATTGGTCAATCCGGGCGCACCGGTGGTGCTGGGTAGTTTTGCCTCGTCCATTTCGATGCAATCGGGCGCCCCGACGTTCGGAACACCGGAGCCGGCATTGGTGCTGTACTCCATGGCCGCTCTCGCCCGGCGTCTCGGGATACCGTTTCGCTCCGGCGGCAGCCTGTGCGCATCGAAGATTCCGGATGCGCAAGCGGCCTACGAGTCGGCGAACACCTTGCTGCCGACCTGTCTCGCGGGCGTCAATTTCGTGCTGCACACGGCCGGGTGGCTCGAGGGCGGACTGGCCATGGGCTATGAAAAATTCGTCATGGATGCGGACCAGGCCGGCATGATGCACACGCTGCTCGCGGGCGTGGACTTGTCGGAGAACGGGCAAGCACTCGACGCCATGCACGAAGTCGGTCCCGGCAAGCATTTCCTGGGCTGTGCCCACACCCAGGCCAATTTCGAGAATGCGTTTTACCGTTCGCCGCTCGCCGACAACAACAGTTACGAGCAGTGGGAAGCCGAGGGCTCGCCCGACATGACGAAGCGCGCGAATGCACTGTGGAAGAAGCAGTTGGCGGAATATGTGTTGCCGCCGATGGACCCCGCGATCGACGAGGCGCTGCTCGACTATATGGCGAGGCGCAAGGGCGCGTTCCCCGACTCGAACGTCTGATCGGCGCCGGCGGGCCGTTTGTTCTTTTCAGCTCCAAGTTGTATAAACTTGACCAAATGCGCTGAATTGATAAACTATATGTTATGCCAAAAAGCCCTGCCGCCCTGCTGACCCTGCCCCCGGCAGCCGCCCAGGCATTACGGACGCTGGGTGAAAACCTGGCAATCGCCAGAGTGAGGCGGCACGAATCGCAGCGTGTCTGGGCCAAGCGCCTCGGTGTCTCTGTTCCCACGTTGATCCGGATGGAACGAGGTGATCCGGGCGTCGGCGGGGGCATTTACGCGACCGCACTATGGTTGATCGGAAGGTCGGGCGCGCTGCCCGATCTCGCCGCGCCCGGCAGCGACCGCGGCGCCCTGGAAAGCGATGTCCGCGACGCCTTGAAGCGGCGCGCCGTGCGCTCCGCTGCCTCAGCGGAAGCCCGGCTGGGCCGGAAGAACATCCGCCATGGCTGACCGTGACGCTGCCGCGAATTACCGGCCGACCGATCGGTTGCACCTCTGGCTGCTCACGCGACCGGAGCAGCCCGTGTTGATCGGCGAGCTCAATCTGGTCCGCTCCACTCAAGGTGTGTCGTTGCGATATGCGGACCCCTGGCTGGGGCGCGGCTTTTCGCTCAGCGAAGACCTTCCGCTCATCGACGAAGAATTCCTTCCCGAAGAGAAAGGCGTTGCCGCGGGTGCCGTCGACGATGCTCGGCCGGACCGGTGGGGTGAACGGGTGATCCGGCACATCGACAAGCCCGCGCGCTTATCCTTGCTGGAGTACTTGTACTTCGCCGGAGACGATCGGTTTGGCGCTCTTGGCGTCTCAACGTCGGCCGACGAGTATTTGCCGCGGCGCCTGGGTCCTTTGCCGACGCTCGGGGACGCGGATCAGATCCAAGAGCTGATCAGGAAGGTGCTGGACAACGAGCCGGTTCCGGTGGAGCAGAAGCGCCTGATCTCGCCCGGTGTCACCATGGGGGGCGCACGGCCCAAGGCCCTCCTCGATATTGCAGGCGAACAGTGGGTCATCAAGTTCGCAGACGGCGACCCGACGGATGTACCGCTGATCGAACATGCGACAATGACGCTGGCGCTGAAGGCTGCAATACGGGTCGCGCCCACCATGCCGGTGCGCCTCACCCACGGACACGCGGTGGCCGTCAAACGCTTCGATCGCGATCGAGGGCTGCGGTTGCACAGTCTTTCGGCGCGCGTGGCTTTGCGCGCCGCCGCCGAGCGGTTCGGCTACCCGGAGTTGGCGCAGCTGCTTCGGCGCAGGGGCGTGACCGAGCGCGATGCGTACGTCAATCACATGCGTGAGCTGTTTCGGCGGATGGTATTCAACATCCTGATCGACAATACGGACGATCACGAGAAAAACCATGCACTGCTCGTGACCGACTCGCAGCAATACGAACTCTCACCGGCATACGACGTCCTTCCCTCGGGTCAGGCACTCGGTTTTCAACAGATGCGCGTCGGTGAGCAGGAGGCCGACTCTACGATCGCCAACGCCCTGTCGATGTCGCTCATGTTTTCGCTGGGGAAGGACGATGCGGTCAGCGAGGCAGGCGCCGTCGCGCGCGTCGTGGGCGGCTGGAAAGAGCACTTCAAGAGCTGTGGCGTGACTTCCGGGGACATCGATCTCTACGCGGAGCAGATCGACCGTCCGTTCCTGCGGGATCAACGCAGTGAGATCCAGGCCGGGGGGCAGCCCTAGGACCGTGTCCGGCACCCAGGCGCTTATGTCAACCGGGCCGGGCACCCCGGCGGCAATTACTGAGAGATGGCGCGCAAACCTTCGGATAATCGGCGAGAATACATGGTACCGGCCTCTACAATAGCGGGCGCACACCGCTATGCGCCGGAACTAGGGTAGCAGCTTGCGTTATCGCACCGGTCTCGCCACAAGAATGCCTCGCGGTATGACGGCATGGTTGCTGTTTGCCGCACCCTGCGGGGGCGCGTGGGCGGCGGCCGACCAGAACCCCGCGCTGGCGCTCATCGAACTCGGCACCGTCGCAATGCGCACGGACCCGGACGCGAGCAAACAGGACGCCGAGCGGGCTCTCGATATCATCCGCAGCCACCCCGATGCGGACCTGGAAATTCGCGCACGGCTGCTGCTATGCGACTACTACTCCGAGCGCGACGGCAGCGCCGCACGCGAGCAGATCGATGCGGCCAATGCCCTGCTCGACCGGGCCAAACGCAAAGGTCTGCGCGCCGGCGTGCTGACCTGCCGGGGCGAGACGCTCGAAACCGCCGGCGACAATGCGCACGCCATAGCGGACTTCGACGAGGCGGTGGCCGTCGCGGCCGGCGTGAATGACGAGCAGATGCTGGCCGACGCGCTGTTCTCGCGCGGCTATCTGCGGGGTCTGCAGGGTGAATACGCGGCCGGCATGAGCGACATGCGGCGCTCGCACGAATTATTCGATCGCATCGGCATGCCGCAGCATGCGCTCACGGTATTGAACTCGATCGCCACGATCTACAAGCGGATGGGCGATTACGAGCAGGCTTCACAGATCTATGATCGTGTGCGGGCCGAGCAGCACGATGCGGGCCTCCGCCGCGATGAGGCGGTGACGCTGCACAACCTCGGACGAGCGCGCCTGATGCTAGGGCATTGGAATGCGGCGCGCGCAGATTTCTCCGGCTGTCTGGCGCTTTGTCAAGGACTCAACTACACGCGCGGCGAGGCCTACGCGCTGGTCGGTCTCGCGTCGGTCGACAATGCCACAGGGGATCCGAACGGCGCACTGCGCACGCTGGTACAGGCGGAGGAACTGCAGCGCCGCACGCCGGATGCGCGGCTGAACGCGCAAATTCAACTGGCGCGCGGTGCGGCGCTGCGGCGGCTGCAGCGCGGGTCCGAGGCGCTCTCGGCGCTCGAGCAATCCGAGGCAGTGTTCAAGCAGGCCAATTCGCTGGAAGAGCTGGGTGCGACTTACGACGAGCTGGCGATGGTGCACACCCAAATGGGCGACTGGCGCAGCGCCTACGAGTACCGCAGCGAAGCACAGACCACCTCGGAAAAACTGCTGCACAATCAGCTTGATCAACGCTTTGCGACGCTCAAGGTGGAATTCGACACGGCGACGAAGGAAAAGGAAAACGCGCTGTTGCTGAGCCAGAACGCGGCCGACCAGAAGGCATTGGTTCAGGAGCGGCGCGCGAACGCCCTGCAGACCATGGTCATACTGTTGAGCATGATGCTGCTGGGTCTGCTGACGACCTTGGTACTGTATCAACGGCGCGGCGCGCGCCACATGCGCGCCTTGGCGATGACCGACGAGCTGACCGGCGCGCCCAATCGCCGTGCCGTGCTGACGCTTTTGGAAACACTGCTGCCGCAGGAAGACGCGCTGCCATGCTCGATCCTCGTCATCGACATCGACCATTTCAAGAGCGTCAACGATCAGCACGGACATCAGGTCGGCGACGAGACATTGCGGGTCCTCACGGCCAAGCTGCAGCGCGCGGTGGCCGCGCCTGCGCTCTTGGGAAGGCTGGGCGGCGAAGAATTCGTCGTGGTGCTGCCCAATACCGGCCCGCACGATGCACATCTCATCGCAGACCGGATTCGCGCCCAGGTGCCCTTGATCGATCTGGCGCGCTGGCTGGGCGAGCGATGCATTACGATCAGCATCGGTGTTACGACGTCCACCCCTGCGGACACCGTGACTTCGATGCTGCGGCGGGCCGACGCTGCGCTCTACGCAGCCAAGAGCGCCGGGCGCAATTGCGTGCGAACGGATCTCGCGCCCGATGTCGGCGCGACGGCTCGAACTCGTGTCCATGAAGTGACCGCCGGCTGACGGACGCTGCGCCGCGCGCACGTGTCCGTGGATGCCTACGCCGTTTTCGGAGAATCTCTGCTACGCACCGCGGCAATTTCAGGTTGAACTGCGCAATTCATCGTACGGCGCCATGCGGGGCGGCTTCATGACGAACCCATCCTCGGGTCGAGCACGCGATCCGGTAGAGAAGCTTGCTCGTGCGCAATTGATCCAGCGGTTGCGTGAGGCGGAGGCGTCGCTCGACGCCGTCCACGACGGCAGCGACTTGAAATCGGCCAAGGCGCGTCTGGCCGAGGAAATTGAAGCGCGTGCTCGCGCCGAGGGGGACTTTCAGCTTGCCTTGGATGCTGCTGGAATGGGCAGCTGGGAACTCTTCCTGGCCACGGGCGCAATACGCCGCTCATTGCGGCACGACCAGATCTTCGGCTACGGCGGGTTGCAGTTGTCGTGGTATCTGAACACCACGGTCGAGCATTTTCTCGCCGACGATCGATCCTTGGTGGAACACGAATTTGCACAGGCGGAATTCACGGGATCGGTCGATGTCGAGGCACGCATCCGGCGCGCATCCGATGGTGAGATTCGCTGGGTGCACGTCAGCGGACAGACCCTTTACGCGGAAGAAGCACCGACGCGCATTGCCGGCGTGATTGCCGACGTCACTCATCGTCGCGCCGTGGAGGAACGCCTGCGCCAAGCCCAAAAGATCGAGGCGATCGGCCAGCTCACCGGTGGCGTGGCGCATGATTTCAACAATCTATTGCAGGTGATCTCAGGCGGCCTGCAAATCATGGGACGTCCGGGCGATCCGGCAGTGCGCGAGCGCGTGTTCAACGCCATGAAACAGGCAGTCGAACGCGGCACGAGCCTGTGCCGCCAGCTGCTCGCCTTTGCGCGCCGCCAACCGCTGCGCCCGGAGCCGGTGGACCTCAATCGTCTGATCGTCGGCATGCGTGAATTGCTCGACCGCAGCCTTCGAGGCGATGTGCAATTTCAATCCGAGTTCGCCGAGGATTTGTGGCCGGTCGAGGTCGATCCCGGTGAGCTCGAACTCGTCATTCTCAATCTAGCGGTCAATGCGCGCGATGCGATGCCCACGGGCGGGATCGTCACGATCAGCGCCTACAATTCTCCCGCGTTGGCTGATCACGAGTTGACCGGGGATTTCGTGCGGCTGGACATCACCGACACCGGCGTGGGGATGGCGGCCGATGTGCTTTCTCATGCCTTTGAACCGTTTTTCACGACCAAGGAGGCCGGCAAGGGATCGGGGCTGGGGCTCGCGCAAGCCCATGGATTCGCTCGCGCGTCGAAAGGTGCGGTGCGGATCGACAGTACGCCGGGACACGGTACCAGGGTATCCCTGTTCCTGCCGCGAACCCTCAAGACCCCCGCCTGTTCCGCGGACCCCATGATAGATCGATCTCCGGAAACGACGGTGGCCTCGGCCGGTCAAGTCTTACTGGTGGAGGACGACGATGAGGTGGCGGCGCTCACCGTCGAAATGATCAATCAGCTGGGGTACGACACGACACGAGTGGCGAGCGCCGAGGCCGCGCTGGGTGCGCTGGCGGATAAACGGGCGATAGACATCGTGCTTTCCGACGTCATGATGCCGGGGCGCATGAACGGCGTTGACTTGGCGCAGGAAATTCGGCGGCGTCGTCCCCATCTACCGGTGCTGTTGACCAGCGGCTACGCGGAGGCGGCCAGCCGCAGTGCTGCCGCCCATCAGATCAGGATCATCCCCAAGCCGTTCCGGATGGAGGAGCTACGCGAGGCTCTGGCTACCGTAACGCGGGAGCATGCGCGGCAAACCCTTTGAGACGGCACCGTTGCGGCTCGATCAAGCCGGCCTTCCGGCTGTACTCGACCGGCGCGGCCGGACTCGAGCGGCTTGGCCGGACTCCAGCGGCGTATTCCTACAATTGAATAGCCCATCGACTGACAGCCGCCGGATCTTTCGCCGCGCGATCATTAATGACTATGCAATCCTCACACCTCAATGTCACCAACCCCGCGATCTCCGGAACTTCGGAGCGAGTCTGGGCGCAACACTTGTTTCGTCGATCAGACTGGTCGCCCGCAGAAGGTCCATTGCTGGTCGTCGCGCCTCATCCTGACGATGAGGTCATGGGCGCCGGCGGACTCATACATACCTGGGCGGGGATGGGAAGATCCGTGACCGTGCTGAGCGTAACCGACGGCGAAGCCGCGCTTCCGGAGCGCAAGAACCTGGATGTCATCCGGCGGGGGGAGTTGAAGGAGGCGTTGCGTAAACTCTGTGCCACCCACGTCTCGGTTGTCCGGCTTGGGCTTCCGGATGGCCGGGTCGCTGATTTTCAACAGAAACTGCGCAGTGCAATTCTGTCGCTCATCGAGCCGGCAATGACCATGATCGCGCCGTACGAACGGGATGGACACCCGGACCACGATGTCGTGGGCAGCATCTGCTGCGAGGTCGCTCGTATGCGAGGAATTCCATTGGCACGGTATCCGATTTGGACCTGGCAACGTGCAGATCCGGCCGAGTTTCGCGAGGTGAGCTGGGGGAAATTTCCTTTGGATTCGGAGGCCCGGCGCGCCAAGACGCACGCTCTGCAATGCTTCATGTCGCGGCTGCAGCCGGAT
>WNFQ01002851.1_pt1 | contig 16562 bp, 19 predicted proteins | sample 5400171 | NCBI WGS metagenome assembly WNFQ01 (sample SAMN13153356, study PRJNA577476) | soil metagenome | isolation source: 20 cm soil under Madrone tree | place: USA:California | collected 2016-06-14 | reverse complement strand
TCACGTACGCATTTAGCCTTGGGCAAAGACGCCCCGGAGCCCAGGGCAGTCGAACCGCTGGAACAGGGGCGCGTGGTTGCGATTCCTCAGGTCGGGGGATTACAGCACCGATACCAGCGACGCGCCGCTTAGCCGGACTGAGCCGGTTACGTCGACGTTTGTCTTCCCTGAGCGGAAATGCCGCTTCTCCTTGGTCTACCCGACCAAACTCTTGCTGATCCAAAACCGGATTCTTTCGCGACACGAACTCCCTGCACTTGGATGCACCCGACGACTGGGCGAGACAGAGACTGCCAGTCTTTAGACTCCGAAGTGCTTGCCAACAAAAAAACCAGTGTGCATCGACGAGATCTGCGATTAGCGTGCCCCAAGGATGCTGGTTGAGATACGGACGGAATTCTCGGTAATCACAACTTGGAATTCGCCCTTGAGAACCCTGGTTTACCGCCATTCCGATGTATTGCCGGAAGCAATTTCCAGAGTGTCCTTGGAGCGGCCGAAGGAGAGCGTGTGGCAAGGCGTGTGAGCGCTAATCGTAATCAGGCTTTCCGAGTTGCGGCGATTGTGACCATCCGGCCTTCGCTTCGCCCGGAAATCGATAACCCGGAGGCTAAGAGTTCAGCAATGACCCACTTGACAGGAAGACGAAGCTTCTTGTAGCTGCTTTTGTGCAGCGTCCAATTGCCATCGTCGTCGCGAAGATTTATCAGATCGTGGACTACGACGGTTTCGACCGTTTCGTATTCGAGAAAACAAGTCATCGCGCGGCGGTCGTCGCTACGTACGGGAATAAAGCGATCGAGACCCAATAATTCGACACTCGCGAGATCTCGATAGGTGGCCACGAACCTTCCTCCCGGTTTAAGCGCACGAGCGACAGACTGGAATAAATTGGAGACCTCTGACCGGCTGGACAGGTGAGTCAGCGTATCGCCCATACAGACCGCAATCTCCACCGAGGCTGGACTAACCAGGGAATCGAGTTCGCGCAAATCGGCGTGTTTCGTGACGATATTGCGCGAACCAACTCTAGCGGAAAGATGGCGGAGCAACTTCTCACTGGTATCAATCGCGAGTACTTTATATCCGCGATCGGACAAGGCAACGGACTGAAACCCCGAGCCGCATCCAAGATCCACGGCGAGGCCACCAGCGAGGTCCTTTCCGAGGAATTCGTCCAAGATAGTTTGTTGTTCCGCGACTTTGGCTTCAAACGGTAACCCGAACATCCACTCGTAGTGGTCCGCCAATAAATTCTCGTAGTGTTCTTGCGCGCTAGCGGGCATCTGTGCGGTCATAACGGTTTGAAGTAACAGAGAATAGTTGAGCGATCACACAATCATGATCAGCGGATCGGTCCGGGGTAAAACCTCTCCCACATAAATCGCAGCTCCTCCGCGGTTCTGAACAGCACGAAGGAACTGCGTCGAGGCCTTCGCCGAGATCGAAAGCAACAATCCTCCGGCGGTTTGCGGATCGAAAAGCAAGGTCTTGGTTATTTCGTCCACCTTTGGCCCGAATTCCACCACGCATTCAGCGAATTCGCGATTGGCTTTCAAGCCAGCAGGCACACAGCCTGCCCGCACACTTTCCACAGCGCCAGCGAGCAAAGGTATCTTTGCGGAATCAATTCGCAGACTGACGTTGCTGGCCAAAGCGACTTCGCGAGCGTGACCGATGAGGCCAAAGCCGGTTATGTCGGTTGCGCCGTGGACATCCCCACCTAGTTCCGCCGCGGCCTCGGCAGCAAGCTTGTTGAGAGTGGTCATGGACTTTGCCGCAGCCTCGATCCACGCTGGTTCCGCCTTACCCTGCTTGATAGCGGTGGAGATGACGCCCGTGCCTAGAGCTTTCGTAAGGACGAGCACATCCCCGGCTTTTGCTCCGCCATTTGCCAGAATTCTGTCTGGATGAACAGAACCGGTGACTGCATATCCGAACTTGATTTCCTCATCGCGAATACTGTGGCCGCCAATGACGGTGCATCCGGCTTCGATCATTTTTGAAAGGCCACCGGCGAGGATTTGTCCGAGAATCCCCAGATCTTTCTTATCAGGAAAGCAGACCATGGCCAGCGAACTGATGGGGCGGCCTCCCATGGCGTAGACGTCACTAAGGGCGTTGACCGCCGCAATCTGTCCGAAGGTGTAAGGGTCATCGACGATGGGAGTGAAAAAATCCACAGTCTGCACCAACGCAAGTTCGGGCGAAATTTTGTACACCCCGGCGTCATCGGCAGTGTCAAAGCCGATTAGAACGTTCGGGTCGTCTTGCTTGGGCAATTGTCCAAGGATTGAGTCCAGCGCCGCCGGACTTAGCTTGGACGCTCAACCGGCTGACTTCACCGATGCCGTGAGACGAACTGGTTCGACTGGTTTCATAGGTCAATGGTACAGGCGACGGACAGATTGTTGAACTTTCCACCAGTTAGATTCCCATGCCGTTTATAAGTTTCACTAAGCTGGCAAAATTCCGTCCGACGCGAGGTTTCGCCCGTTTTCGTGACATGGGAAGTCCCCTTGGGTGGTCGCCAACAGTACAACGACCCTTCGAATGATCGAAATAAGGCCGGCACCTGAAACCTTTCCGGGAGATCCGACTCTCACCCTTTGCAAGGAAAACTCGGGGAGTTCGGATCTCACTAGCGTAAAGGCTTAGCTTTTTGAGGGAAGATTCTAATCAGAACTGTTCAACCGATGAGGAAGCACGGTCGCAATCTCTGTATGTCGTCAGGCAGATCGACGATTCTGATGCATTAGTCCCTACCCAGTGACGACCTGAGACGACTCATCACCCTAGGGAGTCCGGAGAAACGACTGATGGGCAGCACCCTACCAAAACGGGTCCTTATTCTTGGCGGCGGTTTTGCAGGTCTCGCCGTCGCCAGGGAGTTAGAGAAGACTCTCGCTCGGGATGCCTCCGTCGAGGTCACCCTCATCAATCGCGATAACTTCTTTCTGTTCACGCCGATGCTTCACGAAGTTGCAGCCAGCGACCTGGATCTCACGACGATCGTGAATCCTGCGCGCAAGATGCTGCGGAATGTCCATTTTTTTGCTGGTGAAATCTTGCAGATCGATGTCGAACATAGAAAAGTCGTCGTTTCCCACGGCTTTGATCACCATCAGCACACTCTGAAGTTCGATTACCTTGTCCTCGGCCTCGGTGCAGTGACCAATCACTATGGGCTTCCTGGTTTGAAAGAAAACGCGCTGACAATGAAGTCGCTGGGCGACGCCATGCGGTTGAGAAATCATCTCATCGCTCACCTGGAAGAAGCTGACAGCGATTGCTGCAAACTGAAAGAGCCTCTGCTAGCGTTTGTTGTCGCTGGCGGTGGTTTCGCAGGTGTGGAGACGATCGCTGGAATCAACGATTTCGTCCGCGGTGCGCTGCGATCTTACCACAAGCTAACCCAAGACATGCTTCGGATCGTCCTTGTACATTCTGGCCCGGTCATCTTGCCAGAATTGGACCAAAAGCTAGGAGCTTACGCGCAGCGCAAGCTGATGGATCGCAAGGTGGAAGTTCGCTTGAAGACAAAAGTGGAAGGGTTCTCTGGCGGGGAGGTCCGGCTTAGCGATGGAACCACGATTCGCACGAACACGCTCGTTTGGACTGCGGGAACGTCAGCAAATCCGCTGCTCGAATCGATACCGTGTGCAAAGGAACGCGGCCGTCTGCTCGTAGCGGAATCTCTTGAGGTTCGCGATTTGCCTGGTGTTTGGGCTCTAGGGGACTGTTCAGCTGCATTGGATCCGCGGACCGGCGGGTTCTATCCGCCTACGGCGCAGCATGCACTACGGCAAGGCAAGATCGTAGCGCACAACATTGCAGCATCTGTTCGGGGGCGGGAAAAGAAACCGTTCCGTTTTTCGACGATTGGACAGCTCGCCGCCATTGGCCGGCGAACGGGCGTCGCCAACATCTTGGGAATCAACTTTTCAGGGTTTAGCGCGTGGTGGCTGTGGCGCACGATTTACCTGAGCAAACTGCCGCGATTCGAAAAGAAACTGCGGGTTGCCTTCGACTGGACACTTGACCTGCTCTTTTCAAAGGACCTCGTTCAGTTCTTGGATATCCGCGCGCCCATGGTTTCGCGCCCAGAAGTAGATAGCGGCTTGGAATGGTCAGTTTCACGAGTAGACGGAAAAGAAGGTTAAACCAATCGATCCATCGTTGGCAAAATCGAAGGCAATAGTTAACTTATGAAATCTAAGAGTGCCACCGGGAGTAACCAATCGACAGGACCGGAAGTGGCCCAAGCTGAAAAAGCTCGAACGCAAAATGCCCCGAGTCCCGCGGAGATCCAACAGCGAGCCTACGAAATACACATCGAGCGCGGCTGCGCGCACGGGCAGGATGTGGACGACTGGCTACAGGCGGAGCGTGAGCTAGAGGCGAGGTATCGGACCGGCTAGCCTGCTGGACTTTGTATATCGAAGAGCTTGTTTCCACGCGTTCAGAATTTTGATTTGGAGGGCAGGCGATGAGAGTGAGGAGTGGTCTGGCGATGTGGCCAAAGGGCGTTATCCCATATTCAATTCTTGCCGTCCTGCTGGTGCCGTTGACTGGGTGCTCGCGTACGAACAACGAATCTCACACGACACTACGCCTCAGCATGATCCCGACGACCGATCCAGGGAAAATTATCCGTGAGAGTCAACCCTTCATCGACTATCTGCAAATGAAGACCGGAGCGAAAGTGGAGCTGACCGTTCCGACCAATTATGCCGCAGTGGTAGAAGCGGTAAGCAACGACCGCGTGGACATCGCCTATTTTGGGGGCTTCACCTTCGTACAAGCTTCCGCACGCGCCGGGGCTTTGCCCTTGGTTCAACGCGAGCGTGACCAGAATTTTCACAGCCTGTTTATCACCCAGCCGAAAAGCTCTATTCGTTCGCTGAATGACTTGCGAGGGCACAGCTTCGCTTTCGGCGATGTGAATTCGACCTCTGGTCACTTAATGCCGGCATATTTCATGCAACAACAGGGCGTGGACCACTCGGTGATCGACAAAGCCATTTACACCGGCGGGCACGACGCGACTGCACTGGCTGTCGCCAACGGGAAGGTCGATGCTGGAGCCATGGACGAACTGGTTTATGGGCGGATGATTAAGGAAGGTAAGTTGAGCGAATCCCAAGTAAGGGTATTCTATACCACCCCGCCGTTCTTCGATTATGTTTGGGCCGCGCGCAAAGGGCTCAATCCTGCCACCGCCAAAGCGTTTGCAGATGCCATGCTTGCTCTCGATTCAGGAAACGCTGAGCAGAAGACGATACTGGACCTATTGAGTGCTTCCAAATATGTAAAGGCTGAAGATTCCAGCTATGGGCCGCTACGGCAAGCGGCAAAAGACGCGGGACTGTTGAAGTGAATTATTCGATCGAGAACGTCAGTAAGGATTTTTTTGTGGGCCACCGTAGCACGCTCGCACTCGATGGCGTTTCTTTGGCTGTGGCGGCAGGCGAGCATCTGTCCGTTTTAGGCAGCTCCGGCGCCGGCAAAACTACTCTATTCCGGCTGCTCAACGCTACCCTGCGACCCACCAGAGGGTCGGTTCGCGTGGATGGATGCGATTTCGGCAGGATGTCCAGCCCCGAATTGCGTGGTGCTCGACGGCGCATCGGCACGATCTACCAGCAACATAATCTCGTCCCTTCCCTCACGTCCCTTCAAAACACGCTTTGTGGCTGCCTGGGACGTTGGTCGATGGCACAAACTGTGCGCAGCATCTTCCGTCCTGGGGCAACCGATGTGCAGGAGGCGACGCACGCGCTCGAACTCGTCGGCCTGGCGGACAAGCGACTCGCGCGAGCTGACGAACTTTCCGGCGGGCAGCAACAACGCTTGGCCATTGCGCGGGTGCTTATGCAGAAGCCGGAAGTAATCCTGGCGGATGAACCGATAGCATCGCTCGACCGCGCGTTAGCCGACGAGATTATTTCTTTACTGGTACGGGTTGGCTCGGAAGGCAAGCGGACACTCATCGTGGCGCTTCACAAAGTTGAATTGGCTTTGGAACACTTTCCGCGGGTCATCGGTCTGGGCGAGGGCAGGATGCGTTTCGACTTGCCGTCGAACACCGTACACGAAGATGTTCTGCAAGACCTTTACGGAAAGCACGGACAAGAGGCCCTGCGGGTTCAGGATGAAGACCGTTTCCAACGCGAATTCGGCTGCTCTCGATAACCAACTCTTGAGCGGCCGTGTCTGGACGCCGCGCCGGGGCGCGGCGCTTGTGGCCGCTGTTTTTGTGCTTGTCATTTGTTGGCAGATAGACGGCGTGCGGCTCAGTACTGTTTTCCAGCGCTCCACGGCTGGCGCTTTGTGGACGTTGTTGAGCGGCCTGTTCCCTCCGGACCTCTCGTTTGGATTCTTGCGGATTGTGTCTCGGGCGTTGCTCTCCACGCTGGCAACTGGGATCGCTGGAACATTTCTTTCGGTGCTGATTGCAATTCCGCTCGCGGCATTATCGACGCCCATCTTGTGGCGGCGCGGAATCCTGGTCGCGGCCGACGAAGGAAATCTGGGTTCGACTTTGCGAGCGGCCGCGAGCCGCGCGGTGCTCGCGTTTCTCGGGTTCCTGCGGGCAATTCCGGACCTGGTCTGGGGTCTGTTGTTCGTAACCGCAGTGGGCCTGGGCTCTCTCGCTGGCACGCTGGCTCTAGCTGTCTCCTACGCTGGCGTGTTGGGCCGGGTCTACGCCGACGCTTTCGCCGATGTGGATCCGCGTCCGCTCGAGGCGTTGCAGGCCACCGGCGCAACGCGCGGGCAGATCTTCCTGCGCGGTATCTGGCCGCAGGCTCGTCCGACCGTGACGGCTTACACGCTTTACTCTTTCGAGTGCTGTGTCCGCGCCGCTTCGGTTTTGGGCTTCGTCGGTGCTGGAGGTATCGGGTACGAGATCAGCCTTTCCATGCGCCTATTTGAGTACGGGCAAGCCATGACGTTAATCCTGGCGCTCGTGCTGTTGCTGGCCTCGACCGATGTGCTGAGCCGGCGTTTACGGCGAAGTTTGCAGCCGAATGCAGGCCCAGCGGAAAATCCAAGGCTCCTGCAAGGAAATTCAGCCTCAAGGCACGGAAGTTTTAGGGTAGCTCTGAGACGGGCTCGCTATGTCATTGTGGCCGCGGTATTGACGGGTAGTTTTTATTTCGCGGGATTCACTCGCGAGCATTTTGGTGACGCGCATGTCCTCGGCAACATGTTGCGGTTTTGCAGCGGGATGTTTCCGCCAGACTTTGCGAAAGATTTTGTGTTTGGCCTGGGGCCGTTGGTACTGCAAACGCTGGCGATTTCGATTTTGGGTACGATAATAGGAATCGCAATCGGCGGCCTTTTGGCAATTCCGGCGACTTCGAGTTTGGTCCTCGCCCAGCCGGACTCACCTGACGTGCAATCTATCTCCAACCGCGGTCTGCGCTGGAGCATTTTCTGGGCGGCACGCCTTGCGCTGAACGTGTTGCGTTCTATTCCCGATCTGGTTTGGGTATTGATCTGTATCGTGGTTATCGGTATTGGCCCGTTTGCTGGCACTTTAGCAATCGGTCTGCATACCGCAGGAGTTTTGGGAAAGCTGTATGCGGAAACGCTGGAGGAAGTACCGCGCCAACCAGTAGAGGCGCTTCGCGCGCTCGGGGCCGGGCCATTTCAGGTTTTATCCTGGGGACTTTGGCCGCAAGCCAAGCGAATGCTGGCCAGTTACACCGTCGTGCGTTGGGAAACGAACCTCCGCGTCTCAGCCATCCTCGGGCTCGTAGGCGGCGGCGGGCTGGGACAAGCCGTCTACAACAACGTACAACTCGGTTTCTATGCCAGGTTAGGTACTCTGCTGCTCGTTATTTACGGGCTGGTGATGGTCTCCGATTGGATCGGCGATAGCGTATTCCGTCCTTCCGTGGCCACTTGACATGCACATACCAGACACAACACGGTTCAAACGCGTCGCTAACGATGCCGCTCATCCATTCGTTCTGGGAGCGCAAATGCAATTCCCTACCATCGCCCGGAATACACAAGTAATTGCCGGAAGGACACGCGCGCGCAGCAGTAAAGGTATACAAGAATGAGTCAACAGTCCGCACAACCGAGTTTGCAACATGGGTTGGTCCGTCTCGCGCCGTCGCGGGGGTTCGCCATCGGACTGGGCTTAACCAACGAATGCAATCTATCCTGCTCGTTCTGCTACCGCGATCCAGCCCGCGTTGACCGCTTGAGCCTCGAGCAAGTGCGCTCCGCGATGGCCAGCCTCCCAGTCCGTTCCGTGAATCTCGGCACGGGTGAAAATGGAATGCACCCGGAGTTCCGTGAAATCCTGGCGTTCCTTCGAACCCTGCCAGTGAAGCTCACCATCACTTCGAATGGCCACAGCGTCGCGGTGCTCACCGACGAGGAGTTGCGTGCTTTCCACGATATCGAGTTTTCCCTGGATTATTCCAGCGAAGCAAAACAGGACGCCCAGCGCGGCTCCGGAAATTGGGCGCTGATCCACGAGCAGGCGGAGCGTTGCGTGCGACTCGGAGTTCCGGTCACTTTCATTGCCGTAATGATGAAGGCCAACTATCTAGGATTGGCCAACGTGGCGCGCGTAGCTAAACGCTACGGGGCACCGCTGCGCGTCAACGTCTATCAAGCGGTGCGCTCCGACTTATACGCTCTGACGTACGAGGAATATTGGCAAGGCTTTCGCGCGTTGTTTGCAGAAACCGACGTGATTGCCATTGGGGAGCCGCTGGTTCGCGCCATGGCAGGTCTGCCCGCAAGATCGGGCGGCTGCGGAGTCAGCACCGTGCGTGTCACGCCTCGCGCCACCACGCAGCCGTGCGTTTATTGGCCTGGCGTCGGCGAGCCGCTTTCGCTGCTGGTCTCGCTCGGTTCGGAAGTCGTGGAAACCTCCCCCTTCGTGGAGGCGCGCACCGCGCCAGAGGTTTGCCGTTCGTGCGCGTACCTGGCGTCTTGCCACGGGGGGTGTGCGGGACGCCGCCGCCTGCAAAACGCCCTGCGCGAGCCGGACTCGTATTGCCCGATCGTCCGGGGAAAAACCGAAAAGCTGGAAGTACGCATGGCTCCGGCGCGCGAGCTGCCCAAGGGCGAAAGCGCGTGTACCACCATCGTGATCGCCCGCGATTAGCATTACGCTTCGCTAGCCAGGGAAAAGACCAGGTAGCTGCGCAGCACAAAAGAAAAGAGATTCCGACCTAGGGAGATGGAGAGAAAATCATGACGACGAGCCTCACCGCACCAGCCAACAATACCCAAGAAGCTCCGCAGCCGCACACGCGCATCGCTTTGGTCATCCTACGGCTGACCATTGGCGCGATGTTTGTTTGGGTTTTCTTCGAAAATCTGGGCAAAGGCCTCTACAAGCCAGCAAGTTACGCGGCCCTCATTCGCGATTACATTGAGAACGGTAACGCCCCCACCATATGGAAGAGCGTGATGGAGCTCGCGGCGAGTCACGCATCTGTAGCTGCACCCCTTCAGGGACTGACGGAAATTTCCCTTGGAGTGCTGCTGGTGATCGGCCTTTTTACGCGCCCGGCCGCCCTCGTGGCTTTTGCGTTCCTCGCCAGTCTATGGGTTTCGGAGTGGGGAACTGCGTGGATATGGGAGCTGCTAGTTCCCGTACTGGCCTCGCTTGCGTTGGCCATAGGGGGCGCGGGCCGGACGTGGGGTATTGATTCCTTTTTGGCGCGCAGGCGACCAAGCGCTCTCTGGTGGTAACCAAACGGAGGTTGAGTGCGAGTCTCAATCATCATTCCTACCCGCAACGAGGCGCAGGCCATCGGCCGTGTCCTGGGTGATCTTCCCGCCCCTCTCGTCACCGAGGTCATCGTCGTCGACAACAACTCGACAGACGGGACGCCTGAGATTGCGGCACGTATGGGTGCCCGAGTCGTGACCGAACCGCGGCGCGGGTATGGCCAGGCCTGCCTGACCGGGCTCGCTTGCACTAGCGCGCCCGATGTTGTCGTATTCCTTGACGGCGACTACAGCGATCGGCCTGGTGAGCTTCCGCTTCTCCTTGCTCCGATTTCCGAGGGGCGCGCCGACATCACCATCGGTTCGCGTCTTGCGGGTCCGCGTACGCCCGGGGCGCTTCCCTGGCACGCCCTGTTCGGCAATTGGCTTGCGGCCAGCTTGATCACGAAGCTCTACGGATTAAAGATCAGCGACCTCGGTCCGTTCCGCGCTGCACGCGCCGATGCCCTCCGAGCGGTTGCACTGGAAGAGACCACTTACGGATGGGCCGTGGAATTAATCCTAAAGGGAGCCACCCAGGGTTTCCGCATCGTCGAGGTCCCGGTAAGCTATTACCCGCGGATCGGGAAATCCAAGATCAGCGGCACATTCAGAGGCACCGTTGGAGCCACGTGGTTCATTCTGAGTCGGATCGCGCGCTACTACTTCCGCCGACGAAAAGACAGCATGCCACGGTCGGCGTGAAATCCCACGCGGCAATGCTTAGGGAACCTCTAACGAACGGTGACACATTTCAATGACAATAACGAATCGCACGCTAGTCATCATGGCCAAAGCCCCCAGACCGGGCTCGGTGAAGACCCGGTTGGCCAAGAGTCTCTCTCTGGAAGCGGTCACCGGGTTGTACCGATGCCTTCTGAACGACACGATAGCTCTCGCGCAGGGACTCGATCATGTGGAGATTGCCATTGTGTGCCCCACGTCCGACGTTGACGACGTTGCACACGCGGTGGGTAAAACAGTGCGCATCGTGCCTCAGACGGGTCAAGGACTCGCCGCGGGCCTTGCCTCCGTTTTCGCGCATTTTGCAACTCCTGGCCACCAGCGCGTCATTGCCTTCAACAGCGACAGCCCGCACCTGCCGGCATCCATACTGGAGACCGCGTTCGACGTACTCGAAGCCTGCGACCTGGTTGTAGGGCCCACCCACGACGGTGGCTATTATCTTGTCGGGGCCAGGGCGTCCCATCCAGATCTGTTCATCAGTGATGGGATGGGAACGGCGAATGCGCTTGACGCGCTGCTGACGCGCGCCCGTGCGCTGGGGCTTTCGGTACATCTGACCGATCCGTTCTACGACGTCGATGTAGCGGGAGATCTCAGTCAACTCGCGAATGAACTGCAGCGCCTCCCAGGGAAAGCACCAAGAACGGCTAAATGGCTTTCGGAGAGGGCTAGTGCGGGAGGCGAATAATGGATTTCTATGAAGAAGACAGTTCAAATCTTCCGAGGCTATATCCAACGCCTTAAGACTCTTTGGCCCCGTGGCATTGTCACGCTAGGGCTCGCTGCCCTCGCGGCAGGGTTGACAGGTATCTTCAGGTGGGTCGAGCGGCAACAGGACTTGGACGCGCGCATGCCGGAATTCATCGGACTCCTGCTGCTTGCGGGCATCCTCTATGTGATAGGAGTGTTTTGGGTCGAGAGGTTTCGCCTCGGAGCAACCGCTCTTCTCATCATCCTGGCGAGCGCGGTTTTGTTTCGCATATTGCTGCTGCCGGCCAGGTCGACACCTTCTGACGATGTGTATCGCTACCAATGGGATGGTCGGGCGCAACGAGCACATCTAAATCCATACGTCGTATCCCCCGATTCGGAAGAGCTAGATTGGCTGCAGAATCCTGACCACCCTGAACCACCCGGTGAAGAGACTCCGACCATTTACCCGCCACTGAGCGAATTGACCTTCCGGCTGATCGAAACGGTGCCCGGATACAAACGGGTCTCGACGATCCTCGACCTGGCGAGCGCTGTTGTGCTGATGCTCCTGCTGGCCGCGATGAAACAGCCTCTGCATCGTATGCTTGCCTACGCGTGGAATCCCACTGTGCTCATTTCGTTTGCGATGTCCGGTCATTTTGATTCGCTCGCCATCGTCACATTCTTGGCGGCGCTCTTTTTTCTAGTGACGAATCGCCCAGCGCTTTCGATGGGTTCGCTCGCGCTGTCGTTTCTGTCCAAGTTCTTTCCGATCTTGCTCTTGCTTACGTTCCTAAAGCGCGTGCGACTCGCTCAGGTAGGTCTCTTCGTATCGCTGATTTTCGCGTTTTATGTTCCGTTCTTGAGCGCCGGCTGGCATCTATTGGATGGCGCGAGGAACTACGCTCGAGATTGGGTGAACAACGGCAGCCTCTTCCACCTGCTGCGTTTTGTCGCGGGGTCGCGGGCCGGTGGCGAGCTGATCGCGGCCCTGATGCTGTTAGCTGCGATTGGCTATTTAGCGAAAAGACGGGCGGCGCCGCTGTGGTCGAGTCTCGTTCTCACGGGAGGAGTGCTTCTGTTGTCGCCGACTGCCTATCCCTGGTATTTCACTTGGTCGATCCCGTTCCTGTGTTTTTACCCAAGCCGCGCATGGTTGCTCATGAGCGTCACTAGCGTCTTGGCCTACACTCCTGCAATCGCCTACGGGGCGGCAGGGGAACCGCTCAAGAATTCTCTTCTGATGTTGTCGCTCGAATACGGTCCGGTCTACCTTTGGCTGGCCTACTATTGCTGGGCCGCGCGCAGGACTAAACTATCTCCGGGTCCGCAGAAGGTTGGGCTTTCGGCGACTGGTATGCAACGCTACTTTGCCGAATGAGCACTCCCGCTGCTTGATTCGCAGCATTGGAGCGCGTGGCAATTCCGGCGAGGGGCCGGAATGTTCTTTGGTAGCAGGCAATCCAACGGAATCGGTGTATCGCCGTTGACGGTTGCTTGAGCGATTTGATAGCTGTGGTTCGCCAAAACTCTGGCCGACTTTGAAATCAATGACTTAGCCGCCCTCCCGGCGCTGTTCTGTTATAACTCCTAGCCATGTTTCGATTTATCGGCCTGTGCGTCGGAACGCTCGTTCGCCTCTTGCGCGCCCGTGGGAGCCTCTTACTTGAGAATCTGGCGCTACGTCAACAACTCGCCGTCCTGAAGCGTGGGCATCCACGGCCAAGACTAGATTTGCTCGACAAGCTCTTCTGGGTCGCCGTCCGCCGATTCTGGTCCCGATGGCAACAATCTCTCATTGCGGTCACGCCCGAAACCGTGGTGCGTTGGCACAAAGCTGGATTCCGTTTGTACTGGAAGCTGATCTCCAAAGTCAGGAGGCCCATCGGGAGACGACAGACATCGAAGGAAGTTCGAGAATTGATTTTCCGGATGGTTGTTGAGAACCCAACGTGGGGAGCGCCACGCATTCATGGCGAGCTTCTCATGCTCGGTTTTGATGTCTCCGAGCGAACGATTTCTCGTTTGATGAAACGGGCACCTCGAGATCCGGAGCTGGCCAAGCGCTGCCTTACCTTTCTCCGCAATCACCGGGAAGCGATTGCCGCGATGGACTTCTTCACTGTTCCGACGGTCACCTTCAGCGTGCTCTATTGCTTTTTCGTCATCAGTCACGATCGTCGGCGCATCCTCCATTTCAATGTCACAAAGCATCCGACAAGCTTGTGGATTGTCCAGCAGTTGAGAGAAGCGTTTCCATTTGGTTCCGCACCGAGGTTCGTCATCTTTGATCGTGATGCCAAGTATGGACTGGAAGTGCCCGCAGCAGTTCGATGCCTGGGGGTGAATCCTGTCCGCACCTCGTTCGAAAGTCCTTGGCAGAATGGAGTCGCAGAGCGTTGGGTAGGGAGTTGTCGGCGTGATCTCCTGGATCACATCATTGCAGTTGACGAACGCCACCTGAAACGCCGGCTCTCGGAGTATATTTGCTACTACCAAGAAGACCGCACGCATCTCGGACTCGGGAAGGGAACGCCAGACGGCAGAACCCGCACCATAGCCTCAGGTCGCGTCCTTTCTCATGTGCGACTGGGAGGACTGCACCAGCGGTATGATCGGGCTGCCTAATACGAACCAACGTAGCGTCGCGAAAACGTCTGAGTTCCCCCATCCTCAATATATACATGTATGCCGCGCGATTCTTGACGCTCGGGAATGAAGGGATAACCTGGATGGGACAGCAGTCGCGGCAGGGAATCGCTCTGTTTTCAGTGCGCATAGAATTTTGGCGAAGCCGATAGGAGTAGCAGGTGCTCTGAAACTGGAGCCGTGCCCAGTGGATGGCGCACTCCAGCGATAAGGTCCGAAAAGATGGCATCATTAGTGCCTAGCCAGATGTCGGTTTCGGGCTAGATCAGGCTGGTTAGGCTGCCCCTTTTGTATAGGCAGCCGAAATCACGTTTCAAACCACCACCTTGGAGGATCCGATGAGCGTTGTAACTCCACTCGCAAAAGACAAAGCTGCTTCTGAGCTGCACGGCATTTACGATACCTTGTCAAAGAAGTTCGGCAAGATGCCCAACATTTTTGGCCTAATGGCGCACCGGCCTGATGTCCTTGGGAAGTTTTTACCGTTCTATTCCGCGGTAATGGAAGGCGGCACGGTCGAACCGCGCTACAAGGAGTTCGCATACCTGAAAACGGCGCTGATCAATGGCTGCGAATATTGAACCCGCGCGCACACCGCTTCGGCGAAGCGGATTGGCATCACGGAAGAGCAAATTCGCGCGCTGCTATTCTACGAGCGCAGCCCGCTGTTCGATGAGAAAGAGAAGGCCGTAATTTTGCATGCCGAACGCGTCACCCGGGGTGCCTCTGCGATCCGCGAAGCTTCCCTCACGGAGGTGCGAAAATTTTTCGATGACGGGCAAATCGTCGAGCTCACGCTGGTGATTTGCGCGGCGAATTTCACGAACCGCTTCAATGACGCCCTGCGCGCCGTTCCGGACTTGGGCAGTTGAGCTGTCCATTCCAACAAAGTGATTGAAGTGCGGTGAGGGAGCTGTTTCTGCGGCTCGGCCGTGACAGTGCGCGATTCTAACCAACGACAGGGCAGCGTTCTAACCAACTGAACTACGTCCCCAGCCGTGGAATCAACAACTTAGCGTAAAACCTTGCAAACAAGGCCTTTGCAAGATTCGCATACAGCGCACTGTTCGCTTGCGGTGCATACGGTGGCAGCTGTCCCTGCCAAAACCGCCCGTAAACCGCCCATAAAAATCAGCGCGCTCATGCGAGATTCATACTAGCACAGATGCCTGTAAGAGGCGAAACAGAGTCCGACAGATTCTCGACGAACCGAGCCGAGGCCAGCCTTAGACGAGCACGGAGCGCAGGACATGCTCATCCGGGCCAGGGCCCGCGCAACACCCGGCGAGTTTGCCATCAATCACGACGGCGGGAACGCTTCGGACGCCGTAATGCTTCGCTTTGGAAGCCACTTCGGACTTCTGCATATCGTGGATCACTACCTCATGCGAAGATCCAGCAAGGCGCTTAACTACTTCGATTGTTTCCTTGCACGTTGAACAACCTGCACTAAAAACTTCGATTTTCTTTTTTGTAGCCATAGTGTTTCGCTCCTTACGTTGAGTTGATTAAACTTCTTCTCTTTGGCATTCGGGGCAGGTTGCTGCTTCGCTAGGTAAGTCGCGGAGCGGCCACGCATTCCCCAACGAAGCGATAACCAGTAGCCCGAGTGCGCTATACATGATGAGATTGGACTCCCATGCAAACTTACCCAACAGGACGGCACTTCCGGCAACCAGCCCGAGCACGAAAGGACCGTACCCCCGGCGCTTGTTCGCTCTGAACAGCAGCGCTGCCACAGTAAGAACAAGAAACGCAGCAGTCAACGGCAGTAGGTAGACCGTCGATATGAGAAAGCCGAGACCAACCGATGACAGCAATCCTGCATAGGCGGGCCAGCACGCCGGGCAAGCCAACTTGGGAAGGATCGAGACGCCGACGCTCGGCAACGCCAGTGAGCTTTGCTTCCATTTGATATTCACGGGGTCTCCCGATCAAGACTCTCAAGAATTGGACACCTGGCAAGCGGTGCGCATCCGTCGCAGACTCGTGTGACCTTCCGCAGGGTCTTCTTCATAGACTCAAGGCTTTTGATCTTGGCTTCGATATCGACAATCTTGGCTTCAGCCCGGGCCCGGATGTCTCTACTTGTAGTGGTGCGTGACACTCGAAGCGAAAGCAGTTGTCGGATCTCCTTAAGGGAGAAGCCGAGTTCCTGAGCGCGCCTGATAAATCTCAGCCGTTGCGCCGCAACCGATGGGAACAGACGATAACCAGACGCGCTCCGTGGTGGCTTTGGGAGCAGACCCCGCCGCTCGTAATAACGCACCGTTTCGAGATTGACACCCGCTTCTCTCGCCAGACGCCCGATTGTCAGAGACTTCATATCCACTTACCTTCTGAACCCAATCTAAACCCCGTACCATGGTCCGGGGTCAAGGACTATTTGAGGGAGGACGATGCAGAAATACGGGGCTCTTGAAAAACTAATTTGCCAGTCCGATGCGCTTAAGTAAGTCTTGAAACCGAGGATCGGAGCGCAACGGGTCAAGCCGTGGCTCCCATTTGCTATAAACGAGGAATGTAGAGTGCTCAGCCGCGGCCTTATCCAACAGGGCAAATGCCTTGTCCTTTTCACCCAGAGCGGTATAGACCAACGCAAGATCAAACGGTGAGACATAGGACTTCTTCGCGCGATCATTGAGCGTCTGGAGGATCTTTTCCGCTTTGCGCCGATTACCAGCGAGGGCATATGCATGCCCCAAGGGAGCGAGAAAGAAAGGATC
>WNFQ01001501.1_pt1 | contig 16564 bp, 23 predicted proteins | sample 5400171 | NCBI WGS metagenome assembly WNFQ01 (sample SAMN13153356, study PRJNA577476) | soil metagenome | isolation source: 20 cm soil under Madrone tree | place: USA:California | collected 2016-06-14 | reverse complement strand
TTAACTTATGCTCGTCCTTGCAACCCTCCACAGGCTTCTCTCCCAAGTCATCAGCTCTCCAGGTCTACACACTGCTGTCCTCTTGACCCCCAATGGCCAACTCGTTTCCTACGCCTGTGACTCCACCCGGTCAAAGGATGACGTCAGGCTCGTCGTTGGTCTGAGCAGCGAGATCTGGCTCGAGGTCGCTGATCAGGGTATTGGCATGGTGGACAGCGAGGTCGGTACAAGTCCGTCGTTGATGCCGTATTTCGGCGCTGACATCGACGTCATCACTCACGCACCAGCTCGGGCGCATCCTCGTCATGGGCATTCAAGATGCGGTCACGATGACGCACCCGCACCCTGGCACCGACTCGTCACCCGCGAATAGCGCCAACACAGATCATGCGTCCGATAAGCCTCTGATGTTGGTAGCGCTCTGCGCCACCGAAGCCGTCGGTTGGGAGGATCTCGAAGCCAAAGTAAGCAAGGTACCTCAACTCAGCCGACCGTTTAGAGTTAACGACCATTCGTCGCTCCCAGGGAAGAGAGTTGACAGAACACTTGTCCCGCCCTGTCAGCAGGCTTCGTAAGCCGCTGGCGGCGGCTTCCACGTCGACGCCCAGCCCTCCTGCAACCCGACACGGTCGTTGAGATTTCTTGTCTTGCTCTTGTTGACTTGACTTTGGCAAAAAGTACTATGCCGTGCTAATTAATCGTTCCGAGTTACCTGATACATATAGATCTTTCTACGAGCACCTTATTCCGATTCCCCCTTTACTTTCTCTCCCAACAAGGGCACCGCTGTATTCTAGAATGGCTAGGACAGTATCATTATACCGTATATAATTATAGTACTATCTACTGATGAGTTTTTTGGGGATGTCGGGAGTTGCGAGCCGGCCGAGGAAGAGGGTAACGTCATCCCATCCGCCCCAACGCGTATCTCCTTCTCTCTCCAACCGAGTATGAGACGATGCTCAGTATCTCGTAGCATCTCGCTTTTTCGTTCGTTGCCTCAACGCAGACCTTACAGCACTCCCAGAGTTGCGCAGAAGCCTATACATGTGACGCGTCCATCGTCTGCGGAGGCAATATTTCCTGGGCTAACGCTCAAGTCGCGTCCGGACCCTTATTTATTGCTAAAACCTCAACTAGATCGTCTCCGAGAGAGACTCTTAAAATTACTTGGGTCTGCCCACCCCACCCTCACCGACATTGCCAAATACTATTTCTTGCACCCGTCCAAGCAACTCCGTCCATTACTCATACTCCTCTTCTCGCGCGCCTCCAACGGTCTTGGCACCGACTGGGACCTGAAGAAATGGGCTGCCGAATGCGAGGGCGCTGGTGGGCGCGCAGAAGAACTCGACCGCCCGCTGTCGCGTCCTGATGTACTGAACGACTGGAACCCGAGCATGCCGGACCATACTGCCTCCTTCGCCTCCGTCTTCTCCCTCGTCCCCCCTCGTCCACCACCATGTCCACCGTCTCCACCACCACGATGCCTCGCCTCTTCCGAACCTCTGGCGATGGTCGCCCACAATACAGATCCTCTACCCACCCAAACGCGGCTCGCGCAAATCGTCGAGATGATACATGTCGCGTCGCTGTTGCACGACGACGTCATTGATGGCGCCGACCTGCGTCGTGGAGCACTGTCCGCGCCTGTTGCCTTTGGGAACAAGTACGCCATCCTCGGGGGTGACTTTTTGCTCGGCCGGGCGAGTGCGGCGCTTTCTCGTCTTGGAGAGAGTGAAGTCGTCGAGCTCATCGCCAGTGTTATCAACAACCTTGTCGAGGGAGAGATTCTTCAAATGAACAAGGTTGCGCAACAGGGTGCTGCGCTCGTCGGTGCGTCGTACGTGGGTGGAGATAGTTGGAATATCTACTTGAAGAAGACATACCTGAAAACGGCGAGTCTCATGGCGAAGGGTACACGCGCAGCTGTTGTCCTCGGTGGTGCTAGGGAAGGGGAGATCTGGAAAGAGGTTGCATATGCTTATGGTCGTAATATCGGCATCGCCTTCCAGGTATCGACCCACGTTTCTGTGTTTTGTCCATTTGTGGTACCAATGACGGGTTCGTATCCTGTAGCTCGTCGACGATGTCCTAGACTACGAGTCGGGAGAGGCTGCGCTTGGAAAGCCTGGAGGAGCCGACCTGCAACTGGGGCTTGCAACAGGTCCAGCACTGTACGCATGGGAAGAACACCCTGAGATGGGGGCCCTCATTGCACGAAAGTTCGAAAAGGAGGGAGATGTCGAGCTCGTATGTGATCGCTTTTTGTTGTCCATGCTTACTGACAGGGAGGCGCGTTCAGGCTCGGGACCTTGTTCGAAGATCATCCGGAGTAGTGCGTACAAGAGAGCTTGCGTGCACATATGCGGACAAGGCACTGGAGACATTGCAGCACTTACCGGAGAGCGAGGCCAGAGGTGCATTAGAAGTTCTCACAGAGCGAGTTGTGAAACGGACATGGTGATTGTTGCGAGTGGTGGTAGCATAAAATAGATCGCTCCAGATCGATAATAGTGTTGGGGAGGAGCAGATATTAGTCAGTTGACTGTCTCACTCGACCACCACTACGAGGGACTCTGCTCGGGAGCGACACCCTTTTTCTACAATTGTGTCTGTTACGCAGCATTGCGACTTTATTGTGCGCTGCTCATGCTCACAGTGCAGGACACTCGAAAGAAGACAATTCCGAGTAGACGGGAATCCCGCCCTGGTCTGGCCTAATACGCCCGACGCGCCGCGCATTTTCTCTACAGGCGGCTTCAGTCGTCGTCGCCCGCCTTCTTTCCCCCTTTCCCCCAACATCGGCATCCCGCTTGAAGGCGTGCCCTTATGTGTAGTGAAGAGAATAGAGCTGCTCTATATCTCTTGGTTCAGCATGTTACTCGCGGATTCTACGATCCCCGGTACATCGTGGTCATGGACCAGCTAGCACGCCACCAGGTGTGAGTAACCTTTCCTAGTACAAGCCCCTCCCCTCCTCAGCCCAAGGGTCATATGTTATTTATCTCAATTAATCCAGCCTCAAGGATGATGACTTGGCCGGGAGAGTTGGGTTGCAAGTCAAAGAGCTCAACAAGCTCATGGCGACCCTGGAAAAAGATGGGTTGATTCAGGCGTGAGCTTTATTTTCTGCTTGGAAACTCAATTTGCCAAGAAAGGACCTGATCCCGTTTTCTTCGTAAGTCACCGCCAGAACGAACTCAAGGAAGGGGCACAGCGTTCCGTGGGCAGGCAATACTTTTATGTCGACTATACACGCTTCTGCAACGTAGTGAAATGGCGAGTTGCCGAGATGCATCGCGTTATAGATACGGGCTTGCGCAATGTGAGTCCTTATAGGCATGCTACATGTCGCACACCCCTAACTAACTGGCCCCCTACGTTACCCAGCAACTCGACAACAAAGGGTATATATGTCCTCGGTGTAATAGGTCATACACCCCCCTGGACGCAGACAAGATCGCGGATTACGAACGTGGCATCTTCATCTGCGAAGACTGTGGAACCGAGCTTGTCGATAACGAAAATGCGGAGAACGTACGCGGGAGTCAAGACAGAATGCAGCGTTTCAACTATCAAATGCGCTTCATACGGGAAGGCCTCCGAAAGAGCGAGGACATGCGCATTCCCCAGTAAGCAATAACCCCCTGTTGTAGATGGCCACCAAATCATTCTGACCTTTTTGCTCCGCCCGCGTGCTTGATGCCCCAGCTTTGATATATCGCAATATATCACCAAGCACTTTGCGCTGGACGCTGCTGCTCAAAAAGCTGCCGGCGAACCGGGCCACGGTCTAAAAGTGGCCGGTTCAACGGGCGAAAGACAACAAGAGGATGGAATCGGCATTGTATTGACTACCGATAAGGACGAGGAGACCGTCCGCAACGAGCGCTTAAAGGAAGCCGAAACGAAGAAAGCGCAGAATATAATGCCGCTGTGGCATCTTAGGAGTACGATCACCAATGACTTGACCGCGCTAGGCATCAAGGAGAACGCTCAGAATGCGGCGGCGGCGGCGCAACAAGCGGCCGGACCTAGTAGTCTTAATCTCGATGAAAGCTTGAAAGGGTTGGGGAAAGTCGGCCGCGCGAAGGATCAGGTCACCAGCGCCGAAGACGAAGTAGACGACGAGGATGTGAAACCAGGTGTTGCGGAAAGCAACGAGGCGGACTGTAAGCCCGTGCCACAACCCCCAGTTTCCTGTCCTGTTTGCAGCCAGCCCCTAATTAATCCCCTTCTCTCAAGACTACGATCAGTACTACGCGTCTTTGGCAGCCTCAGCCGCACCATCGACACAACACACGCCGCCAGGCGAGTTCTCCGTATTGGGCGATTTCGAAGAAGACAGGAAACCGAATATCGAGTATCTCGACTCTCTGAACGAGCATAACAAGCGGTCGAGATCGGTAGAGAACGAGGGCGATGCAGAACGAAAACAGGCAAGGGTTGGTGACGGTTGGGGTGGCCAACAGGGCGCACGGGAGAATGGCGAGCTTCTCTCCATGAATGGAGTGGAAGGTTCGGGGATGGATGCGGGGGATATGTTGGCAGAAGAAGATCCCATCGTCTACGGTTTGTTCTTTCACTATTCTTATTTTCCAGGCACGCTCAATAAATCTTTACATCAGTGGATGGCCAACCAATACCGTTCTCCCAGGTTGGGGAGGAGCACCACGACCTGATGACGGCCGATGAATATACAGCCTACTTTGACATATTTCAGCAGCGGTCCGCGTAAGGTTTGTAGTTTAGGGCCACTAGTACCACTCTGTATGCTGTACTAAGCACAAACGGGTTCTTACTTGTATCCCGTTACAACCCACTCGAGCTTACACGATGACCGATGATCGATGACCCATGAATGCATTAGAATGAGAGAACGATACAAGCCATACAGTGTCTCAGCAGTCAGCCATCTACCAGCTGACAGTACGCCCACGCATCCCATTGACAATCAATACTAACGCCCCGAGTCCCTCCCAGTCACCCCTACAACTGTATGGTGGCACTCCTCGGGGCAAAGCGTCTTGGGCACAAAGTGGGCGTGTTGGCTTTACTTCCGCTTCGTCAATGGAGAACCTTCAGCCTTCTTTTCACCAGCAGGTGCCACCGGAGCTTTCTCTTTAACGTTTTTGTCATCGGGAGTAGGTGCGTCGGTCTTCTTCGAAGGCTACAATGTAGTATGTAATTGATGGTGAGAGATGATAGTTAGTCAGAAGTCTCACCTTGATAACAGTAGGCTTCTGCTGGCTCCCAACGAGACCAAAGAGTGCACCGAGCATACCGAAGAAAGTGAAGACGGCACCAATAAGGGCGACGCCAGTTTCAGGTTGAGTCTTCCAAGCGGCAACAGGATCAGTCCGCGCGAGCGCAATAAACTTATAGGCTTTGTTTCGAAGGAAGTCGACAGGATTCTCGGTAAAGGTGACTTCATTTAGTTCCTCCTCATCCTCAGTGGAGAAGGCTGCCTTGTCTGCGGCCTTCTCGAGTGCGTGTTTAATATCGAAAGTCTCTGCAGCCAAGGTCTTGGCGTCATCGATGGAGTATCCGACATAGATGTTATCGAAGAAGATATCCTCGGTCATGGTCCAAAGCTCAATACCAACGCCACCCTATTTACCTGGGTAAGCGCATGAAAACTCAAAAAGTGTCTGACGCACAATCTTGTTGAGACTCTTCACTGGGGTAAGGTCCTCAAAGTAGTCAGGGTTGGAAATCTTGCGGGGGGCCCACTCGCCCTTGTAGGCTGGATTATCGATCATGGCAGCGAACCATTTGCCTTTATAAAGCGGATTCGGCTTGTATGGGCTGCAAACAGACGTATTAGGTGGCAACAGTAACAATGGAGGAAATTTATTACCGCTTCCACTCGCCGCAACCAGGAGCTTCGTCACACTTGGGGTTGGGGACAGTGGGCGCGATCCAGTCACCATCTTCCTCGTCATCCCACTCCTCGGGCTTCTCGGCGTCTGAATACGTGTATAAGTGGACGACACAACCCACACGCTCAGAAGTACACACCAGGGTCAGGGATACTCAAGGGCTCATCATCGAGCCAATCTTCAGGCTTCTGGGCTTCCTCATCGAGAATCTCATAGGATGCATCCTCGTCCCAGTCATCAGGCTTCTTCGCGTCAGGTTCCGGGATGCGTTTGGCATCCACCCAATCTTCGGGCTTCTTGTCCTCAGGATCATCAATCTCGGCGGCTGGGTTGACCGCGGGGGTGAAATCCTCGAGGAGGTCACCACGATTGACGCTTTCACCGTTGACCAGGACGTCATAAGTGTTATTAGGGCTGGGTGGACGTTAGTTCGGTGACGTAAACGTGTGAAAATAAAATCAAACTGACTGTAGAACGAGCGTGTATAGATTCGTAGTCTTTTCAATACTGGGCCTGGGAGGTGAAGTCAAGTGCTTCTCTTCGTACTCACCCGTCTTTGGGCTTTTATGACGGAAGATGAAATGGACCTAGGAAAAAGAAAATGACACAGAAAAAGTCAGATGCGCAAAGTAGGTGCCAGAGGGAAACCAAACCAACCTTTGTGCCCGGGCAAGTGAGATCAGGACCAAACATGACGACCCACGGAGTCTTGTCAGAGAATTCCTTTCCACTGGTCTGGAAGCCATCTTCGAGCAGCTTGAGGTATCCACCACCGCAGTTGCCACCCTTCTGGTATTTTACCTCATACTGAACGACGAGCGGCTTGTCCGAAATGTCGATGGCCTTGTTGAAGGGGGCAGATATGGCGTGATGAGACGCGGCACTCTTTGCCACGAGACCATAGTCGCCCTCAACGACAGGGTTGGAAGCTTCTTCGACTGACCATTTGCCGACATAAGAGAAAATTTCACCGCCAACGGGAGTCTTCTTAGTGGCCTCAGAGGGAGTCCACCTGTCTTCCCAACCTTCGTTGAACTGCTCAACAAAAGGTGCTTTGATTTCCGAGGACTTGGGATGGTGTGTGAGAACAAAGAAGGAAAAGTAGGGAGTGTTAAGAGTCTCACTTTGAGGACCGGCTTGTCATCCGCTGATGCAGTATACGCCAAAGCAGCGGCGACGAGGGCAGGGAGCGCGATGCATCGCATGGCTGAGAGGGAGGAAGGGGCAAGAAATATAGAGGCAAAAGACAGAAAAACGGCGATTTAATACAAGTCTGTTTATTTACATTTTGCCACGTATGCAAACGTCTTTTCCCACGCACTACCCGAGCAAGTCTGCGTGGCCTGATGCAGACAGCGCCAGCTACGCTTCCAATGTTATTTCGCGATTCCATCGCCGTGAACAGAGTCACTTACCACAAATTCGTCGTCCAGGTACTTTGACACCGCAATCTGGTCTCCCAGTCCTTTTCTCCGTCGTGTCTTCAACATCAGATCTCGCGCGAGTGCCTGACCGGATGCAGGCTCAAGCGGTCGAAGCTTAATACTCGTGTCCGCCGGGTCACCTAGACGTGCCCACCATGTCGTAAGCCAGACAGATTAAGTCCTAGATTATACCACTGCCTACCAGGTACTATTGACCAATGGTCAAATACCTGTACGCAAAAGGCTTGTCCTTGCGTCGCTGTGCGCAAGTCTGTCTCAAATCCATTTGCGTCAATGACTGGAATTAGTGCCTTCACCGTATACAGCGGCGATCCGGCTTTTGGCACATCTTGCGTGACATGTCCTCGCCTCCGAGCAAGCACGGTATAAACCGCAGATATGCAATCCGAGGGTGCCTGTACTTCTACATAATAGATAGGCTCCATGAGCCTTGGTGTGGCCTGGAAACCAAAATAATAATAATTAGGATCTGCACAACACTAGGCTACTAGACTCACCATGAGGAACGATGAGTAACAGACGCGACGGGCCGTTGGGACAATCTGTCCGCCACCACGAAATATTGGTTCTTGCGCGAGGCTTGCGTCAAGGATACGGAACTTGACGTTACGCATGGCTGTACAAATAATTAAATGAGTCTAACCACTGAAAAGTACCTTGCAACTAACGTTCATCGCAGAGGGGACCCTCCCTTGCACCCCACTGGAAGCCTTGCTTCATGTGCTCCTTGACACTCCCGAGGAGCTTTTTGTCAACCTGCCAGGACGATGAGAGCTTAAACAATCACCAAATGCTAGGGGCTCACTTGAGAGGGTAGACTGTCATCAAGCAGCGCATTGGGGCCGTGCTCATCAGGACCAAACGCCCAAATGGACCGGGACGCGAGGAGATCCCAGTTGTATTTTTCTTCGAAGAATTTGCCACGCTCCTTTGCCGTCATCCTCATGTTGACTCGTCCCGTTTCAATATCCTCAGCAATCCCACGCTCCAACGGTTCGGCTATCATGGTGAGTCGATTCCTGTGCAACAAAAACAGTTGTCAATGGGTAGTTATGTAACAGGGAGGCCGCACTTTTTGTTCGGAGTGTCAGCATAACACTTGAGCGCGCTGGTCTCTAACACCGTTTCGCAAAACTTCGTAACGGGGTCTGAAACTTTTATCTCGATCTCCGCAAATAGTTTGCGCAGATCGTGCAGCACGCAGTCCAGGTAGAGTTCGCCAGTTCCAATGATCACATGCTCTCCACTTTCCTCCACCTTCGTAGAAAGCAGGGGATATGATTTATTGATACTGCGAAGGCCAGAGAGCATCTTTGGTAACTCGGACGGCGCGATCGGTTCGATTGCGACCTTCAGCACGGACTGCGTCATGTGCTTAATGGGCCGGAAAATGTACAGATCATCTTCGATGTCGGTTGACATGAGCGTGGCTGTCTTCGTTATGGAAGCATCGACACCTCCAATCAAGACGAGATTGCCCGCTGAGGCTTCTTCCACGGGAACAAAGTATCTGGACGGGGTTGTTGTAAGAGGATTATTCCAGGAATATCGGCTGAGAATGGAACCGACCGAGACCCGGAGACCCATAAATCATCAACGGTCACCCTCATCATGTCTTCTTCGTCCTCTGGGGAATAACCTTCACCCAGAACCTTAACCTGTTCGCCCTTTTTGAGCGTGCCACTGATGACACGCCCGAGGGCACGGAAGGACTGTGCATCGGTAGCATGATATAGTTTTGTAATATGGACAGATACCGGACCATCTGACCTGCATTCTCTCATGGAAACAGCAACGTCAGAACTCATTGGTCCGGTATACGTTCGCTCGACCTGAGATGACACCTCATGAAGATCCAAAAAATGGCCGATCACGAAATAAAGCTTACTTTGGTTGCAGCGCCCTCTGCGGGGTCTGGTATCCATTCGACAATCATATCCACTAAACCTGTGGTCGGCCCAAAAAATTGGTCCAGCACAGCCTTGAGCAATGGTCGGACATCCATCTTATACATAACCGGCTTGAGATGGATGTTGAGCTCTGCTAAGGTATCTTTAAGACTGTCAATCTCCTCGCTCAGAACTTGGCTGTAGAGCTTGTATAATGGGTCCAGCACGAATTGCACAAAAGTTCTGGGAGACTCCGGATCCGCCGCTTTGCGTGTGAACTTTCGCGTATCATTGTTGAAATAAATATCGCCCCAGAGGCGATCCGCGAAACCCGCGACATCAAGATTCCCTAATCCAAGTTCAGGATCACAGCATAAAGGTGATAAATACAAATAGAACGCACCATACGTCTCAGCATACATTTGGGCAAATGATCGAAGAGTGAAACACCAGCCCATATCCGTACTTGCGAAACACACATTTCCTCTCTCTGGACTCAAACGGAGATCCGGACTTGGGTCTATGCCACTATGACAAACAGATCAGCTCCCCGACGGTTGGAGGTGAGATGAACTAACCTAATATATGTATTAATCTCTTCTATAGTATGTTTGATTTTGTAGAATGCATCCGTTGGGGGAAGGCGGAGTTCGAGTATGAGCCGGTCTATCTTGTTAACAACAAGGGTAATCGGGACGGCCTCTTGTAGAGCATATCGGATAACGGCTTCTGTATTGACCATCACCTATAAAAGTTAATATAGGGCGGGACCAAAGAAAATAGAAGAGACGGACCCCTTCAACGACATCAACCACAAGTACGATCCCATCGACTAATCGGATCGACGATGCTACTTCATCCACAAAGTTGACGTGACCGGGGGTATCGATCAAATGAACCAAGTGGGATTTCCCCGCTGTCGTCTGGAGGACGAGCGAAATGGGGGACGATTTGATAGAAATTTCCCTTTGCCGTGAAAGTACGTGAGTGTCAGTATAGCGAGTCTGGAGCGGTCGTGTCAAAATTAGAAAGAAGCATCTAAAACCACCGCACACCTGTTTGTCAGAGTCCCAATCAAGTTTGTGGGTTTCAAACACGAGCATGTCGAGCAAGGCTGTTTTGCCATGGTGCAAGTGGCCCACGACAGCTACGTTGCGAATCATTTTGGGGAAGGACATCATGTTTACGAGAAATCTACCCCTCTATTGTGAAGTGCAAAATGGTAGGTTTCAACAGAACACGTACCCTTTGTCAAAACGCGTTTCTGGCAAGCCCTTCTCCTCTATCGCCCATTTTCGTACCTTGACGGGGGCGATAATTGGTTCCGTGAGAGGCTGAGCATCTTCTTCCTGCACCAGAGTCTCGACGCCTTCACCATACACCTCCGAGGCGGAAGGATAATACTGTTTATGCTCGTGTAAGACTACAGCGTTGTGTGTTGGCTCTACAGGACTACTTTGAGGTTTTAAGCGTGCCTTTGGTAAGAGTAACACGCACCGTCAACCTCCATAAGGGCTGTCCCTGGGCCAGCATCTGTAGGTCCCTCATCGTACCCTTCCAAGGGCTGCTGGTGTGGTGGATGTGCAGACGGAACTTGCTCATTCGAAAACTGAGGTTCGTCGTCCGAGTCGATATCCGCGCCGATGTAGTTTCCAAATTCGTCGTAATCCTCGAAAGAGGCCATAATACGAAGTCCAACTGAGCAGTTGGTGAGGAAAACGCGAACGCCTCCAGACGCGTCTTTGGAAATAAGTTCTCACGACTGACCCGCGCATTCGCCCGTCAGATAATCTGTGGCAGAGCCATGGCTTCGCTCTCTGATGACACCCTCAGAAAGGTTCGGGATTCAGATATCCACGCCCCAGTCTACATGTTGAGCGTCGCCCTTAGATCTTAATTCAGATCCAGCAGACAGCCGTTCAGTCCCAACGGGCCCTCACCGTGACCCGGCAACAAGTCACCAACAAAGAGCGAGAGCGTCGCATTCATCAACTGACAATGACTGAGATTGCCCAAACTGAGGACAGTGTGAACGTCTATCGGGGCGTTGGTAAAATGTAGTCCATACGAATATCCTTTGTGCTTCCAATTTCTAACGTGCCGATAAAGGTTCATGATGGTACCCCGATCAACGATGGAGAGAGACCTCAAAAGCCAAGAGAGGGCTCTGACGGATGACATTAACAGCCTGGGTAAAAAAGTGACTTTTCCTGTACTAACTGCGGAGTTCATTGAACCAGACACTTGTTTCCCAGGTCAAATATCTGGAAAAGCAATTCAATGATGCACAGTCCCAATTACGTGACATCGTAAGAGTCCCGTCATCCCTTTATTAAATGTTTCAGAATCTCAAATTTCCCCAGTTCAACAGTGCACCGAAGCAATAGATCCGCACTCCGTCCATCCATTTTATTTAGTCCCAGCTGGGCCCTGGCAAGGGTCACTACACATCACCGATTGGAGCGCTGTGTGTATCAAAGTCTTGATGTTCCGTACGAGCGCATGCGCCGTTGCCAAATCGCATCAGTTCGTTCCCACATAAGTCGATCTGGCTATATGAGGCCCTGCCCTTGGCATGTCTTGTGCTACAGCTGTCAAAAAGCGTTGGAATGAAGAGGAAATGATAGCGTCAAAGTCATCCAAGGCCTCGATCTTCCATTCCCTTGCCAGACACTGTGGATCACCTCTGCTCGTAAAGCGTAAGTACGTGTAAGTCCCCACGGGCCTCGCTGGCCGATTCTACGTCCCGCACTATGTCCGTTCTGGTTACCGCTTCCTTGTGACAAATATCAGTGATGCTCACATGAACTATATATGCCATTGGGGGTAGATCTCCTAGATGCACGGCTTCCAAGAGAGATGCTACTTGATCGGAATTCGGTTGACTCGGGCGCACTACCGAGAATCCCGGCTTGTGATGATGAAGCGAATCATTGCACGTTGCAAAAGAAGAGAGCTCCATCGAGCGTCTCTCCGTGTGGTAGTGTGGAGAAATCAGCTGAGCAAAGGCGTGGGTGCAGAAGGCAACGATATGCGCCGAATGTTTACCGTAACACGAATGATGAGTTGCTGTGTAGAGCGCCTGATCGGGCGGTCGCCATGCGGTGGGCCGTTCTCGTCTGTTTGCACGTCTATCAAGCCACGACAGCGGAAGCCGGACTTCAAGCCTGTCCGCTCCTTTCTCTCCACCCTTTCTTTATTCACCTCCTCGGGCGTACTTGTCCCTCTTTTTATGGAGACGCCAAATTTCATGGTCGTCCCCCCAACCCCCCTTGGCTCACAGCACGCTCCCTCTCCCTCTCCCTCCATCTCCACTGCCCCGTCTACCCCAGGCCTCACACAATCCTCAGAGGATAACCAACGAGGTTCTTCCGAAACCACCATGGAGATATATTCCATGTATGGCGATGACGACCGTTCATCTTGGCCTAACGACGGTCACTTGCAAGACATGCCAAGGGCCACCGAATCTCCATACCGCAGTATTGGCCATTCCAGCCGTACATCGAGTGCATATTACACTGCCACTGCGAAAAGCCAACGGTCTAGTTACACTGGTGCAGCTCTCAGGGTTTCAGCGATTTCGACAACAACGAGCGGCTCATCATCAGCGGATACGAGCTCACCCTACGTTGGCATCGTGGAAGATATATCTTCCGACTGCCATGGCGTATTGCCTCCCAATCCCCCCCCAAAACCTCCACAAAAGTACAGCCATAGCGGGTCTTCCCATCCAAATTCTGACGGCGCTACCGAAGCAGTGCGATACCTCAGCCCCAGTCCCACTCAAAGTCGACCGTCCTCAACACGATCACATACACCCTCAGGATTAAATGGACACACCACTGCCCCTCCGCGACTATCCCATGGCCCTCCCTCTGAACACGCCTCCTTAACGAGCCCCTCATCTCGCTTAAGTCGCCCAGCCTCACAGACAACGGGGACGTCCACATCACCTCGTCTTCTCAATAAAAAGCGCAGTGATCTGTCGATCACGCCGTCGGCCGGAGAGGACCCTGACTCATTTCATGTCCGCAGCACGTACGCACAGTTGGACATTCTCGGCGTGAAGGGAGATGGGATCGACGAGGGCGTTGAACGTACACGTGCCCGCGTCGGTGGCAGCCGAGAGAGCGAGCTCCAAGCAATGAACGCAATCGGCGACGAAGATGAGAAGCGAAGGGACTTGAGCCCCCGGGAGGTCCAGATGCTTTCAAGTTTGGACAGGTGAGCAACGTGCCTGTAGTCTCATGACACATCTCACTTCTGCGTTCCTAGATATGGGTTCTTTGCCGCACCGTCTCATGATCGCTTCGTGTTGCTACCGACACCATCGCTTTTGAAGCCGCTGTCACATATATCTCGCGCCGACACCTCAGCGAGTGAAAGTGCGACCATTCTCCCTTCTGTTCCCCCGCCCCGGCCGCCAATACGTGAAGAGGAGCGAATGGAAAAGTGGGATCGCATGCTTCTGCCACGTTCGCATGATGCAGGCGGAAATGTTCAGACGTGGGCCATTAACCCGACAAAAGAGCACAAGCTCTCACGACGGGCGTTCAAGGGCATCCCTGACAGGTGGCGCAGCGCAGCGTGGTTGGCGTTCATCGGTAAATTTGCTCATGCCGACAAGGATCAACTCTTCGCGCTTTCGATTGAATACCGCGAAGCTCTGGAAAAGCACTCGCCGTACGATATACAGATTGATTTGGATGTGCCCCGGACTATTAATGGACATGTCCTATTTCGGACACGCTACGGCCTTGGGTAAGCCTTTGAGGTTTGATTGCGCACAAGTTGCATGCTGAACAGAGTCGCTTCAGTCAACGATCACTATTCCACGTCTTGCATAGCTTCTCACTGCGCTGTAGTGAGTGTGGGTACTGTCAAGGCATGGGACCCATCGCCTCCATGCTCCTCTGCTACTTTGCACCCGAGCGTGCATACGCATCACTCGTTCTTCTCCATGATGCCTACCACATGCACGACATCTTTAGCCCGGGATTCCCTGGTCTGCTGGAATCAATATACGTTCAAGAACGTATTACCGAGGAAATGATGCCAGAGGTTTACGCGGCTTTCAAGACGCACATGGTGTCGACGACGTCGTACGCAACAAAGTGGTACATCACGCTTTTTGCGAATTCCGTTCCGTACCAGACCCACCTTCGGTTGTGGGATGTGTTCCTGCTAGAAGGACCAGATCTGTTCGTCATTGTTGCGGTCTCCATCATATGGGTTCATCGAGGTATGTGTATGTCCGACTCCATGGACCGGACAAGGACGCTGACGCCGTCCTAGATCGCATCACGGCTGAATCGGCCAACTTTGAGACGGTGCTGTCCCTACTTTCATCGTTTTTTGTGCCTGGGGATGAAGACGTGTATTTGAACTGGATTGCGAAGGTAGCGGAGAACAAGAAGATGAGGTCCAAGATGCAGTCGTGGCGAGCAGAGTGGAAAGGGTTGGTGGCTTCTGGTAGGGATGGCGAAGCGCTACTGTGAGAGTACGGTGACTCGGATTGATATGGTTCTGCATGCAGACCTTGTCCCTTTTTGTCTCTGCCGTCAATTGTTGGACTTTTCTTCTCTCACGTTACTCATGGGCTATGCAGAGTGTAATTTATAATTCGATGTACGAGTCAGTGAAGAGCAGCCATTGAGCCCAAAAAGGTAAGCGCTGTTAAGCCATTGATCCCGATTAGGCTCGCTAACGCTTGAGGAACAATGCCAGCTAACTCGCCTGGATGGCCTCGCTACTATAAAGTCACAATTAGGAATCCTCAATCAACCAGAAACAACAACCCTTTTGACAACAGCAGACGCGTACCACACAATTAGCTCTTTGTTGCCACCAGACCCTAAATACAAGCCACCCACAAACGTCTGATTCCCCAGTCAGGCTTGGCCTACACCTACACACAGCCCTCCTTGTCCACCCAACTCCACACTCTATCAACGGTCTCTCAGGAAGTGGCCAATCTTCGATCTTAATATCCCCATCTTCATTGTCTTTGCCAAACCCATACCCACATATATTATAATGCACTCCCAAGCATATGTCTTCCCCACTGGCTCCAGCACCACGGGATTCTTCCCAAGCGGTCCCACCGCACCGCATGCCTTTGCGACAATGCACACGTCGCCACGCGACCAACATTTGATGTATGCCTCACTCGGCACACCATCATTTCAAGGCGGAAAGTCGAGTCGAGGGAGCGCAAAGAGCTCTACGAAAGGCTCAGGGAAGAAGCAGCGGTGATTGTGGAGGCGATGGAGAGGGTGCATATGCATAGAGGATAGAGGATAGAGGAGGATTATTTTTTTATTATATCACGACGGACTCAGCAATGTAGCATAGAAATAATTTACCGCAGGCCGGGTAACATCGGCCCGCCTTTCTTGACCGATACGATGAGTGACCCAGCGGCCAACGCGCTCACTCTCCTCTCAGAATACACCCAGTCTCTCGATTCTCTCCCCGCAGATGTATCCCGTCAGTTCGCAGACCTACGCGAGCTCGATGCCGTGCTCTCCGCCTCGCTCCATGCCCTAACATTCAAGATCAACCGCCTGATAGACATGATCGAATCCAACTCTTCACCCAAGGAACAACGCATCTGGCTCCTCATGGAGATCGCAGACGAGGCCCAACGTCTCAAGCTCGGCGGCGAGGACAAGATCCGCGTCGCAGCTCAAGTCGCCGACTTTCTCAAAGTCCAAAACGAAAACATGACCTCGCTCCTGCTCCATATCCCCGGCTTCAACCGCTCCATTCTTTCCCGCCACACGTCCTATCCGCATATTGCCCCGCGCTCGTATGCCCCCATCTCTATGTATGAGACTGGCCGCAGACGGCGCGGTGCCTTGCTTGGTAGCACAGCCACCGACCAGACCAACCCCTCTAACAAGAGAAGACGCGTCGGTCCACGGGAAGACGACGGTGATACAGTGCCAGGCAGAACACCGAGAAGAGAACGGGTTGGGGACACCGCCAACCCGCGTGCACGTAACGGTGCTCGCTCGAGAAGGTTCGTCAACCGGCCAACTGAAGTGCCATTCCCGCTTATACTAACAATCCAACGCCCACCTTTTTTTCACCCACCTATGAAACAGACCCGACCGCGCACCATCGCCTACCGAATCCCACCGCTCCCTCTCCGTCACCTCCCACCAACCAGCCATCTCTGCACCCGCCTCACTAGCGCGTCCTCCAAACTCGCGCAATCCAGCAGCCAGGCGTCGTTCCCGTCCCACGGCGGCATCCGCAACTCCAGTGCCCTCTGGGAACGTCGGTACGTCGACAGCAGCAGCCGCAGCAGGAGCGGCGCCGTCCTCGGCGGGTGTCG
>WNFQ01003347.1_pt1 | contig 16566 bp, 12 predicted proteins | sample 5400171 | NCBI WGS metagenome assembly WNFQ01 (sample SAMN13153356, study PRJNA577476) | soil metagenome | isolation source: 20 cm soil under Madrone tree | place: USA:California | collected 2016-06-14 | reverse complement strand
CTAGGCTTAGTCGGGTCATCCGATTATAGTCGCGAATCATTTACTACCTCAAGATCGCGATTAACATCTGAACAGCTAACTAAGCCGTACCTACCAATATTCTCTAGTTAGCCAATGACCTGTGAGGTCTAGGTCACGGTATTCACTCTTTTCTTACAAAGGCAATGTTGTACAGTATACCGTGTCGATTTTATGATTGTGAGCGTGTCACCGCCACGCAAATGCTTCAAGTCTGTTCCATTACTTTGGTCTAGTCATAGGAATGATCCATCTCACTTTACCCTCTATGCCCCGGCCATTTACTGTAACTCTATAAGGACTTATTGTCTTCCGAAAATTTCCAGTCCGTGCATTTATGTTGATCCATGCCCGAGTGGTTATACCCTTGATATAGCTTCAGGAGGCCTGATCTCGCAGTGCTGCGTTAGGAGGTAGGCGATGTCAGAGAAGCGCAAGGCCGAATCTTGCCCATTTGCCCGGGCTTGCTCAGCGACTCCCCAGGAATCGGACCGGAGGCAATTTCCGCCCGGCAGCCGGGTTAGTCATCACATCATCTTATGATCGAACAGTTTACTCATTTCTTTCGCTGGTTACATCCCTTTCGTTGGTGATTTTTACCCGTTACATTTGATGTCGACGAGTTTGAATATCACCTGAATAACTAAAAAAATCCCGTTTGTATTATTTGTTGCGTGCGGGTGCCAGTGAATATTACCCGAGAAATTGCCGCAATTCACAGGACGACTTCCACCCTTCATTGGCGGCTTAGGCCTTAGGTGCAACCGGTCGGATACGGCTTATCCGCAGCACCCGGAAAGATAAGGGCTCAAAATCGACTCTGTGAAAACTGGTGCGCGCTGATGTTGTAGTCGTCGTTGCACACGGCGTAGCCGAGTCGAGCACGGGCTGGCTGCATCCCTGATATAGGGAGCGTCAGTCGAACGAAGTATAATGCATGAATCGATCAAGGCAAGGTGGAAAGAATCGGTGTACGCGAGCGTCAGCGAAGACGTGTGACTCGGGCGAGCATCCATATCCATATATCTGGTGGAGATGAGAATCTATCAATATCGGTCAAACTATTTAGGATTCCTCTTTTCGTGCGTTCCAGTAGCTTTTCCAAGCTAACTTGGCGATTTTGATTTCGGCTTGAGAGTTGTTGTGTCTAAAACGGTAGTTACGTCGATGATCTAAGCATTATGCTTGCATTGAGGGCCCTCATGGCCATGCGCGCCGCAGGAGCTAACGCCAAGAATGGCTACTGGGATCGTTATCGCGTCTCAATCGAGGGGGCTTTGATATAAGATACACTTGAATCTATTATGTTCATAGTAGCCTAAGAGCGATGCATACATTGCCTACATTATAGTACAGAATACTACGCACCCAATCACGATCAACGATTAATTCATGCCGTTTCATGAATAGGCACCTCGACGGTGTTGGGCAGAGAGTCTAATACATCCTTGATGGCCTTCGATGACAGCGCCTTATCATACACCGGGCTCAGACATGACACCTTTTTGCACTTGGACGCCCAGCACGCCAGCGCTGCAGGCCACTCCTCCAGACCAGTCAACACGGTATCCCCAGCAGGGCGGCGCTCGAGCTCAGCAAGCATCACATGCCGCAACTCGCGCCACTCCACGTACGACGATATCGGGTCGCGGCAGCGTGGGCAGCGTGCCGAGGCGGTATCAACGAGTTGTGCGTCAGTGAGGAACGGCGACTCTGCGATGCGGACACGGAACCGCATGCGTCGCTCGTGGTGGAGCGCGAAGAGCATGTAGAGGTCTGCCGTGCGCAGGCGGGTGAGTGACGGTTTGTGCACAGGATCGTATAGGTTGAGCGTGAGCGAGCGCGTAGAAGCTGCGCGCGCATCCTCCACCCAGCCAAAATGGCACGCCGCGGCATAGAGTCGTAAGGGCGCGTCGGCAAACGTGGGCGTGCGCAGGAGTGCCCGCACGATCGAGGCAGGGCCTGGCATGTCGTACTTTTCTGCTGCGTAGAGTACTGGCTCGACGGCATCCCATGTATCTAGTGTCGGAATCTCGAGACCGCAGATCATGCGGAGGAGGGGCTCGAGGGTGCTCGAGTCCTCGTCGAGGCCTATTATTTCGGTATCGGTGGGAGTGGTGGGGGCGGGTGGAGAGCCCTGTGGGAGGGTGAACATCGTGCGGAACCAGGCCGAAGTCATTTTGAGCGTCATCGAGGGCACGCGGAAAAGGATGCCATCGCGCGAGCTGAGCACGACGTCCGCATCGAAGGAGAACAAAGAATGATATTTGGGACCTTTGGGAGCTGCCGAGTCTTGAAATTGGGCGGGCTCGAGTTGCATGATGACGTAGCAAGGTAAGAAAGATAATGAAGAGGATATGCTGATGCCGTACTGTTGAAAAGACACGCGCTTCCATAAAACTTCCCACGCTTCTCAATCACATACAGACACGAGCCTCAAAAATAATCATGCCGTGTTCTAAATAATAGTTTTATATCTTCCTGTATCCCGTCAAAAAATGCGTATCGTAAATGAGCACTCGGAATGAAGCCTAGTGGTCATGCGAAGCCTGATAAGCACTGACTCGGAGTCCACGTGACTACATTAGCCGGGCACGTCCACCATCTACACAGTGACATCAAACAACGAGCGATTGTAGTGATGTTAAGGAAATACCGGGAATGGTCGTTAAGAAGAATAACGACGGTGAGTAGGTGATACTAAATAAGTGGGACGGAAACGGAGAGCACTCATCAATGTTATATCAACTTAAAACCTTCAGTAACGTCCCCCGTCAGCCTGAGTGATGGTAATGAGGTGACCGGCAAGCTGTCGTGCGGCAACAAACTGCCCAAACTGCCCAATAGCTTCTTCGACAGGTCCTAATGAAAGTGACTCCTCCAAGAAAACCGACTGCAGGGCAGGTAAAACTTCAGTTACTCTTTCCCCGACAAGCTCTCGCAGGGCTGGCGTGATACGTGGTACGAATTCCTGGGACATGTAGAGATCCTTCACACCAGTGAACGGATGTAAAATTTCCAGCCATTGGTCGTTTTCAACGTCTTCTTGCCAATCCGGTCGCCAAAATTCATTCTCGAGGATGTGAAGGTATTCCACCGTGAGAAGGAGATCTTGAGGGAAGAACGAGCTGCGGACTTGTGCCAGAGATGAAAGCTGCCACTCTGACTGGTTAGATAAGATTCCCAACTTGAGCGTTTCTTCAAATGTTTGTGAAAGTGTGATCCGAACGTCCAATTCAGAAAAGACCACACGTGCTCTATCGTACGTGTTGAACTTGGGTGTGCGACTGATAAACTGGGTGAGCTGTGGAGTGTCGAATATGAGTTGATGGAAGAAGGTTATCTCCAAGTCATTGAGTATGGGGGCATCAATCTGGGCCACGAGGTCCTCCAAATATTCGCCGACTCCTTTGAACTGAAAAGCAGTGAGAAGTGGGAGAATGGTTCGTGTCGGCGGAGGCGGACGTCGGTTGTTCGCGTCAGGCCGGCACTGAGGGGAATCGAATGCGATGGCGAGTCTCTCGAGCCTGGTCAACCCGGACAGGCCAGTGACCATCGCCTTGGGTGAAAAGTACCCCGAATGAGGTATGCTCGAAAGTTCAAGAGTGGCAAGATGAACAGCAGACAGAAGCAGTTTCGGTAGTCCCGGAAATGGAATGCCTCCCAAGATAAGTGATTGCAATCGTGGTGCAGAACCACCCAAGAAATGGGGAATGACCGGCGCTATTTCGTCACGTGCTTCACAATGAAGCTGCAGGCGTGTGAGCGCCGGGAATGGCTGCTGCATTGTGGCGAATAATCTTTCCAATTGCGAATTCGGGACATACCCCGGCCAGAGATCGATTCCACATACGCGATCGTTGCGCTCGAGTACCGCAACGATGTCATCCTCGTTCCACACTTCGTCTCCATGGACCATTACAACGATAGGTAAGGGTGGCCAGACGTCGAGTGTCTCTCGCACCGGTGTTCCGGCTCTGCAGTAAAGTCGCAGGTTCAGGCGTCGTGGTGACTCAAAAATAATCTTGCGCCATTTTTGACATACGTGCACCAGCGCATACCACGCCTCTATCTGTTCTTCAAACTGATAAAAATCAAATATTTCCAGGAGAGCGACGTCGGGGAGCGCGTCAACTGTCACCCGGGCTACGTTGCGCCAGTCAACCGTTGGTGTAGGCTGTACAAAAGACAAACGTACATGAATGGCCTCCTTTGTTAAATCCACTCCCAGATCCATGACGTTGTGTATAGTTTTCCGTTGATAGATATTCAAAACTGCCATCTATCGTAGCCGATGACCCAGGGCGGCAAGGAAATGGTGGTAGGGCGATGGCGGGGGATACTGGCGAGACCTCTGGGGAGGCTGGATATTCGAGCTATTCGAGGCTTTTTTTAGTAACTCTACTGTGTAATCCGGTGAGTCAATTTTCTCGACATACCACTATGGGCTCATCGGCAATGATTCTGCGTCGGGGGTAAAGAGTTTGCATCAAATCCGCCCACTGTTATGAGTGTTATAGGGCACCAACGAGGCACCAACGTGGCACCAACTCCAACCCTATTACACATCACAAAACAAAATTCACACATGTGCTCACTGGTACTGGTGCCACTTGGGCGCTAGCCTGAGCTCGTGCCCTCCAGTGACTCGTGCATCCTATCTCCAACTGCAATACAGCCACAGTATTCTGTTGTGGATCACCAAAGTAATTTCCGCGATGCTAGATAACACCAACAGATGGTCTATTACCGGATTACCCGTGGGTCACGCGGGACGCTGCTCCATCTCGACAGGCCAAAACCCATACAATTGTAACGGCACGACCAAGCGCCGTATCGCGTAAGGACCTATTGTGAAGCATCCAGTCCGGAAATCCTCATCTCATGGGCCTTCAATTGCCAGAGCAGCCGGACAGAGCAGGGAGGACGTTATGTCATTGTCGAGCCACAAGGTCGTTACATTGTATGCCCGGAGTCTGAAATTTGTCTTGTGAATCTATCCTTGTTGATATGAATCTGACAAGGGGTTAAGTTGCAGGCGTTACACATTACCTGTTGCTATTTGACATTATAAACTCACTGAGCCTAGCAGACATAACGGCGGCTGCGGTGTGCAACTGCTACCAAGCCCATATCCTTCCTCGGGAGTCGGAAACGTGTCACCTACAGCGAAGTCCGAAAAAAGCGCTTTTGGAGCGAACATTTTTCCATCTTTCACATGACTGGGGATGAAGTTAATCAAATCAGATGACGAGAAGGCTCTACTGACCAGGTCTGAGAAGTGTCTGAGTAGCAAACTTGAAGCAGAAATCGAGTTATGGGCAAGCTAAACAAAAAAATTTGGTGAGATGGATATTTTTGTCCCTGGCCGGATTCGAGCCGGCGGCTTGACGGTATTGTGAAGAAACCACAACGTCATGATTTGACCACTAATCGACAGGGACGGTATTTGTTCAGGCTCTCCAGAACACACAGGATCTGCATTGCCTGTTCAGTACGTGGCAGGTTCAAGCTCTCACGGTTTGGGTGCTACTCACTACTAATAGACAGTCGAACACAGAACAGAAATGCTGGAAATAGTGTATATCCGTTTCAAAAAGGCGGAAGCAAGTTTAAGAAATACACATCCGAGCCTGCGAGACGAGACGGGACCCCAGTTCAAGTAATGCAATCCACCAAATCATAAAATACTAATACTCCAAACCTCACATTCCATGTGAGAAATATAGTAAGGGGTGAATCTATCTCCAGAAGAAGACGTCAAACGGACCAGGAGGGAAATCTCGGCGTGCACCGCCACGCCCACGCATTGGTGGCATTGGTGGCGGTGGTGGCGCCTGGGGTTTCCTCGGACTTGACTCTCCACGAGACTCCGCTGCAAGCCGAACGATACGCTTGAGAGAGAAATTCTGAACGGGAGGCGTGCGTGCGGGGAGCCGGCAAGAGGGGCAAGTATAGGGAGGCATGCCACGTGCGCCCATCTGGCGGTGGTGCGCAAGGGTTGTGTTAAACCAGTCAGTTAGACAGTTCTGGCAAAAGGTGTGACCGCAATTGGAGAGACTAGGTGGGAATCAGTTTTCAATCCGCCTAGGGTACGGAAGGGACGCACAGATAGGGTGACCACATGCTATGTGTGCATATATCGCAACAAATAGCATCATCTAATGCGGAAATACTCAACTGTAGATTGTTGGTAAGGAACGGATAATGGCAGTATGAAGGATCCTAATACACTGACAGTGTTTTCCTTCGTGTTCGCCTTCAACTGATTCATGGTAGCTGAGAGATGTTTATTGTCATTCTGCAGCATATCGCGCTCCTAATAAGTCGGGAAGGGACGGATTACGTTTATTTGGGCGGTTCATGCTGCAATGAGGAGGAGAACCTGCCTGCTCGAGATCATGACATCGTCGTCGTAGGCTTTCCAATTCCGGCTCTTCGGTCTTGACGAGTGTATCGTCCATAATTTCGAGTATATCTCCTTCCACTCTCGAGTGTCTGGACTTTCGTGAACGGCGCTTTGGTACTGATACGGGTTCCTCATCTTCGTCCGAGGAGATGACGATGATCGACGCTTTATAGGGTCCTCCTATTGCATGTGAGCGAGCGGTTGAGGGGTGACGATGTGCGGGCATGACGGATTTGGGAGGAGAGAATGGGCGAGGACCGGAGTTGATAGGGAGTAAAATAGAGGCCAAATGGGTGTCGGTGTTGAGATTTCTCTGACCTGTGCAAGCCTTGTTTCCAACTCTGTCCGCCCGGCCCGGATGTCCGTTCCTCTGTACGGAATGGGCAGTGCCCATTGCCCACTGCAACGTGTGGTTTGAATCACGCCTAGCTTTCCACACAATGTGACGCATTGGCCAATCTGGAATGATGGTCCCCACGTGGGAAGCGATGCACTGGCGATGCACTGCAGTATAATGGCCAAAGTCGCACAATAAGCTCTATCAAGTAAGTTCACATGGACGTCTTTGATCCCTTTGACTAACAAGCCATCCTGGGGTCACAGATGTCTCAACTCCGATCGTGTCGAAAGCCTGGATCTACAGTATTTGCTTTGTTGAATAGAGCAACACGCTGCGCCACGTTGTGGCCGATCCCGACCTCCGTTCGCTTGGTCCACCACAACTTTATTGCTCGGTGCCCGGGTTTCCCGTCAGTATTTTTTATTTAAATGGCGACCTCCTTTCATCTCACCTTCATTGTCTTGAACACAGTCGCCAGCATGCTCGCTGTCTTGTGCTCTGCTCCCCGTCCGCCAATGGGTGTTGCCCTCCTCGGATTGGTCATAACAGCAATAAGCACGACACTCCACCTGCTTCCCTACATCATATTCTGTAGTATCATCGTTCTATCGATTTGGGTCCCGTCGCGCCCTGCCGACCCCAAGGTCGTGTACTATCCCGTTGACGGCTACCCCCAACACGTTTATGCAGCGTACGCGTCCGGCGCCACTCCATCCACAGACGAGAACGGAACCTCCGAACTAAACGCGTTAATCGGCGTACTCCTTTTCCTGCTTTCTATTCCGGTCGCGTCGATACTCGAAAACCTGTTCATCTGCCCTACTCGTGAAATTTTCCTTCAAACTGTCGAGTGCTGGTACGAAATGCGCTACGTGCAACCTCTACTAGCCACCGGTTCTTGGCCAGACACATGGACCCCCATTCTGAACGCACTTCGTTCATTCCAGTTTATAGCGGATTTCATCGACGGAATAACGGGAAAATATAATAGTGAGTCTGTGCGGAATTACTGAGGACCTCTGCTCAAGTTTGGCCTCTGCAGGTCCGAATTTGCCCCGTGAGAGGAAAGTGCACTGGGCCTGCTTGCAACCTTCCACTCCCGGCCTTGACATTGATGGGTGTAGTGACACTTCACGGACGTGTCATGTCGCGCGAAAAATGTCTTCACCACGCCGTACCGTGCCCCGGAAAGGCCAGCGGAAGCCAGACCGCAAACACACCTCAAGTCCTGACACAGTCATCCCGGTCACAAGTGAGGTAGAACAGTAAGACGGTTGTCGTATAAGTCTTTCCTTGCCGCATTCCTATCTTATCTTTTCGTAGCTCTTCGTTCAACACTCTTCTTCCTCGAAAGACATATATCTCTCCTCCACGTGCTTTGTCGTCGCCGTCATGGAATAGTGACCCCCGGTATGCCCTTCAACTGTCCTGTCAGCCTGGCGCTGACTCTATGTTAGAGCACCATTACCTGTATCGAAGGACCTCTCTCGAATGATTGGGATGCTCCTCCGCCGTCCTTCCCGTTTCAAGCCCGCACCACGTCCCCGGGTTAACACTATGACCAGAGCATTATCTGCGACCCGGATCAACGTCAATTATAGACGCACCTCTTACTCCACCACACTGGCTCCGATAGTACCGCTCAAGGATTGTGACTCTGTTATCTCTTGCCCCGATGTCGTAAAGGTTCCAGAGCGGGTTGAACAGATCCAGTTGACACAAACCTCGGACGATGTGCTTCACTTTGTCCCACGGCTGTCAGAACCCCAAATCCTGATGCGTCCTTGGATTTCTGTGTCTGCTTCACAGGAGGATCGACCCATTCAATCCCAATACACACAATTCCCCGTCTTTCATGCAACTCCATACCAGGAACAACATATACCCGTTTACGAGCACCAGCTTACGGTCCCAGCACTGCCGATCGCTCCGGAGGTATTGATGGACCGTCCCCAGCCTCACCTGGACACTTTGACTTTCCAACAGCAGCAGTTATCAGATGATATGGACGTCGATTTTGACTGCCCGCAGTCGCTCATGCACAGACCACAGCAATATTCCTCTTCAACCACGGAGTCGGCATCGTCTGCGTGTTCCCAGTTTTACCCACCGCAGAATCAGTTCACCAACGCTTCGCAGTCCCAGTTTACCAATGCTATGTCAGGGTTTTCGTCATCAGGTCGTTCCTTCTCATACGGCCCACCCGTCGTGCTACAGTCCACATGGGCACCTCTTTCAACAGACCGCCGGGAGGAGTTCTCGCTGCCATCACCTCGAGAACCTTTTCCAGTCAGTTCATGTGCACCCGAGAGGACGTCTTCGTATCCACCACCTGCGGCAATGGCCCTCGTTGCTGCCACTCCCTACGTTGGTTTCTCGCAGCAACCGGCACCGGCTAACTCAACGTGTTCAAGCCAAGCCGAATGCATCTCTACAGGAGATATGTCACTTGATGTGAACCACGACGTCTCGCAGCCCGTCTTTGCGGATCACGCGCTGATGCTCCCTATCGACCAGAACCATCACCAACCCCAGACGCTGCCTGTTTCCTCGTCCGACCGTCAGTCAGAGGTTCCCCGGCCTTCCTCTCCCGTCGATACGGCCAAGGCGAAAGGTGAGATGGCGACTTCTGTAACTGATCTGGAAGTAACTAACGCAATGAATGGTAGCCGACGACAAACGTGACGATAGCAGTAGTTCAGGCTCGGATACGTCTGATTCGGACTACATGGAGTCCTCCTCTGAGGATGACAGTGAATCCGATAATGACTCTGGTTCATCCGAGGACGATGAAGAGGATTCTTCGGCTCTCATCGCAGGTCCTTCCAAAGTCGACAAAGGGAAGGGAAAGGCTCCTTAGTCTTGCACCAGACTCGCAATAATGTCGGAACGATACAACCATCACCACCGACCTAGGGACAGGGCAGTTGCCAGACTTCAACAGGAGCAATTTCATATACCTCGGGACATAAAAGATAGAGTTTCGACGACTTGTTTCCTCGTCGTCGACCTCGGTTTAGCTGTGTTCTTGGCCATCGGCTGCGTGTGGTCCCTGTTTTACCATCACTGAGAAGGAAAAGACTCCAGGGACATAGGTTTCATTTGCACGTGGACTTGTCGGAGCGAGCCATATCTGGCAAAGGAGGAGGCGGTTTGATTGACATGGTGGAGCTTGGTTGATCGGGGCGTCGTCACTACAGTAGCGTCACTCGTGGGCCTTTTCGTTATGCTGTGTTTCAATTCGCTTCACTCTTCTCTGGTTACGTTTTTTTTCACTGCAAGTGTCATATCGACCGCTCACCTTCCTCTACATAACTTGTTAGATTGTTATTCGTGTAATACGGACACATTGTATGAGTAGTTATGAGTACAGTAGCTGAATAATGAATCTGTGGCGCTGTGTGGCGCTGATGCGGGAACATGGTCGTATGACGTAAGGTGTGTCCGGATACGTGTGAACGAAGCCGGATTTCTCTGGATGCGCAACCACCTCCCCTATTTTGGTGCCATGGACATACAGTGGAACACACCCGGCCGGATCCAAACACGAGCAGGATCCAGACTGTAAGGAAGTCAGCGACGTCCAAAGATAGATAATTTGCAAAGACTGACTCGGATGGGCCGGATATCACCGTGTGTCTCGGGTACCTGGCCCCATGGGTGCGCATCTAAACGACAGCGTACAACTCTGTGTGAGATATCGCGGGGACATGAAACTACACAGCCCGCAGAAGAATCGGGGGAGAGGTGGTGGCCGATTCCCGGCGGGCCGGGGGCGAGCTTGCATGACTCACGTTCTTGACCACTGACTAGAGGTTGACCACTGCTTAGCGCCAATGTTAAATTTCGATTGTACTACATGTAAAAATTATTTGTCGTTTCTTTCACTCGTACCACGACCCCGCGCATCCACCTCGTCTCGATGCCATCCCCTATCTCTCCAGACAAGGGGTTAATGCCACCACCGCCCCCGCCAACGACCACGGCCAACGTCGAGTACAAGAAGGACGGAACAGTATCTCGCATGCGCTCGCATAGGGGCAATGTTCCCCAACTTCCCCAGACGAAATTTTGTCCATTCTGTCCGGCAAAGTTCACTCGCACAACTCATCTGAACCGCCATCTTCGCAATCGTAGGCTTATCCCCATCCTCTCCGCCAACAGCTGGATTGACTACATACACAGATACCAACGAGCGCTTATATCGATGCGAGGTGAGTGAGTCGTGTAACTCTTGGACTTTCCTATGCCCTAAATTCTTGTTGTACTGGGTCAGGTTTGTGGAGCACAGTTTACGAGAAGCGATCTTCTTGCCCGACACAAAAGAAGTTGCGGAGAATCGTGAGTCTCTCTGGTGCTTCTTACTTTGCGTTCCTGTCTGCATCTTGCCATTTCTTCTTCTCTGATTGGTACTTGGTTTGCTATGCTTTCCGTGCATGCTACATGCCGCAGGTCTACGCGTCCTATGCTCTGGCGCTTGCTTGGCGCCAAACGTCGATTGCAAAGCATAGTGGCGTCCTTAACGCCAGTCTTGTTAATGCTGTGTGATGGTGCTGCCAGTAGCTGACAACATGTCCACTTCTCTCGTAATCCCGTTGTACATCTGCGGGTTCCGAGCGTCTGCTGCCTGATGGGCTAGAGTTCTGCTTTACCTTCCACTTACGCTCACTGTTAGGGTATATATCTCACACTTTCCTTGCCAGTCATCCCATAAGTCGTTCCCGAAAGCGCTCCTGTCAAGCGTGCACGAGTCTCAAAGTCAAATGCGACTTATGCCAACCCTGTTCGAAATGTCGAGCGCGAGGACGAGATTGCGTATATGCGACTGAAGAAGGACAGAGGGATGGTACTTTCTATTGTCAAACTGGATGTCTCAGCGCCGGGGTTTGATGCCTCGGCGGGGTTTGACTCCTCCGTGCTTGGTCGTGGCCCAGCAGATGCCTTCGCCTCCGCTTTCCCTGAGCTCTCATTGATTGAGGAAACCAGCAATGCGATCTCCCACCCTCTTAGCGAGGCGAACTTAGCTTCGTTCGTGGGAAGCGCGTCTTTGATACGTCAGGGCGCAATGTCGCTTCCTACAATTGACACCGACTCTGATATTACCGGCTCGTCATTCCGCATAGGAGGACCCAAGCATGCGTTCACAGCCTTCGGTGCCTCTGATGTTGCTGGTCACTCAAGGGCCTTGCATGGTTTCTCACCGACATTGTTCCAACCCTTCTTCCGTGATGTTTTTTCAGTAAAGGAAGAACTATCACAGGAAACTGAACAGAGCGCCGCTCCTATCCTTGACGCCCCCGATGCAGACACATTTATCAACGGTGTTGGTCAGCCCGACTTTACACCTTCAAATGACGCGCTCGACGGCAACCTGGATAGGGGTCTCGTGTCAGATCTAATGTCGAATGTCTATTACGAAAGCATACCGATGTCTCAATTATTGCNNNNAATTATTGCAAGAACCTTCACAAGTATCAGCGCCAGCTTCGTCTTCCCTTCCTGCATGTCCATCGGCTCCACTGCCCAACCCACAGTCAGTGTACCCATCAAACCCGTCCTATGACTCCTCCAAGCCACCAATGTATACACAGAAGAATTTGGAGCCCTTCCTTTCACCTCAACATCCAATCGATGTCAGCGCTCCAGACCCGTCAACGGTGGAGTTGCAACACTATCGTGTGTCCTCTGAGCTATACCTTTCCTCAGTATGTTGACGTTACCACTTTGTGCCTATAGTCCTCGTCTTCTTGACCGCATTTCTTCCTCAAATTCCCGTCATCCATACTCCGACGCTGCGATTTGAGATTAAACCTCAGGCATTTATACGTGCAATGCAGGCATGCGGTGCCATATTTGTCAAGACACCTGTTGCGCAAGCATTCGTAGAAAAGACGCTTAGCACAAGTCGGGAACTGATTCGCGATTTTGTAAGAGTCTACCTTGTATTGGTAGCGTGGTCAACGTTTAGCTTACCTTTGTTACAGGACAAACCATCACCAGACCCCAAATACAAGTCTTATATTAATATCACATTACTTTTGTTGCAAACGATCGGTTTATTCCACCAAGACCCCCAGCAGAGAGCGCAATCAAGCGTAAACCATGGAATCATTGTTCAGGTTTGTAACACGAGTTTCATGGTTCTTCACGGAAAGTTCACTGTAAGTCAGATGGTTCGACAAACTCGTCTCATCGAGCAAAGTAAAACGTGGGAGCATCAGGTAATTCCAATACGGGATCCTGCCGCCTTGGATACGATTTGGCACGAGTGGGCTATACATGAAACCATCAAACGGTATTTGCTTGTCTTTTCTCTGAAAGCTCGGGATGTCAATCCTAACACGTGAGCGGTCTTCAGTCTGGTTTGCTTGGCGTACTGTCACGATCAAGCGCGCCCTATTTACTTTTCGCTACCTCCGTTGTTTTCGCCAGAGGAGTTCGTTATCTGTCTACCGTGCGACGATGAACTATGGGCAGCGAAGACGTCACTTGAGTGGTCACAGTTACTCTTTCGCCCCTCCCCTTATGGTAGCGTTGAGGAGCGGATGTATGGTGTGCCGATGCACCGCGCGTTCGCCGCAGTTGGACTAGAGGGACCGAATATGACTGCAACGTCGACCGCCTCTCCCGAACCCCCAAAAGAGCTCAGAGCAGTTTCACCGTTCGGACATTATATACTTTTGCAATCTCTTCTAGGAGAGCTGTTCCGTCGATGTACCGGAGCCGATTCGCCTGCCACCACACCCGCTGAGGAAGAAGTCAACGAGCATGTGCTTGCCATGCAGCTTGCGCTCCATCGCTGGTTACAAATGTGGTCGAAGACCCCCAACGCATACCTCAACGAGAATCCGCAGAACGGAGCTGAGTCCGAAAAGAAGTCCACCGGGCACTTCATGGCTGATCCGCTCCCTTTCTATTGGCTTGCGCAGCTCCTATTACTCGCCTTCCTGGATGGCCTACCACCTTTCCACAGACGAGAGGCGCCACCAACGTGTTCGCCGAATTCACAAGGGCTGAATGAGCCTTCGCCCTTCGCACCACCGACTTCAGCTTCATCTCCTTTCTCCCCATCATTATTCGCCCCATCGCCCTTCTCATGCGGCACCATGAGTTCCGGCTCGTCACCCGTGTTGTCATACACGCCTCCACCGGCGTACTGGTCGCTATCCGCGCCCCCGCCCCCCACAGGGATCACCTCCTTCGCTGATACCCTGGGAACTGGCAGCGCTAAGGTAATGCCAGACACGGCGCAATTCTATTTGATCAAACGTTGGTTGCACTATATCCGGCTATTTCTTCGCCGGAATCAAGGAACGCCCACGGTCGTGTGGGACGAACTGATGAAGATACGGCTGAGCGGCTGGCTGGGCGATGAGAACGCGTCGTCGGGAAGGCACCAACCGTGTGGCAACGCGTCTGCGAAGGATTGGGCGGACGAGGATGCGGGCTCGTGGCTTGAGGGAGATGGTTTAATTGGATTTTTCGAGGAGAAATTGCACATATAGAGGTGAGGTTTCTATGCGGTATTTCTCGGTGTCGTTCGTCCGGTTTTGGATATGGTATGTTGCTCTATGCTTTGTGTGTTTGTAATTTGGTCAAGGCATTGGTTCTTCGTCGCGCTTTTCTTCTCTCCAGTTGTACAGTATGGTGATAGCTGCTTTGATAATATACAGTAGTATAGTCAGATTCTCGTCTCTTTGCACGAAGCGAACTCACGTAACGAATTCACAAGCGGCTGACATGATAAGACTCCAACGTATTGAGGATTCAATGCAGATATACAGTACAATTTGTAGAAGACGTGTTGCGCGACAGCTAAGGGCAATAAATGGTGACGCGGTGACGCGAGGCCCGAAGCTGACATGCGTTCGGTTCCCATCAGCGGACACACTTGACTTCTTTGAGCCGGAAAAACTGCACCCTCCCTCTGATGATATATTATATTGTAGTTTTGTACACCCACCGTGGATTCTTCTGAAGCGCCAGCCTCCTACGCTCGGTCTTCACGGCTTCACTGTTTCTTTTTCTTTATCTTTGGAGCTTTACCATTCCGAGTCGTTGTAATCCGCGTACGTATGGTTGAGATACTATATTTCCAGACCTTGCAACCCTATGTAGTACTCATTGGTGTCAATCCAAACCTCTCACGTAGGTCAATTGCCTTGGTGAATTTATCGAGACTGCTCTGACCCCCCTCCACTCTCTGTTCTCTTGATGCCATGTAGGCGTTTGATAGCTTCGAAAATGGCAACGCGACGTGCTCTGTCAATGAGTAGGTACAGTATGACATCCGAGTCTGCGGGTTGCGCCTGAAGGATATAACATCACTGGCACGGGTGCGACATTTCGGGGCGATGTCCCTTCTAAAATCCGACTGTCTGGGGCGAAAAGCTGTCAAAGCGTCAGCGCCAGTGGACAACGGGCGGCCATCTGCCGTGCGACCTCCTCTCAGTGTGTGTTCCTTCCACGCCTGTCGGGTACATACTGTATCCTCACATTCTCCGCCATGACCTCTCCTTCGCCTTCACTCAACCAACTCTCATCCCAAGAAACCTATTTCCCGCCCCTATTTGCACACTACTGCGATCCAGATCAAGACCTTTAGCGTTTTGCCCGCCTTTTTTGTTTTGTCTCCGCCCCGCCCTCCTGTTGCCTCCACACGTCCCCTCCTCCGCCGCACCCACTGTCTACCTTTGGTCGCATCTCCTTCGGGACGTCAATGTCAGAGTTAGCTTGCAAAGCACGCTCTTGCGGTGGATTGTATGTCTGCCCCTGTTTTCATACTGTACCTGTTTTCTTTCTCCTTACCCTTTCCTCTCCCACTGCACCCATGGCTTTACGCCTTCTCAAGCTACCCTGACTCTCCTTCTAGATCTCCGACTATCTTGCTCTGCCGTTACCCTGTCACACAGCATCCTAGGCACATGCTTACACTGTCATCCCCCTTCCAGCGCTCCTCTCATATGTTTCACACACTTTCCATTCAGATTCTCCCCTCACTCTAATCTACCGGGCTTCCCCTCCCTCGGCAACTCTCCCGGCTCCTCTCCCTCCGCCTGTCAACTTGCATAGCGGGCCCGTGATGATGAAAGTGAACGATGCGCGCATGAACCGCACTCCATACCTGACTGCCAGTGATACCCAATTGTTAACAACAACGAGGACGGTGCCGCGGCAGGTGTGACTGAACGTATGGGGTTTATCGAATTCGAAGAATTTGCTCATACCACAGGCCACCTGACCCAGAAACACCAGGGGCATACACAGTGGCGATAGTTGAGTGGTGAACCTGATTGCACCATAGGTGGCGGGCATTCCTCAATCATTTAGAGAGTGATCTATTCTTGATGAAATTGGAGAGGCTGGCAGATAACGGACGAGTCGTCCGTGCTTAGGTGGGGCTCATTGCGTCTCAAATTTTGATATAGTCAATGAGGCATAATAATACGGTAATACTGTTCAGTCTGTACGAGTGACAAGCTTACAGGCATACATAGAGTTGAAGGGACCCTAGCCTCACACTGCGCTTTGAAAGACGACTTCCCCACTCCGGTAACTTGAAAGACGAAGACGAAGCTGCGTCTGGGACCCCAGGGTGTTTAAAGGATGGAAGCACAAATGGATTGAGTCCGAGGCCGAACTTGCTGTAATGGAAACGTCACACGCGAAAAGTTGTCAAGGACAAACATTACGCTCGCAAATTACCTTGACGACTCGACACAGTCCAGCGCGGGGACAAGGTGGAGAAAGTTATGCAGTGGCACAATCGACTTCTAATGGGAAGCAGGTTGATGGTTTC
>WNFQ01001500.1_pt1 | contig 16566 bp, 12 predicted proteins | sample 5400171 | NCBI WGS metagenome assembly WNFQ01 (sample SAMN13153356, study PRJNA577476) | soil metagenome | isolation source: 20 cm soil under Madrone tree | place: USA:California | collected 2016-06-14 | reverse complement strand
ACTCCGGTGAAACGCCGACCAGCGGTGGGCAATTGTCCGACGGCTTGCTCCTTTTTCCTGCCAACCGGACGTGCGTTTCATGAGCGCGGCGAAGCTGCGCTGCAGCATGGCGGCAAGAACCAGCACCGCGATTCTCATCCGATGGTCGGGTGCATCAGGTCCCGCTTGCGTGCTGAGCAAAAGAAAAACCCTGCGCTAAGGTGAAGGTGGCGTCGATGGCGATTGCGCCGCCGGTCGGGCGAATTTCGCATCGTCCACGTTCACGTTGTCGTGGACCTCTTTGATTTGAATGATGAAGCGCGAGCTGGGACGCGCGATTGTCCGCCGGAATGGCACCTTTACGCCCCCTTGTTCACGATAGTCCGCATAGTCGATTTGCGTGGGATTGCGTCCCAGCGGCGAATCGGCGTAGCGCAACATCCGCAGCAGCAGGCCGGAACGTTCATCGAAGTAAAACTTGGCTGCAGGTTGTCCTGCATTGAGCCCGGAAACGACGTACACATCGTGGTCTTCGATCTTTTCTGGTTTGCCCGCGCGCAACTCCCCAAACAATTGCTTGGCGCGTATAGGCAATTGCAGATCCGTCTCGGCTTGGGCGGAAACGGCCTCGGAAGACGGAATGTCACGTACGGGGCGATCTGGGGCTGAAGTCCAGCCGGAAATCCCATCATATGCGGTGATGTTGTCGCCATTGGGCAGATGGATGATAGACATTCGCTTGCCAGGAACTTTGCTGAAAATGTCGACTGGGAACTGCCGCCCGCTGAGGTTGATGGTTCCTCTTTCCACCCGGGTGGACAATTTGTCAACCACCGAAGCACCACCGAGGGCGTCGACATATTGGGCGAAAATCTGGTCTGCCTGCAGCACGCCGGAAGGGACCGCTCCATGCTCGTCTTCGTCCTGCGCTTTCGCAACCGCAGTCTGCACTCCTGCTTCGGCGATAATTGGCGTGGCCAGAGGATGAGAGGAGCCGCGATGGCAGGAATAACAGGTTACCTCACGCGTGCCCTCAAAATTCTGCTGGTTGATGGCGAACATCATCTGCATCATCTTCCGTGCCATCTGCTTCGGCTTCTTATCGTCCTTCTCGGGCGTTCCCTCTAGATGGCAGAAACTACATTCAACACCGAGTGAGTAGGTTATGAACTGCATTGCCGGGATCAGTTGGTCTGCGGGAAGGCCCTTCAAGACCTGGATGTTCTTGTAGGCCTCTTCGGTCGTTTTGGTCTTTGAGGTTGCCGCTTTGGCCGGGCTAGTTGGGCCAGCCTGCCCCCTCACCAGAACGCCGGCCAGAGATAGAGTAAAGGCGAGTCGTAGACCAGTGGTCAACCAAGGTTGGCATTTCCCACTCATGCTTTTCCTCCGAATACCAAGGTGGCAGTGTAGCAAACGCAAAAAAACTTCCATTGCTCAGGACGGCGAATTTAGCTACAGTGCGCTGAATGTCCTGCCGCCTGGCGCTCGTAATTCTCGGACTCCTTGCATGCCCGCTCGGGCTGGTAACGGCTCAGGACATTGACGCTAATCTCAGCCCCCAGAAGCGCACGCCCTCTACCATTGCCGACCAGATCACTGACTCCGCCGAGCACGATGCTTTCCTGAGTCTTTTCAAGCCGTCCGCCGCCGAGCAGATGTTACAGAGAGCGAAATTTTTCGTCGATGCATTTCCGCAATCCGCCTTTCTGGCCCAAGCTTACGAAGTGGCTGCTCAAGCCAGTTTCGATCTGCAAGACTATCAATCAGGTTTGAGCTACGCTGAAGAATCGCTGGTGCTGTTGCCGGAAAACCCTCTGCTGCTTGTGCCGGTTGCGGACATAGAAGCGCGCGAGCACCGCAACGAGGTCGCGATAGTCCACGCACGGGATGCGCTGGATGATCTCGACCGATTCGGCCCCCCGGCCTCAGTCACGCCGCAGAACTGGGTGGAACTGAAACGAAAACTGGCGGCCTCCGCCAACTTCGCGCTGGGACGCGCTTCACTGTCGAAAGCTCTTGCACTGCCATCGGGCACGGAACGGACCGCGCTCATTGCGGACTGCGAGGCCTCGTTGTCCAAAGCGGTAGATCTCAATCCGACTGATCCCGAGCTTACCTACTTGCTGGGCCTGGCTCAGTTGGTATCCGGCAAATTAGATTTCGCTGCGCGCAGCTTTGCCAGGATTTACCGGGGCGGAAGCGACTTTGCGCCAAAGGCTTTGCAAAACTTGCGATCCATTTATATGGGGCTCGAGGTCAAGACTCGGATTAGTTTTGAAGCATTCTTGAAGCAGTCTGAAGCCAGCGGAGCCGCGCCGCAAACCACCGCACCGGGTTCGGAGAAGACCGGTGCCCAGCCGGTGGCAGAATTCGCGGGATCGGAAGCATGTCGAACGTGTCACGGGGACATTTATCGGGCATGGGCGCAATCTGGTATGGCAAAGATGTTTCGCCCCTATGCCCCTCAAAATGTGATGGGCGATTTCCAAACCAACAACGAATTCTATTTGGACAGTGGCAATCGATCGCTGTTTGCGCGCATGGTTACTCGTGGTGGCAAGCATTACTTTGACATCAAGCAGTCTGACGGCACCTGGCACAGCTATCCCGTGGACTACACGATCGGCTCCAAGTTTCAGCAAGCTTACGCGACTAGATTACCGAATGGCCAGATACACGTTTTTCCTATCCAGTACAGCGGGCTGCACAAACAATGGATCAATTACTGGCGAGTCATCGACCTGCCTGGAAGTGATCGAGCTGACCTGGGTTCCTGGGAAAAGTTCGGAAGCGCCACCAGCTACCAAGCCATTTGTGCGGTTTGTCACACTAGCCAGTTACGCAATGTGAAGGGCGGTGGCTTCGAATCGGACAATTTGCAATTCAAGGAGCCGGGCATCAATTGCGAAATGTGCCATGGGCCGTCTCTCCAGCATGTCGTCGATATGTCGATGGGCAATCACCAACCTAAGCAGCCGCTCCTCCCACCGGTGGATTTCCGTGATATTGGCAACCGTGACTTTGTGCGCATTTGTGCCCAGTGTCACATGCAGTCTGCGATGCGTACGGCCGGTCCTTCTGGTGAACTCAATTATTTGCCGACCGATCATTTCTTCCCTGAGAGTCCCAGGATTCCGTTCGGAGATTTCTCCCGTAAAGGTTTCTACAAGGACGGCCGATTTCGCCAGACAACCTTTATCGTTGAAGCACTCGAGCGTTCGCAGTGCTTCAGGAAGGGACAAGTGAGCTGCGGTACTTGCCACGATCCGCACGCCCACGATCAACCGGGCCACGATGCTGCTGCGAATCCGGCGTCGGTGAAATTCCAGGAGCAGCCCGATCTTATGTGCGTAGGATGCCACACTGGTTTTCAGAGTGAGACCGCGGTGGCGGCACACACGCACCATCGCGCTAACTCCGAGGGCAGCCGGTGTGTTTCTTGCCACATGCCACGCATTATGGATGCGCTCTTGTTCGAAGCCCGGACTCACCAGATTGATGACATCCCTAATGCTGAAATGACTCTGCGATTTGGTCAGCAAGAAAGTCCTAATGCCTGCTTGCTCTGCCATAAGGACAAAAGCTCGCAATGGCTTAGCCAGCAACTGTCGGCGTGGAAGCCGAGTCATCCGTGAGGATCGCGACTTCAAAGCGGGCTGGCGGCGGGCGCGAGGTTGTCGCTCTTTGTCTTTATCGTGGCCGGCTGGGCAGCCTTATGTTGGCCCTGATTCTTGCGGCTATTCCTGGAATCGGAGTTGATGCCGACGAACGATCGCCATTGCCTGGGAGCGCCGCCGGCGGCTACGTCGGATCACTCGCCTGTGCACAGTGTCATCGCGAAATCTACGACTCCTATTCCCATACCGATATGGGCCGTTCCATGTCTGCGGTGAATCCTGCTCTGCTGGGGAAAATTTCTACGTCCGCCACGATTTTCGACCAGCGCTTACACCGGCACGTCGAAACGTTTGTGAAAGATGGGAGCCTCTACCAGAGCCAATATGAAAGCGAAGCGAATGGGCAGAGCACTTTCCGTGATACGCACAAGGTGGACTGGATCATCGGCGCCGGGGCAAACGGCTTTGGGGCGATCGTGCGTCGCGAGAGCTATCTGATCGAGGCGCCGCTGTCGTTTTACTCGAAGACGAACAGCTGGGCGTGGTCACCAGGCTACGAATTCGCAGACTATGGCTTTAGCCGCCCCATCCTTCCGGGTTGTGTCGAGTGCCACAGCGGACGGCCGGAAGTGGTGTTCGACGGCAACGGACGTTTTCGGAATCCGCCGTTTACCGAACTGGCCATCGGCTGCGAGAACTGCCATGGGCCTGGGGAATCCCACGTGGCGGAAATGCAGATTTCGCCTGAGGCTGGCGGTGGATCGGTTGTAAATCCAGCGAAACTTTCTCCCTGGCTTGCCGACAACGTTTGCCTGTCCTGTCACCAGACCGGCGATGCGCGCGTGCCGCAGCCAGGAAAACAGTACCGCGACTTTCGTCCCGGCACCGCGCTCGATGACACCTTCAGCATCTTCCTGGTTCCTTTCCGTCCGGGCTTCACGCCCAAAGATGACCTGCTAGAGCATTACCTCTCCATGCGTCTTAGCAAGTGTTACCGGGACAGTACTGGCAAGCTCGGTTGCATCAGTTGTCACGACCCGCATGTGCAGCCGGGACGAGAGGAATCCCCAGCCTATTTCCGCCAGAAATGTCTTGCCTGTCACACCGAGAAAAGCTGCGCCGTGCCGGTGACCATTCGACAGCGGAAAAATCCGCCTGATGATTGTGCGGGCTGCCACATGCCCAAGCGGGACGTGACCGTGATCTCGCATTCGGTTCTCACTAACCATCGCATTGTTGCCGACGCCGACGAACCGTTTCCCGATTTTGCTTTTCACATGAATACGGCGCAGCTGCCTGATCTGGTCCACCTGAGCGCTATTCCCGGACGGCAGGATCCTCCGAGCGAGCTGACCCGGTTACAGGCCTATAGCCAGGTGATGCTTTCGCATCCCGAGTACCGGCAGCGCTATTGGGCTTTGGCCGAACAACTGGAAGGAACCATCCCGGAGAACGTTTTCGTTCTCGAAGCACTGGCGGATCGGGCACTGCAACAGAAAACAAACGAAGGAATCACGGCAGCGATTCGCTACCTTGATGGCGCGGCCAAACGGGGCACCACGAATCCAGCGGATTTCCAACAACTCGGCAACCTGCTGCTTGCATCCGGCCGGGAGATCGAGGCGGTGAGCAACTTCCAAAAGGCGATTAGCCTGTTTCCTTACGATCCAGAGCCGTACCGTTCCCTGGCAAGGAGCTACATCTTGTCGCAGAACAAAGTGGAAGCGTGTGAGGTGCTCGGCAAAGCAGTTCAGCTCTTTCCCCTCGATCCTGGCATTCGCAAGCTGTCGAGAGATTGCGAGTCTGCGAAACCACAGAACTCCGGCGGACCGACAGCAGGCCAGTAGCTTGTTCAGCCTAGCGAGCGTGAGGTCGCTAGTGTGGCCTAAGCCCGAACAGAATGATTCTTCCCGCCGAATGATCGGGTGGCGGCTCGCGTCGCACCCGCATGGAACCCCATTGCGGCCGAGATTGAGCGAGCGGTGCTGGTAACTGCATCCGCGAGCGTCGCGACCTGACTGAGGCTGAGTCGGGTAACCGGGCCGGAAACGCTAACCGCGCCTACCGCCTCGCCTCTGGAATTCAGTATCGGGGCGCTGACGCAGCGGGCTCCAGGCACCGCTTCCTCATCGTCAAGCGCGAAGCCTTGCCGCTGGATTTTCTGAAGTTCCCGGCGAAACTGCACCATGTTCATTATGGTTTTCTGCGTGGAGGGTTGGAAGGTGATCGTGCTCAATATGCTGTCTTTGACGTCATCGGGGAGGAATGCCGCGAGCACTTTGCCCAGCGCAGTGGCATGCAGCGGCCGTCGCGTTCCCACTCGCGAAGACAACCGGAATTCGTGCGGACTCTCCATGACCTCGACGTAAAGCACTGTATTTTGATCCAGTACCGCCAGGTTCACGGTCTCCTGGGTCGACTTCCATAACTCCCATAAAACGGGCCGCGCCACAGTCTGCAGGTTGGCTTGGGGATTTACCCGCGCAGTCATCTGCGAAAGCCTGGGTCCGATCAGGTAAGCTCCCGCTTCTGTGCAGATGAGGTACCCCTCGCGCTCCAGGTGTTTGAGAAAACGGTGAGCTGTACTCTTGTGAATTCCGGTGGCATCACAGATTGCCTTGAGTCCAAGTCCGGATCCGGATCCTTGAAGAGCTTCGAGGATTTTCAAGACTTTCGAGATTACTCCGACCGGTGCTGAAGCTGATTTCGGACCCCGTGCCATATCGATTCCGACCTCTAGAGTGGTGTCTACTCGACTTTTTCGCGACCGTTTCAAACGAGACAGCATTTCATCAGATGAACCAAATAGTACCATCGCAGCCTAAATCACGGGGTATTGTTCCACATAGTAAAACTCCATTCAAGCATATGAAATTTTGTGGTTGACAACATTCCAAAGCCAGTGCTACACCATCCCTGCCGACGGCCGCTGACCGTCGGCTGTAGTTGACTTGGGGTTTTTCCGCCGGAAGTGCAGTTGAGATCGGGAACCGCGATACTGCCCATGAAGGCAAGGATCGCGAGGAGGAGCTTCGATGACTCGCAGGATTTCCTCAAGAACTTCCAAACGGTGGATTTTCGTAGGTCTGGCGTTGTTTTTGTCGATGGCCACAAGCACTGAGGCCCAGGTAACCGCCTCAGTCAACGGCACGGTGCGCGATACCACGGGCGCAGTGATCGCAGGCGCGGAGGTGTTGTTGCACAACAACGACACCACGCTCAACCGCTCCACGACGACCAATGATGCGGGGTACTACTACGTCGCCGATGTCCAGCCGGGCAATTACGAACTGAAAGTGACCCGGCAGGGATTTCGAAGCGCGATCCAGACGGGCATTAACCTGGTCGTCAACCAAAGTGCCAGCTACAACCTCACGTTGTCGCCCGGCTCAACGACTGAGAGCGTCACAGTGCAAGCTTCCGCTCTCGGCTTGGAAACCTCTACCGCGGAGTTGGGCGTTGCCGTCGTAAGGCAACAGGTGAATGACCTGCCGCTGAATGGACGCAATTTCACTCAGATCCTGAACCTCACTCCCGGTGTCAGTACGGTAAACGTGTCCCAGAATTCCCAGGGCAGTGGGGGTATCTGGTCGAATCCGATTGGAACTTTTTCCTATCCTTCGGTGAACGGCCAAACCAACCGCAGCAATCTTTTCCTGCTGGATGGTATTAACAACCAAGGTTCATTTGGAAGCACCTACGCCGTGGCTCCAATTGTCGACGACATTCAGGAGTTTAAGGTTCAATCGCACAATGACGATGCGTCTTTCGGCGGAGCTATGGGCGGCATCGTCAATGTCGTGACCAAGTCCGGAACCAGCAAATTTCACGGCAGTGCCTGGGAGTTTCTCCGTAATGCGGCGACTGACGCCCGGCCTACGTTGCTGCCGCAGAACGTGCCGTTCCAGTTCCAGCAGAACCAGTTTGGCGCGACCCTGGGAGGGCCCATCCCTCTTCCCGGCGAACACGAACAGAGAAAAACGTTCTTCTTCCTGACATACGAGGGATTTCGTCTTCACAACACCTCCCAGAACTTCTACATCACGCCAACCGCGGTCCAGCTGGGGGGAGATCTCTCCACCCTTGCCGGGCAGATCTACAATCCCTTCAGCGTGGTAGCTAACGCAGGCAGTCCGACCGGGTTCAGCAATCAACCCTTCATGTGTGACGGGGCAGGAAATCCCTTGCCCGCGACCAATGGAATTCAAGGGGCGGGTGCACCTTGCAATAAGATCCCGGCCGGCATGCTGAACTCGACCACGGTCGCGTATGCCCAAAAGCTGTTCCCGGCGCCAAATCTCGTGGGAAATCCGAACTTCAATGGATTGGACACGAGCAAGACGATTACCCGGCAAGACGAAGGCAGCGCCCGGATTGACCACCAGTTCGGGGAGCGCGACAACGTGTGGGCGCGTTACAGCAGCTTCCGGCAGCCGGTGAGCGGCAGCGGGGGGTTCGCCGGCCTGATTCACGAACAGGTTACGAACGGATACAACTTTGGGGTGAACTATATCCACTCATTTTCCACCAGCGCATTGATGGAACTGACGTTCGGGCGTAACAACGTGAACATCAACCAAGGCACCAATTATGCCGCGGCTGGTCCTGACTTCGGAACCCAGATCGGCTTCTCTCCCAATTTTGCCGGTGGTTTTATCGGTGGCATCTCCATGATCCCGACCGCGGTCATCCAGGGATTTATTGGGAACCCGAACCCAAGTGCCCATGGTGCCGCGCAGACAGATAATACTCACGTGTCCGATATTTGGCAGTGGCAGGGCAACTTTACCAAGACGCACCTCAACCACACCTTCAGGATGGGTGCGACGTTCGCCACTAACAACGCCGGCGCTCTATACCTGAATTCGTCGGTCATCTTCAGTCCCGCTAATACGGGGAATGCCGCCGATCTATCGCAGGGTGGCAACGCGTTGGCATCTTTTCTCCTGGGTGTTCCGAACAACGCCTCGCGCAGGAATACCGTGGAAACTGAACACGGCGGTTGGGTGGACGGCTTTTATTTCATGGACCAGTGGAAAGCCACCAGCAAGCTGAGCGTGAATCTGGGCTTGCGCTATGACGTCACCTTCGTTCCCCGTTACGGCGACAATAAGCACGCCAATAACTTCGTGGGAGACACGGACTTCAATACCGGGACCTACATCCTGGAGCGCAATGCTCCAGATTGTGCGCAAACGAATGCGGCACCTTGTATCCCAGGGGGCGCTCTGCCCGCGCATGTGGTTGTGACCCCGCTGGGCGACGGAAAAATTTTCTACAATGACTACAAGAACTGGCAGCCGCGGGTTGGCTTAGCGTACCAGTTGTTCCATGGCACCGTGCTGCGCGGCGGATACGGCAGGTTCTACGATAACTGGGCGGCGATCACTCAAACTGCGCAGAACTTCGAAGGCACATGGCCCGACATGGGGCAACTCGGCGCCAGCAATTTGAATCCTTTGACTTCTGCCCCGACCGCTACCGTAGGAGATCCATTTAGTCTGGGTTCTGGTTCTCCTCTGCCTCCGCCAACCCCATTCAACCAGGTGACATGGTTCGCAGATCCCCACCTGAAGCGGCCCTATTCGGACGATTGGAACTTCGGGGTCCAACAGGAACTGGGAACCAACACCGTTCTGACCGTCAACTACGTGGGTTCGCATGGCAGCAATCTTGATATCAGTACCTTTGCCGACACGGCAACCACTCCGGGACCTGGTCCCATCACGGATCGGCAACCGTTTCCGTACCTAACCCCAGCGCCTTTTGACAAGAGCGTGGGTCACAGTAGCTACAACGCTCTGCAGGCGTCCTTAAACGGCAGATCGGTGCATGGGCTGACCTATCTTGTCTCCTACACCTGGTCAAAGGCTTTGGATATCGGTTGTACCGGCTGGTATGGAGTGGAAGGCTGTTCGACCCAGACGCCCTACGACTTGGAACGGGACCGGGGCCCGGCCGCGACAGATTTACCGCACATCTTCTCGGCCGCCTGGGTTTATGAGTTGCCCTTCGGCAAAGACCGATGGGGATCGAGAAGTCGGGTTGTGAATTACCTGATCGGCGGTTGGACACTGAATGGAATTCTGTCGTTCAGTTCGGGGCAACCGTTTGATGCTGGCGCCAGCGGCGACATTGCGAATACGGGAAATTTAAGCTTCACCACCGGATACGGCTATGAGCGCGCCAATCTTGTGGGAAGCCCGTATCCCTCGCAAAAATCACCGCACCACTGGCTGGACCCAGCCTCATTCCAGATTCCGGCGCAATTCACATTCGGTAATCTTGGGCGAGACTCATTGCGTGGCGATTGGGCAAAGAACCTGGACCTCTCAATCTTCAAACGTATTCCGATTACTGAGGGAATACGCCTTGAGCTTCGCTTCGAAGCGTTCAACGTCACCAATACTCCGGTGTGGGGCCTGCCGGCCAACAACCTCAATGGTCCCAATTTCGGAGTCGTGTCGAGGACCGCAAATACGGCACGCCAATTGCAATTCGGGCTAAAGTTCTACTTTTGATTGTGCCACGAGCAAAGCAGGGAGGCTCGATAGAGCCGGCCGGTGTTGCGTAACTGTACAGCTGATGAGGGAGGGCCCCTCGAACCGACTTGCAGGAGTACTCAAACCACCTTCCGCTGCTGGGCTCTAAGGAGCGTGGTGGTGAACGGAGAAGGAAAAGGCCCAATTCAATTGGGTCAGGTGACTTCCAGGAAGAGGACCGCAAGGGAACCACCGTTTTCGTGTCGAAAAGAATCAGACGATGTCAAAACCACGGTAGTCAAAAGATGGTGGGAGGAACTCCGGCGGGACCTGCTTACGGACGGAGTGGCATCCGGCATACAGGTGGGCTGAGCCTGGAAGAGGCGGTTGTATGGAACGTGGGAACCTCGGTGTCGATGCTAACGGAGAAGTCACAAGTGGCTGGAACCACGAGGGCGAGAGTACGGATGCGACACCGAGGGGCGGACTACTTCATAGTCGCGACGAAGCGGAGTAATGTCCGTGGAGCAAAGCGGGCAGGCTATCCACGTCGGAGCCATAATGGGCCCACTGGCAACAGGAGGAGCCTGCCAGTTTTGACGGAGGGCGGCAGCCCTCATCGGATGGCACGAGCCGGATGAATCGAGAGGTTCAAGTCCGGAATTCTGGGAGGGGCTCGGGGTGAAATGCCCCGGGCCTACTCGGCGAGCGGCCACTAGATATGCGAGAGCCCAAGCTGAACTTGGACTCCGATGGAAATAGGCAGGCGGGTACCCGGCTAGCCGAGTCCCCGCCTGAATGGTGCCTGGAGAAAGCGCGCTCTTCTTTTAACTAGTAGCACTGCGATTCGGATGCCTGCCTGGACAGTGTCGAGCCGCTCGAAACCTCGTAGCCAAGCAATCGCCCGGCAGAAACCGACGGGCAAAGGAAGGTGTGGAACCGGGAAAAAATGGACCGAGTCAAGAATGCTCCCACGCCTGGCTCTTGGCGCGGTTATCGTGGTCGTGGGTGCGGTCTGCGCGTTTGCTCAAGATTCTGCTCTAACCTCCCGCCGTGGCACATCAGCGTCCAGGAGTTCCGCTGTGTTGCCGAAGGCGTGTCTGAGTCAGGAGCATCAGACCGATAAGATCGCGGCCCTGATAGAGAGCATTCAAAACCATCCGGTAGCGGGAGCCTACAACACTCTCGGAGTCTTGTTCGCTCAGGCTGATCGTCTGAATTGCGCCGTTCCAGCCTTTCACACTGCCTTGAAATTGGAACCTCAAAATTGGGAGGTCCACTACAATCTGGCGCTCGTTTTGGTGAAGACGGGAGATCGGATCGGAGCGAAGCAGGAGTTGCAAGCTGCGATTCAGCAGAAACCGGATTCCGTTAGCTCGCACTTTGCGCTAGGATCTCTCCTGCAAAGCGACAATAACTTGGATCAGGCCGCGGAAGAATTCAAGGCTGCTCTGAAAATCGATCCACAGCTTGTGCCCGCTTCGCTCAAGCTCAGCCAGGTTTTGACCAGCGAGGGCAAACTCGCAGCTGCCATTGTTTGTTTGGAAGACGCGCTCAAGCAATCGCAGTCTTCCGACCAGCAGGAGGCATTGCAAGCTAGCCTGGGCTTGGCGTATGCGGAAAGCGGTGATTTAACCAAGGGCCTCGATATTCTCAACAGTCTGGTTGCCAAGCAACCCAACTCCAGTGACGCGCACTTTAGCCTGGGATTGCTCTACGGCAAAAGCGGTCAGCCCGCAGATCAAGAGGCCGCACTAGCGCAATATGAGGAGGCATTAAGGCTAGATCCCGGTATGGATCCTAGCCGTCTTGCCATGGCGACGCTCCTCCGCTCCCGCGGAAACTGCTCGGACTCGCTGCTCGCTCTTCAGGAGTACACCAAACACAAGGCGGGCGATTCCCAGGGCTTCCATGAACTAGGCCTGGCGTACAAATGTCTTGGACGCATGAATAATGCTGTCGAGTCGCTAAAACGAGCCGAGCGTTTGGATCCAAACAACGCCCAGATTCGCCGTGACCTCGGCGCCACGCTGGCGCAAGCATCCCGAACGGCTGAAGCCATCCAGGAGTTGAAAATCGCCGCACGCATGGATCCAGCTGATCGTGATACGCACCGTCAATTAGCTTTGCTGTTTGAAAGAACCGGGAACAAAGAAAGCGCGCAGGCTGAGGATGCTAAGGCCAAGGTTTTGAGCAAGCAAAAGGGTGAGTATGCCGCCGCCGGAACGTCGAACGCCGAAGCCAACCAACTGCTGCTTGCCGGAAACGCAAGCGCCGCCGTCAAGGCCTATCGCCGCGCCCTGGAACTCAATCCCAGCGATGCCAAACTGCATTACAACCTTTCGCTCGCCCTCGACAAGGCAGGAGAGCGTGCGGCTGAGCGCAAGGAGCTGGAGCAGGCTGTCCAGCTTGACCCCAATCTTGCCGTGGCGCACAACCAGTTGGGTCTACTTGATCTGCAACAGGCGCAAGTCGTAGCCGCGGAGCAGCGCTTCAAGAAGGCCTTGTCCATTGATCCCAAGTACGCCGAGGCGCAAAGCAATCTTGGAGTCCTTTATAGCCGGCAAGGAAAGGACGCCGAGGCGGCGTCATTTTTCCAACAAGCTATACAAAGCGATCCTAACTACTCGAAAGCCTATGTCAATTTGGGCCTTACCCTTTTGAAACAACGGGCTTTGGCGCCGGCGGAGCAGCAGTTTCGCGCTGCAATTCAGGTGGATCCGAATAGTCCGGGTGCTTACTCGGCTCTGGGGATGCTCCAGGTCAAGACCGGACGTGGGGCAGAGGCGATCCAGACATTTCGAAAGGCCATGACGCTGGAACCGAACTCCGCCGAAGCCCACCTGAACTTAGGCATTGCGCTGGTGGACCAGTACAACCGTCCCGAGGGCTTCAAGGAATTCACCGAGGCGGCACGGCTGAACCCCGGTTTTGCCGCAGCTCATCTCAACCTGGGACGCTTTTTCTTCGAAACCGGCCAGTATGAAGACGCAAACCGCGAGTTGGAAACAGCAGTTCGGCTGCAGCCAAGTCTCGTGGGAGCACTCTACTTTCTGGCTTTGGCCTCAAAACAAACCAATCAGCTGGAGCGTTCTACCGAGTACCTGAAGAGAATGGTTGAGCTGCAACCGGAAAACTCGGACGCACAATATCTGTTGGGCCAAAACCTTGAGCACCTGGGCAAGGCGGACGCCGCTTTGGAACACTGGAAGGCCGCAGTGCGCGCCGATCCGGAGCAGTCCCAAGCTTTATACAACTTGGCGCGAGCCTTGAGGAAATTGCACGATCCCGAAGCGCAACAATATCAGGACCGGTTTGACACTCTGCAAAAGCGCCAGCAAGTTACCGATCGCATAGACCAATTAGGCAACTTCGCGCTAGAAGCGGCCAAAGCGCAGAACTGGCCGCAGGCCGTGGCGCAAATGATTGAGGCGATTCAGCTCTGCGGGAACTGTTCGCAAGGCGCGCACCTGCATAGGAACCTTGGCTTGTTCTATGGGCGAACCGGCAAGATCAGTGAAGCAGAGAAGGAGTTAAGTACTGCTCTCGACTTGCAGCCCAATGACGCAGACGCCCAAAAGGCCTTGACCGTCCTGGAGAGCCTGCAGACGGCACCAGCAAGGTAGCGCCAGCAGCCTGTGAAATCGCTGATGGGTACGCAATTCAGGTAAGCGCAGTTGGAGGAGGGTTCATCTGGAAACTCGAAGCAACTCCCATCGTCTTGCTGGTAAAGCCGCTGTAGTAACCGGAGGCGCAAGCGGTATTGGGCGGGCGATTGCAACAACGTTTGCCCAAGCCGGGGCATGTGTCTACGTCCTCGATATCGATGAGGCCGCGGCTAGAGCAGTGGTGGTCGAGATCACCCGAGCTGGCGGGAACGCGAAGGCCTGTCGTTGTGACGTTTCGATTCAAGAGGACGTTAGAATCGCTTTCAACAAGATATTTCAGGATGATCACGTAAATATCCTGGTGAACAACGCGGGGATTTCGCACATTGGAAATCTTGAAACTACCCCAGAACCTGATTTCGACAAAATTCATTGTGTAAATGTGAAAGGCATGTATAACTGCATGCTCGTCTCCGTTGGTCATATGAAGGAGAACAGCGGCGGCGTGATTTTGAATATGGCTTCGATTGCGGCGACCTCCGGAATCGCGGATCGTTTTGCCTACTCCGCTAGCAAGGGTGCGGTAGTAGCGATGACCTACTCGGTGGCCAAGGACTACTTACCACACCGCATTCGTTGCAACTGCATCTCGCCAGCGAGAGTTCACACACCTTTTGTGGATGGCTTCCTTCGCCGCAACTATCCTGGCAAAGAGCGCGAGATGTTCGAGAAGTTGGAGAAGTCTCAGCCCATCGGCAGAATGGCCACGCCGGACGAGGTCGCGGGGCTCGCACTTTTTCTTTGTTCTGATGAAGCCGCGTTCATCACCGGAGTGGACTACCCCATCGACGGAGGTTTTATGAATCTCCGAGGCTAATGACTCTTGCTCGCTGCTATCCCTATGAAAAAGTCTTCGGTGCCCATTACCGAGCGGCGGTACGTTGTGCCCCTGACTATGGTCACGAGCTTGTTTTTTCTCTGGGCCCTTGGGGTCAACCTCAATGATATTTTGATTCCCCATCTGAAAAAAGCATTCGGTCTTTCCGATTTCCGATCTTCGTTAATCCAAACCGCATTTTTCGGTGGCTACTTTTTGGCCGCGTTGCCGGCTGGGTGGCTGATGGAAAAGATCGGTTACAAACGGGGCATTCTGGTTGGTTTGATCATCTGTGCGACGGGAGCATTTCTTTTCATTCCCGCTGCGTCAGTCCTTGCCTATGGGTTCTTCCTGTTTGCGCTATTCGTAATGGCCTGCGGTCAGGGCGTGCTCGAAGTGGCGGCCAACCCGTACGTCACGATCTTGGGTCCGCCTGAGAGTTCGGAACGCCGGCTGAACCTGGCTCAATCATTCAATTCTGTCGGCGCTGTGGTTACTCCTATCATCGGAGCCGCTTTCATACTTTCCGGAATCGAGCACTCGCGTCCAGAGCTGCAGGCCATGAGTCTCGGCGCGTTACAGGCTTACCGAGCGGCAGAAGCCAGTACTGTCAAAGTGCCATATTTGGTGATTACAGGTCTGTTTCTCGCGGTGGCGGTTCTCATCTATTTCTCTGATTTACCCGAAATCAGAGAGAAGGATAGGGAGGCTGAACCCGAGACCATGAGTCAGGGAGTGAGAGGTTTATGGCAGCATAAACATCTGGTGAAAGGGGTGATTGCACAGTTCTTTTACGTTGGAGCTCAGGTGGGTGTGGCAAGTTTTGTGATTCGGTTCGCTCAGTACTCCATGCCAAGCACCCCAGAAAAAATGGCCGCCAACTATCTTAAGCTGCATCTGCTGGGCTTCATGATCGGGCGGTTTGCCGGATCAGCCATCATGAAACACATCGCCGCTCCCCGGCTGCTCTCGTGGTTTGGGTTCGCGGCTTTGACATGCCTGGCAATCGTGCTGTTGGCGTCCGGAGTTGCTCCAGTCTGGGCCCTGGTTCTTCTCGGCTTCTTCCATTCGATCTTCTTCCCCACCATTTTCGCCTTGAGCGTGAAACATCTCGGACCCTACACCAAGCTGGGTTCATCGTTTCTGGTCATGTCAATTATTGGCGGAGCCGTCGTTCCGGCCGTTATGGGCTACGTTTCGGACTTCAGCAATATTCGCAATGCTTTTCTAGTGCCACTAATTTGCCATTGCTGCGTCCTTTACTTCTCACTCCGCGGCTACCAACCTGTCCTGTCTTCGGGCGAACTTGAATACGCTGACAGCATTCAATAGGAACGGCGATGGAATCGTCAGTTGACGTTCCAGGTTTGAAGCCCAGGTGATGAGGTGATGATGAGCCGGGTGGCAGCCTTTGTACCGCGTCTACATCGGTCTGCACTTCGATCAGCTGACGGAGTCAAAGTTAAAGGCATGGCGCTAGTTCGTAGTCAAAGTATTCGAAACCATGAGCGGTATCACAAGAAAGTCGTCCAGGTCAGAAGCAAAGATTCGCAAGTTCTTTCATCGGAGGCTCTCATCAAGGGCCAAGTTGTGGGTGCGGGCGGTGAGGGAAGGGCGGCTTGTAGCCGTCGGACGTGATGATAAGGACGGCACAGAACCCATATACCTAGCCTCGGCAAACTAGCCTTAGGAATCCCTGCAGCGTGCGTACATCTGTTGTCGGACGGGGAGTCGGCGCTTCAAACTTTCGATGGCCGTGTCGATTAGCGGCACGCGGAAGCGGACCAACTTGGGCGATGTTCTATAGAAAGCGGCAAGAGCTATGGTTTTGATGGAGGATGTGAATTGAAAGACCTGACCATCACTAATGTGCGTGTGATCGATCTGCGGTTTCCTACGTCACGGGAGAAGATCGGCTCCGACGCAGTGAACAAGGATCCCGATTATTCCGCTGCATATTGCATTCTTGAGACCGATGGCGACCTGGAAGGGCATGGTCTCAC
>WNFQ01001499.1_pt1 | contig 16567 bp, 16 predicted proteins | sample 5400171 | NCBI WGS metagenome assembly WNFQ01 (sample SAMN13153356, study PRJNA577476) | soil metagenome | isolation source: 20 cm soil under Madrone tree | place: USA:California | collected 2016-06-14 | reverse complement strand
GCTTCTTGACGAACTCGATGATCGGCTCGTGGCTCCCCTCGGGCGCGAATCGCGACGGGGCGCAGTCGGTCGGCGAGGAGTCCAGCTTCACGTCCCACAGATCGGGCACCTCGGCGAGCAGCTCGACGACTTCGTGGGCTTCCGAGGGTGCCACTTCGCTGGGCCGCGAGCGCAGCTCCTCGAGACTGATCCGCAGCGCCACGGCGCAGCGATCCCCCACTGCCGTGCGCGTGACTTCCAGCAGCTCGCGCACGATGCGCACACGATTGCGCACGCTGCCGCCGTAGGCATCGGTGCGCTGGTTCCAATCCGACAGCAGGAATTCGTACGGCAGATACCCCATGCCGGCATAGACGTAGACGATGTCGAATCCCGCACAGAGCGCCTTGCGCGCCGCTTCCGCCTGCCAGTTCAGCAGTGCGCGGATGTCACGCGTGTCCATGGCCCGTGGCCGCTGATTACCCATGAAATTGACATGGGTGGCCATCCAGGAGGTTCCGGAAGGGGACAGCGGCGCGACGCGGCTGCTACGGTTCATGACCGAACCGCCTCCGTGCCACAGTTCGATGCCCGCCAATGCACCGTGCCGGTGCACGGCCTCGGTCATCAGGGCGTGCGAGCGGATATCGTCCTCATCCCAGAGTGTTGCGCAAGGCAGGGGTGCATCGTCGGAGCTGGGGTCAATCGACACATAGCCGCTGCACACCACGCCCCAGCCGCCTTCCGCCTTGGTCTCGCGAAACTTCGCGCGCATGTGCGGCATCGAGTTGGTCATGCCGGCGGCGTGCGGAACCGCGTAGAAGCGGTTGCGTGCCGTGACTGGTCCGATCTTCACCGGCTCGAACAGGATGTCGTAGCGCGGGTTGCGAGCCATGCGCCGGAGTCTGCCGATAGTTGAGCGAATGTTCAATAAGTTATACTGCGCCGCTTTCGAACAGGCCCGTGTGGGCTCGCGGGGATCGCTGATGCTCGACAAACCACTGCTGCTGCTCACCCTGCTTGCGCTCGCCCCGCGGGTGTCGTGTGCGCAGTCGAGCGCTCCGGATGCGCCCGAGCCCGGCTCGGTCGAGGAGATCGCGCGGGCGACCACCGAGGCCCGCTTCCTCTCCCCCTGGGTCGCGTATCTGCCGGCCTCCGCCAGCGTGGTGTCACCGCGAACTTTTTTGCACCGCATCCCGGGGGCGGCGGGCGAGCTGGTGAATTCCTCGACCGCTTATGGCTACTGTCGGGCGCTCGCGGGCTCTTCCCCGCGCGTGCGCCTGTTCACGATCGGGCGTTCGGAAGAGGGCCGTGACATCGTGATGCTCGCGATCGCCGATGAACAGGGCATCCAGGAGCTGGAGCGGCTGAGGGCCGCGACGGCCGCGCTGGCGGATCCGCGCACCACGGACGCCGCTGCGGCCGAGCGTATCGTGGCGAGCGCCCGTCCGATCTACTATTTCAACGCGGCGCTTCACTCTGATGAAACCGGATCCACGGAGTCGGTGCTGGAGTTGGCCTATCGGCTCGCGGTCTCGGAGCAGCCGATGATCCGGCGCATACGCGAGAACCTGGTGGTGCTGATCAACCCGGTCTCGAATCCTGACGGGCGCGACAAGCAGGTCGAGTGGTTCTACCGCTTTCTCAAGGGCAGGACGAATCTGGCGAGCCTGCCGCGACAGGCGCCTCCCTACTGGTCGAAGTACGCGTTCGTTGACATCAACCGCGACGCGCACCAGCAGGTTCACGAGACCACCAAGGCGGTGTTCCGCATGTTCCGTGAGTGGCATCCGCAGGTGGTCCACGATCTGCACGAGAGCGTGGCGCTGCTGGTGACATGGAATGGCACCGGGCCCATCAACCAGTATGTCGATCCGCTCACTTACGCCGAACGCCTCGAGCTGAGCTTCCATGAAGTTCAGGCGCTGACCGGACTCGGCATGCCGGGTGTGTGGACCTGGAACTTCGGCGATGACTTCGCGCATCTGTACCTGGATGCGATCGCGACCAATCACAACTCCGACGGTCGCGGCTACGAGACCTTCGGCAACGGCACCGCCGAAACGCTGATCCCCGAGCAGCCCGGCGAGGACGGTACCGTCGAGTGGTATCGTCCCCTGCCGCCGCCGCCGCAGAAGAGCTTCAGCTGGTCGGCGCGCGACAACGTCAATTACAACGAGACCGCGATGCTGGCGGCACTGGATGCGAGCGCGCAGCAGTCGAAGAGTCTGCTGAGGAACTTCTATCTCAAGGCCCTGCATTCATGGCGCAAGGGGCTCGAGCAGGCGCCCTATGCGTTCCTCATTCGCGACGGGCAAGGCGATCCGGCCCGCGTCGCACAACTGGTCGCACGGCTGCTCGCGCAGGGGATCGAGGTACAGCGCGCCGCAGCGGATCTCACCGTGAGCGAGGGTACCTTCCCCGCGGGCACCTATGTCGTGCGGCTCGACCAGCCCTACCGCAACTACGCGGTGGATCTGCTCGCTGCACAGGATTATCCACGCGACGCAGGTGAGCCATACGATGACGTGTCGTGGGAGTTGCCGGCCCACTACCATCTGGCGGCGATCCCGACGGCGGATCCGCGGGTACGCGCGGCCAACCTCGCGCCACTCAGCGCAGCGCCTCATCCGCAGGGAGACGTGGCGGGCGGCGGGCCGGTGTACCTGCTGAAGGACGGCGGCCAGGAGGGGCTACTCGAGGCGCGCTACCAGCTGGCCCGATTCAGGATCTCGATCGCCGAGCGGGCGTTCACCGTGAACGGCGCTCAGTACCCGCCCGGGTCCTGGATCCTCGCGCCGCAAGCGGGCCTCACCGTGGCGCTGCACGACGTGGCCGCGAAGCTGGGACTCGAGTTCACGAGCACCGCCTCGGCTCCGCAGGTGACGAGCCACGCGACGCCGCTGCCGCGTCTGGGACTGTGGGTGCCGTGGGCGGATACCGACACCATCGGCTGGGCGCGCTACTCGCTCGATCAGCGACACATACCTTATGTCTACGTTCGCGACGAGGACATCCGCGCCGGCAAGCTGCGCGAGCGGTACGACGTCCTGCTCTACGGCCACGTCGATCTGGAGCTCGCCGAGCAGATTCAGGGCATCCCCAGGACGTGGGGTCCGATGCCGTTCAAGAAGACCGGCGCGACTCCCAGTCTCGGCACGCCGGCCGAGTCCGACGACATCACGGGGGGCGTCGGCTGGAGCGGACTCGCCGAGCTGCAGCGCTTCATCGATGCGGGGGGACTTCTGATCACGCTCGGCAGCGGCTCCATGTTGCCGCTCGAGGCCGGCATGGTGCGCGGCGTGCGACGTGAATCCGGAGGGGTACCGCGCAGCACGCAGGGGGGTGGCGGGGCGGCCGCAGCGGCGTCACAGTCGGCGGGGACCAGAACACCCGGTGCGCATGTGCGGGTGTCATTTGCGCGACCCGATCACCCGATCGCGTACGGCTACTCGGCGCGCACCCACGTGTTCCGCCAGAACTTTCCCGTGTACTCCATTCCGCGCCACTGGTTGCGCATGGCGTACTGCACGACCTGTCTCGACGGCCCGGTCGATCGCAGCGGCGTGGTGTTGGAGTGGGGCGATCGGGAAGGCGCGCCGCTAGTCGTGAGCGGCCAGGCGTGGGGAGGAGAGGGCCTCATCGGACATCCCGCCATCCTGGATCTGCGCTCGGGTCTGGGTCACGTCATCGCGTTCAACTTCAATCCGCTGCATCGCGATCTGAATCGCGGCGATCAGCGCATGCTGTGGAACGCCATCATCAACTGGCGCGCGATCCTGGCGGAACGCTAAAACGTCACCCCCGGCGGGCGCGGCAGCGGGGCGCCCGGGGTGTCATGGATACGCCGCTATGCACGGCGATTGGCAGCGTGGCGCGGCGCAGCACGTGCAATGATGATACATTCAGGCACCCGCAGGTGCGGGGATCACAGGCGTGCAGTACGTGAAGTTCAATGCAGCTGAGCGCCAGGAGCTCATGCGCTCGCTGTCCGCGATGCCTGAGTATCTCTATGAACAGTTCGATGCACTGAGCGCGGAGGATGCGCGGCTGCCCGGACCCGGCGGGGCGTTTTCACCGGTGGAGCAGGTCTGGCACCTCGCGGATCTGGAGCGTGAGGGCTTTAGCGTACGCATCCGCCGCCTGCGGGACGAACAGGCTCCGCGGCTGCCCGACTTTGACGGTGATCGGATCGCGCGCGAGCGCCATTACCGCTCACTCTCGCTGCGCGAAGGACTCGAGGCGTTTGCCTTCGCTCGCAAGGCGAATCTTGCCACGCTCCAGTGCCTGCCGGGTGAGGCGTGGGCGCGCAGTGGAACCCAGGAAGGCGTCGGTATGGTGACGTTGTGCGACCTGCCCGCACTGCTGCTGCAACACGACCAGGCGCACCGACTCGAAATCGAGGAGTGGAAGCGCCGGCAGGCTGACTCGCAGATCCGCCCGCAGGGCGCCGCAGCGCGCTAGGACTCAAGCACGGGCGCTGCCGATCGGGCGAGCGGTGTCAGCGGGCGAGCTGCACTGAGCCGGCGATCCGGGTGCTGTATTCAGCCAGCTGTGGGGTCTTGAGCCCGGCGACCTTGCCGGCATCGTCCCAGCGCCGCACGCGCACCGCGTCCGTGAAGTAGCGCTCGCTCTCGAACTGCGCCACCTCGTTCGCCGACATCGGCCCTCCCTGCAGCTTCAGGGTGTGCACCGAGGCGGGACTGAGTTTCGCAGAGTACTGCGCATCGGTCGCGCACAGGTAGCGTTTGGCCGCAACGTGCAGGCGCACCGGTTCGCAGATCGCGGCGGGAAAGCGCTGCGCGAGCCAGCGGGCGCCGACTGCCTCGTGCTGCGCGTCCGCGGTCCAGTCGGCGATGTCCTCGGGGACCTGCGCGAGCAGGTGTCCGATGTCGTGCAACAACGCCGCGAGCACCAGCAGCGCCGGCGCGCCACCCTGCTGCGCGAAGTACGCGCTCTGCAGGGCGTGCTCGGTCATCGAGACGCGCTCGCCGAAGTAGGCGCCGGCTCCGTGCGTCGCGTAGATCGCGAGGATCTCCCCGGCGACGCTCACGCGGGCGTCTCCGCGGGGGCGAGCCGGCGTCGCAGCAGCGCGGTCTCGCTGTAGACGCTGTCGCGGGCCAGGTAACAGCCGCGCAGGTGGCGCGGCTGCCGGGCGGACGAGAAGGCAGTGCGGCCGTGCAAAATCCGCTGGTTATCAAACACGACCACAGTTCCCGCGCCGAGCCTCATGTTCAACTGAAACCGCGTATCGCGCAGCAGGGCGGCGAAGCGCCGGTAAGCGGCGTAGAACACTGCGGTCTCGCGAGCGGCGACAGCCACAGGTGCGATGGAGCGGCTGTTGTAGTGCACCGCCGTGACCTCGCCGCGCACCGACAGTTGAATCAGCGGTCGCTCCGCATACAGATCCGCGTCCCCGGAGCGATAGTGAAACGGCACCGCAGTGCTGGTCAGTTGCGCGAACGCACCCGGGTCCGTGGCCCGCAGGTGCTCAGCCAGCGCGAAGCCGTCGGCGAACAGACTGTCGCCGCCTTCGCTGCTGACGATCAGGGCGTGTAACGCCTGAAATCCCGGCACCGGATCACGATAGGGGTTGTCGGTGTGCAGGCCGAGCCCGAGATCGGAATAGGCGAGGTTCTCGGGTTGCGGCACGGAGCGAACGTCGAACGTCAGGCCGTAGTTGGTCTCGAGCACGCGCCCGACCAAAGGCATCGCCTCGAGCAGCGCCGTCTCCTGCGCCGGCACGCCACTCAGGAAGGCCAGGCCATCCTGCAGCAGCCGCGTCAACCAGCTGAGGCGCGCCTGCGAATCCTCGCGCGCGGCGGCAAGGCTCGCCCAGGCGAAGTCGCGGGTGGCAAGGAGCTCGCCGCCTTCGAGCCACGCCCGCGGCGCCAGCTCGGCTCGGCGCTCTGCGCCGCCGAAGGCATGCGCCGCCAGCCACTCGAGCTCGAAACACGCACTGCGCGATTCGTCTTCCCAATCGATGCACACCACACCGTTGGCGGCCGCGGCCGAGCGAATCCGCGGTTTCTCCGGCAGATCGGTGATGTCGATGAGGCGCTGGCCGTTGTGAGGGTCGCGGTCCTCACGCACATTGTCGCGCAGCCACAGGCTCGCGAACTCACTCGTGCGGCCGTCCTGCCAGGCGATGGTGAGGCACTCCGCAGAGGCGACCAGACCGGTGAGCGCGGCGGGGCTAGCCATGGGTCGTCCTTGCGGCGGCCCTGGTGTTCATGACGTGCAAACTGCCCGCGCACACCGCGGCCACGGCGCTGACCGTCGCCAGGATCACGAACACGCCTTCCCAGCCGAACGCGACCGAGAGCCGCGCAACCGTGTCCCCCGCCAGTACTCCACCCAGGTACCCAATGCCGTCGATGATTCCCGAGGCGGCCGCACTCGCCTGCTTGCCGCCGAAGTCGAGCGCAAAGGCGCCGCCCAGATAAGAGTACGGCCCCAGCAGGCAGAATGCGACGACCCCGATCACCACCACCGCCAGGAGGGCGCCAGCCGGGCCGGAGCGCACCGACATGAGCACCAGGAGCGCCGCGGCCGCGCCCGTGAGTCCGAGGAACAACAGCAGCGAGCGGCCGTTGAGCCCAAGGCGGTCGCTGAGCCAACCCGCCAGCAGTACCGAGGCTGCGCCCACCCCAGGGAAAATCGCACTCAGGCCGGCGGAATGACTCATGCTGTAGCCGAGATGATCGCGCAGGTAAAGCGGCGTCCAGGTGTTGAACGTCTCGCGGATTATCGTGCAGGTGAAGGACAGCAGACAAACCAGCAGAAACGCCCGGCTGCGCAGCAGCGGCAACAGCAGCGCGCCGACAGTTGCCGGCCGCGAGTGTGCGGCGGCAAACAGGTTGAGCGGGTTCGGCTTCGCTTCCGGGTGTCCGAGCTCGGTGCGCGACTCGCGCAACCACAGCAGGCAAGCAGTGAACCAGACAGCGGCCGCGATGGCGGCGAACAGGAACAGCGCGCGCCAGCCATAGCCGCGCTCGATCAGCATCCCCATCTGCTGGCGCGCCGCGGCGTCTCCGATCATGTAGCTGATGCTGAGGACACCGACGATCGACCCGTAGGAGGAATAGTCGAACCATCTGGAGGAGACCTTGATGAGTCCGGCCCAGCCGATCGACTGCGTCAGGCGGTTTCCGAGCCAGGCGAGGGTGAACATCGGGACCGTGCCGCCGGCGGCGAACAACAGCGTGAATACCGCGGCGCCGCCTACGCCAATGAGGAAGTTGCGCCGCCCGCCCCAGTAGTCTCCCAGACCGGTGAGAAACAGTTTGCCCAGCGCGTAAGCGAGGACGCCGAGGGAACTGATCGAGCCGATGCGGACGATCGCCTCGCCGTGACCGACCCCCCGTTTACCCAGCTCCTCGACCAGCAGGGGCGTGGCCACGGACAGATCCGCGCGGCAGTAGTAACAGGCAGCATAGCCCCCGAACAGCAGCAGTATGGTTCTGAGCTGCCCGTAGCGCAGCGACCGCTCCGGCGCGCCTCTCATGACTACTGCCGCGGCGGGGCGATCGTTACCCAGACCGGATCGGTGTAGGCCTTGCGTCCGCGCTGATCCTCGACCTCGAGCGCATACCAGCCCGGGTGGTTGGTGCTGAGGGTGAAGTCGACGTGGGTCTGCAGTGGTGCGTCGGCAAATGCGCGGCTGACCTCGAGGTTGCCGGCGCTGATGAGTGCGGCCTTGCCGAGCCCGGCAACGGACGCCAGGTCGAACGCCAGAGTGAAGGGCTCACCGCTCCCGACCTGCATCTCGGTGCCGAACATCACCGACGGGAAGATGAGCGGTCCGTAGCTCACGTACGCATGGCCCGCCTTCAGTGCCTGCGCAAAGGCCTGGGGAGTCACCTGACCGTCGAGATGCACGAAGGTGCGCACGCGCCCGGACTGATCGTTCCAGACGTCGTGGGTGTCACTGCCCGCGGCGATATAGTAGCGCCGGCCCGCATTCCAGAATTCCCACAGCTTGGCCAGCACCTTGCGGTCGTCATTGGGGACCGACGAATTGATTTCCATCAGGTCAAACCCCGGATTGAAGCCGCCGGGTGCCACGGCGGCCTTGAGGCTGGCGAAGTAACCGTAGGGATTGAATGGGTGATTGACCTGCACCACGGTGGCGCCGTTGCGTCGCGCCTCCTTCAGGATCATGTCGATGGTGGCCGTGCTGGTGTCGATCGCCAGCCGCGCACCGGCGGTAAGCGGATAAGCATTGAAGTGGCCCCAGGACGGCGACAGCTCGATCCCCGGGATGAACGACACGCCACGGGCGCTGGCAATCTGCTGCAACACCGGGAGATTCACGGTCGAATCGTGATCGCTGACGAACAGCAGATCGAGTCCCGCCGCGAGCTGCGAGCGCGCCAGATCCGCCGGCGGTGTCACCGCCTCGGCCTGATCCGCATGGTGGTGCAGGTCGGCGCAGTACCAGCCGCGCGAGGGCGGATCGAACAGCGGCGTGATGTCGACCCGGTGTTGTGTGGCCGGACCGGCGGCAACCGTGAGCGCCACCTGCGTGTCCGGCGCCAGGAAGCCGCCGCCCGCTGACACGGTGAAAAGATAGCGGCCGGGCGCAATCGGCAGGTCCGCGTGGCCCTTGCGCTCGAGTTGCGTGAAAAAAGTCTTGCCGCCGAGAAACTCGACCAACGGCCTCTGGCCCTCGGTGATGACGATGCGCGCGTCCAGCGCCGCGCCGTTGCGGGCATCGGCGACCGAGAAGGCGAGGCGGCCGGGACTGTCCAGGTCGTGGAAGTCGCGCACCTGCTCGGTGCCGGCGCGGACGTTGACCGAGGTCGGCTCGCTGCGCGAGTAGTTCCGGCCCGTGGCGTACAGCGCATACGCCCCCGCCGGCAGCCGCAGGCGATAGGCGCCCTCGTGTCCCACTACCCAGGCGTACGGCTTGCCGTCGCGTTCTGCGACGACCACGGGCTGACCGAGCGCTTTGCCATCGCGGATGCTGACCGCGCCCCGCGCCGTGCCCGAAGGCAGGTGCCGGCGCTCGATCTCGGCCCCGACCACGGGAGCGAGATCCCCGCTCGCGCCCACCTGCAGCCACCCGGTGAACTTGCGGCTTTCATGGGGCTGCAGCGTGTGCAACTGGAACAGATCGCGCGACGCGGAGCCGATGTGATCGAGGTAGGGGGCATGCAGGGTTATCGCCCAGCCGGCGTCGTAGGCGACCACACGATCGGCGAGCGCGCCATCGGCCTTGCCCTCGCTGACTCCGGCAAGCCCCGGAACCGCGAACAGGAAGCCGCTTCTCGGCCACAGTGTCAGACCCGAGAGCAGGTCGGTCAGGGTCTCGTCCCCGCCGTTGGTCATGGTGGTGCGGATCTCGACCTGATCGGAGTTGGCGCGCAGCGAGTAGACCGTCACGATGTTCACCTTGCCCCAGTCGCGCACCGCGCGGATGCGCACCTGCTGCGGGCCGCGCTCCAGCACCTCCACGTGCTGGTAGGTGTTGGGCCATGCCGACCAGTTGTTCGGGATGAAGTCGGCGAATGCGACCCGATCGCGACCGATCTGGCCGTGACTGACCGGCGCCACGTCCACGATCGCACCGCGCGGCACGCCGAACGGAACCGGCGACTCGACCGCCAGCGCGAAGGCGAGTTTTTCGTTGATGACCGTGAGGTCACCGGCTGCCCGGGCGTCGCCGTCAGGAATCGGCGTAGGGCCGGTCAACACCCGGACCGCCGCGTGCGCAAAGGCCAGCGCTGTCAGCGCGCCCAGCAACACTATCCGGGCGGCGGTCCTCAATGTGGCACCTCGCACTGCGTCACCTCGAGCGGCCCACCCGGCTGGGCCGGTGAACAGATACTAGCCGAGTTCGTGCGCGGGCGCCGACCGGCTCACCCGCCGATGTGGAGTCTGTGCCTGCGGAGGTTCAGACTCGGGCCGATCGGGGAGTGAGCCGCCAAATGACCAGCCTTCGCCAGCAGCTGCGCGACAATGCCGTCGCCCTCATCAGCCTGGTCGTGGCGCTCGGCAGTCTCACCTACAACACCTGGCGCAACGAGCGCACGGAACACAACCGCAACGTCCGCACTGCGGCGTTCGAGCTGCTCACCAAGCTTGCGGAGCTCGAGCGTGTGGTGTTCCTCGCGCAGTACGACCGGGACGTTGCCGGCGGCAATCCACGCACCGGCTGGACGTACGTGCTGGTGATTGGCGACCTGTCGGCGGTGGTGCCGGCGCCGGTGCCGGCGCAAGCGGCGGAGCTGCAGAGGGTCTGGCGCGGGAACTGGGAGGGCCTGGGCAAGGACGACGGGACCGCGGTCGACCACATAGACGATGCCATCAAAAAGCTGCGCGAGACCACGCTGGGCACGCTGCGATCACTGCGCTGAGGGGCCGTCGAGCACGAACAGCCGGGACTCGCTGCCGTCGTCGCTGAAACGAACCAGGCGCTCGAATTTCAGGCCGAGAGTCTCCAGGATCCTGATAGACGCCGCGTTCCCGGGTGAGGTGATGGCGACGATGCGCCCGAGGCCGAGCACTTGCGTGCCCAGCCGCAACACCGCTTGCGCCGCCTCCAGGGCGTAGCCCTGGTGACGGAAGCGCGGCAGGAGCGCAAAGCCGATCTCGACATCGGGATGCGTGTCGCGGCGCAGTAATCCGCACAGGCCGATGACAGCTGCCGACGCTTTGAGCTCCACGGCGCACAGGCCGAAGCCATAACGCCGGTGGCTGGCAGCCGGCCCGGACTCGATATAGCGGCGGGCGTCGTGCAGGTTGCGCACGTCACGGTCGCCGACGTTGCCGAGGAAGTCAGGATCGTTGAGCAGCTCGAGAATGAACGGCGCATCGGCGTGTGTCAGGTGGCGCAGTCGCAGTCGCGGGGTCTCGGTGACCATGCAACGCCAATGCTGGTGGATACCGGCCCGCGGCGCAAGCGCGGCGGCGCCGCGCCACACCGACCTTGACAGGCCGGGTGCGCAGGCGGTAGAAGGGTTGCGCGTTATATAACCGAATGGTTCTATACAACGTGAGAGCAACCCGCCTCGACCATACCTTCGCCGCTCTGGCTGACCCCACGCGGCGCGCGATCCTCGCGCGTCTCGCCTCCGGGGAGGCCGGAGTGATGCAACTCGCGAAGCCCTTCCATATCAGCCAGCCCGCGGTCTCGAAGCACCTGAAGGTGCTGGAGCGTGCCGGACTCATCGTTCGTAGCCGCAAGGCGCAGTCCCGGCCCTGCCGGCTGCGGGCCGGACCGCTGAAGGAGGTGGCGGACTGGGCCGGGCGCTATCGGCGCTACTGGGAGCAGAGCTTCGAGCGCCTCGACGCATATCTCAGCAGACTGCAACGACAGGAGAAAGCACATGGACGCAAGAGCACGAAATAGCGCCGCCGCGCCTGCCGCGGAGCGTGAGCTGACCGTCCGGCGCAGCTTCGACGCCCCGCGCGCCCTGGTGTTTCGGGCCTGGACCGAACCGCAGCACCTGGCGCAGTGGTCCTGCCCGCGGGGTTTCACGATGACCGAGAACAGTGGCGACCTGCGTGTGGGGGGCGCATTCTCGGCCTGCATGCGCTCGCCCGAGGGGAGCGAGCACCGGCTGCGCGGCGTGTATCGCGAGATCGTGCCGCCCAAGCGCCTGGTGTTCACGCACGCCTGGATCGATGCCAGCGGCACACCCGGGCCTGAGACAATCGTGACGGTAACGCTCGCCGAGCGCAACGGGCGCACCGAGATGACGTTCCACCAGGGAATCTTCGACTCGGTTGCCACGCGCGACGGGCACCAGCAGGGCTGGAGCAGCTGCTTCGAGCGTCTCGCCGAAGTGCTCGCGAAGCTGGCGCGCGATGCGGCGGCGTAAGGAGAGCACGCTGATGCAACCGATCACACCGTTTCTGTGGTTCGACACCCAGGCTGAGGAAGCCGCCAACTACTACGTTTCCATCTTCCCCAATTCCCGAATTCTGAATATCGCGCGCTACGGTGAGGCCGGTCCCGGACCCAGGGACACGGTCATGACGGTGTCATTCGAAATCAACGGCAGCAGTTCACCGCGCTGAACGGCGGCCCGCAGTTCAGGTTCTCGGAAGCGATCTCGTTCGTCAATGCTGCAGATGAGGAAGCTCGACATCGCGGCACTGCGCCGGGCACACCAGGGCGGCGGGTGACGCGCCCGAGGGGGCGGACGGTCGAGGTGCCCGGCCGCCAGGTCCGAAAATGGCTAGTTGGAAACGGGGCGGCGCGCTATCGTCGCCTCCATGGAGACCATCTCGGGCCTGGACGCGGAGGCGCTGAATCGCGCGCGTATCAGCCGCGATCCGCGCTTTGACGGCAAGTTCTATATTGCCGTGACCTCGACCGGCATCTACTGCCGGCCGATCTGCCCGTCGCGCTACGCGAAGCGAACGAACGTGCGCTTCTTCGGCAGCCCCGCGGCCGCCGAGGCGGCGGGATTTCGCCCGTGCCTGCGCTGTCGCCCCGAGGCCGCTCCCGGCACGCCGGCGTGGCTGGGCACGGCGGCGGTGGTGCGCCGAGCCTTGCGTCTGATCAACGAGGGCGCGCTCGATGAGGATTCGGTCGAGGCGCTCGCGGGGCGCCTGGGAATCGGCGCGCGGCACCTGCTGCGCCTGTTCGGGCGGCACGTCGGCGCCTCTCCGGTTGCCGTCGCGCAGACGCGGCGCCTGCACTTCGCCGTGTGCCTGCTGACGCAGACCGGTCTGCCGATCACACAGATCGCGATGGCGGCGGGGTTCGGCAGTTCTCGGCGCTTCAACGACGCGTTTCGCCACACCTACGGCAGGTCACCGCGCGAGCTGCGCCAGACGGGTCAGCGTAGCGGCATAGCGGGCAGCGCCGAAGAGGTGGCGCTGCGGCTCGCGTACCGGCCGCCCTACGACTGGTCGCAGGTGCGCGACTTTCTCGCCACGCGTGCGATCTCCGGAGTCGAGCGTGTCGATGCACGTGGCTACGCGCGCACGGTGGCGTGCGAGGGCGGCCACGCGCTCATCTGCGTGCGCGCCCTCACCGGCGAGGATGCGCTCGAGCTGCGCGTGAGGGGTGCAGCGCCGGCCGCGTTGCTGCAGCTCGCCTCGGTAGCGCGGCGCGTGTTCGATCTCGCGGCGGATCCGGCACGCATTGGTGTCGAACTGGCGACCGACCCGCTGGTCGGTCCACTGGTGCGCAAACGGCCCGGATTGCGCATTCCGGGCGTCTGGGATGCGTTCGAGTGCGCGGTGCGCGCGGTGCTCGGCCAGCAGGTGAGCGTGGCCGCGGGCTGCACTTTCGCGGCGCGACTCGTGCAGTGCGCCGGGGTGGCCATCCGCGGCGGCGCCGATGGCCTGACGCACCTGTTCCCGACCGCGGCAAGTCTCGCCAGCGCGAATCTCGACCACCTTGGAATCACGCGCACGCGCGCCGCCACGCTGCACGGGCTGGCCCGTGCCGTGCTCGAACGCCGCCTCGACTTCAGTGCGGCGCCCGAGGCGCTGGCGACAGCCCTGACGGCGCTGCCGGGCATCGGTCCCTGGACGGCGCAGTACGTCGCCCTGCGAGCGCTCGGGGAGCCCGACGCCCTGCCGACGGGAGATCTGGTGCTGCGCCGCATGGCGGCGCCCCGGCACCGCATGCTGAATGCGCGCCAGCTCGAAGTGCGCTCCCGGGACTGGCAACCGTGGCGTGGCTACGCGGTGATGCACCTGTGGCGCGCGGCGGGCAACCGGCCTGCACGCATGGGCAAGCGGCGAAATCAGCCGGCACCCGTGCGGGTGCCGGCGTAGCATTCATGCGCATGAGGCCCGCATCGGAGCCGACGTACTGGTACGAGACCGACACTGCGGTCGGTCGCCTGCTGCTCGCCGGGGCCGCCCAGGCCCTCAGGCGGGTGCATTTCCAATCCGGCCCGCATCCCATGCGCGCGGCACCCGAGTGGCGCGAGGACGCTACGCCATTCGCGCGCGTATTGGCGCAGCTGGGCGAATACTTTTCCGGCACGCGGCGCGCCTTCACGCTGCGGCTGGCCCCTGAAGGCACTGCGTTCCAGCTGGCGGTCTGGGAGGCGCTGCGGGCCATCCCCTATGGTCAGACCGTCTCCTATGGCGAGCTGGCGCGTCGCCTCGGCGATGCCGGCGGTGCACGCGCGGTGGGCCTCGCGAACGGCGCGAACCCGTTGCCGATCATCGTTCCCTGTCACCGCGTCATCGGCGCCGACGGCTCCCTCACCGGCTTCGGCGGCGGGCTCTTCATCAAGCGCGCGCTGCTGTCGCTCGAAGGGGCGGCGTGCGTCGCCGATCTTTTCAGCGCTCACGAGTCAGCGCGGGCGGCGAACGGCGTCCCGGCGCGTGACTGACCCGGTCCCCGGGGCCTTGCAGCGCCCGCCATGGCGAACCGTGGCGCTCGCCGGACTTCTGGCCGGAGCGTTCGATATCACCTTCGCCTTCATCTTCTACAGCCGCCAGGGAGTGAATCCCGCGCGCATCCTGCGAGGCATCGCCAGCGGCGTCCTCGGTTCCGGCGCTTTCACCCTGGGGACGTGGACAGTCGCCCTCGGGGCGGCGCTGCACTTTTTCATTGCCGTGTGTGCGGCCTTCGTCTTCTATTTCGCGAGCCGCCGGCTTGCCGTGCTGACGCGCCGCCCGCTGCTGTGCGGCGCGGCGTTTGGCGTGGCGATGTATGCCGCCATGCATTTCATCGTGCTGCCGCTATCGCGCATACACTTTCGGTTGCCGACGCTGCACAACGTGATCGGCGAGCTGTTCTCTCACGTCTTCCTGTTCGGCATGGTGATCGCGCTGGGCGTCGCGCGCGCGAGCAGCGCGCGCGCGGTCGGCGCCACCTGAGCTTCCGGCCGCAGCGCGGCTGAGGATAGATCGGGACTACGCAGATCAACGCCGCGACTGAGTTGCTGGGCCGCTAACGGGAGAAGTTGGAATGAGGCGATGTCACCTGTCCAAATGCGCTCTGCCGTGCGGCCATGGCGCGGCTCGTCGATCATCCGGCCTCTGGCTGCTCGCCGCACTCGCTGTGGCCACCGGAGCGCCTCTCGCCCAAGGCGCTCCCGAGCGCAGTTACGTCGAGCACGTCGGCCCGCCGGGCAGCAAACCATTGCCGTTCAGTGACGCGGTGTTGACGCAGGACACGCTCTACGTCGCCGGGCACCTCGGCATCGATCCGCGTACCGGCAACGCCGCCGCCGATGCCGCGGCCGAAGCCCGCGCGGTGCTGGAGGCGGTCAAGCGTACGGTGGAAGCCGCCGGCTTCGCCATGGACGATCTGGTGTCAGTCACGGTGTTCTGCACCGACCTGGACCTGTACGACACGTTCAACTCCGTCTATCAGACGTACTTTCACGGGCACTATCCGGCGCGCGCGTTCGTCGGCGCCGACAAGCTGGTTCGGGGAGCACACTTCGAAGTGCTGGGAGTAGCGGTGAAGACGCCGCGCAAGCTGCCGTGAACCGCCGCGAATTCTCTGCTGCGCTGGCGGGGGCCGCTGCGAGCGCCGCGCTCGCAGCGCGCGCGCAGCCGGCGGCGGCCGACGCGCCGGCAATCAGCCAACGGGCCAAGACCCTGTACCGGCGGGCGCTGATCCTGGACTGCAACTCCTCGCCACCGTCGCAGCAGCGTCTGCCCCTGCCGCAGGCCGCCCTCGAGCGCGTGCGCGACAGCGGCATCAACGTCATCAAGCTGACAGTCGGCGGGATCAACAGCGACTCTGCCGACACCGTCGCCGAGATCGCCCAGGTGCAGCAGCTTTGCGAGGTCCATCCCGCCTACTTCGCCCAGGTGCGGATCGCGGCCGACTTCGAACGCGCCCGGCGGGAGCGCAAGCTGGGAATCATTCTCTCCTTCGAGAGCGCCGAGATGCTCGGCGGGCGGCTGGATTCGTTCGAGCTGTTCCGCAATCTCGGCGTGCGTGTGATGCAGCTGTCGTACAACCGCAAGTCGGCGTTCGCGGCGGGAGTCATGGAGCCGGGCGCCGGGGGACTCACGTCCCTCGGGCGGGATGCAGTCAGACGGATGAACCAACTGGGCATTGCCGTGGACCTGAGCCACGCCAACCCGCAGACCACGGCGGATGCCCTGGGCCTCTCGGTGAAGCCCCCGATCATGACCCACGCGGGCTGCACCGCCGTGCACGTGCACCCGCGCAACAAGACGGACGAGCAGCTGCGCGCCCTCGCCGCCAGGGGCGGCGTGGTGGGCATCTTCGACCTGCCGTATCTCACGGCTTCGCCGCGGCAGCCGACCCTCGACGACTACATGGCGCACCTGGAACATGCGCTCCAGGTCGCGGGCGAGGATCACGTGGGCATCGGCAGCGATGTCGGCATCGATCCATTTGATACCAGCCCCAAGGGCATGGCCGAGTTTGCCCACGAGCTCGAGGAACGGCGCAAGGCGGGGCTATCCGCTCCGGAGGAGGATCGGCCGACCTACGTGCTGGGTCTGAACACCCCGCGCCGGATCGAGATCATCGCGGATCGGCTGCTGCAGCGGGGCTACTCGGGGGCCGCCACCGAAAAAGTCTTGGGCGCGAACTTCGCCCGGGTACTGGCGGAAGTCTGGACCGGGTAGCTTCAGCGCAGCAGATTGACGGTGTTGGTTCCGTCGTCCACGAAGTAGA
>WNFQ01002601.1_pt1 | contig 16588 bp, 10 predicted proteins | sample 5400171 | NCBI WGS metagenome assembly WNFQ01 (sample SAMN13153356, study PRJNA577476) | soil metagenome | isolation source: 20 cm soil under Madrone tree | place: USA:California | collected 2016-06-14 | reverse complement strand
CGGAACGTATGCTCCATCGGATGATCCGACGAATTGAATGGATTCGAGGCCGCTCCTGGCGCCAGCAGCCCGCCGTGCCCCGTGAAAAAATGCTCGAAACCCAAGTCGGCCATGAAGTGGCCTGACGTGGCTGCAAGGCCATCGTCATATTGCAGGCCATGACACGTCAGAACCAGAGGCTCCGGCTTGTGCTGCCATTTCAGGCTTTCGATATCGAAGCTCCACAAGTCCCATTTGGCGCTGGCGATGTACGCCGTATCAGCGTTGACGTGCTGGACCGCCAACGCCGTGACTTCCGCTGGTCCTAATTTGAGTGGACGCAAATCCCACTCCGCGACAGGTATTTCGGTTGCGTCCACAGCCTGCACGATCAATTCGCTAAAGTTGTCTTGAGTGGCCGAAAGCGGCGCGGTCGTCAGGAACCTGGCGAATTCGGCAAGCATCGTTTCGAGTGAAAAATCGCGCGTCCAGACGCGCAGGTAAGCATGATTGGCCATGGTGTGGAACCTTGGGGATTATACCGGGGCGGCAGGGAACTGGCGAATTACACCGGATGACGTTGCCGTGGCAAAGCCGTTTTCGGCACTGGAATCTTGGTTTTAGCTTCCGGTGTTGGCGCTTTTCGCGCGCGTAGGAGGTTCCGTCGGCGGCGTAAGATCTTGCGCCATCTCCTTCAGGCGTTCACGGAGGGACTCTCCCACACCATCGAAGACCTTGGCGCACGCTTGGCGAAGTTTTTCTTCCGCGGTCGCGGCGATTCCGGAAATCATTTCGCGCGACTGATGATCCAGCGACGCCACGGTTGCCAGCATCCACTGGTTTGAAACGTTTTCGAGCCGGCTCTTGTATTGCTCCGTGGCTTGTTCGCCCATGCGGCCATAGATGTTTTGCATCTCTTGCTGATGGGCGGCGGTCATCGCTTTCCAGGAATCTAGCAGGGGGGCAAATCCTTCAGAGACCTTCTTCTGGGCTTCCGCCACACTCGCGTCGAGCGCCCCGCTCATGGAGGATTGAAACCTCCGCAGGAAAGCCTCCTGCTCGGCGGTCGTCTGCTGTGCAGACTCCACGCGTGCCGCGTCCAGTTGCTGCCGCGCTTCATCCTGGGACCGGCGCACCTCTTGGTTGAATCCATCGAGCTCCTGGCGGCCGGTGCGCTGAACTTCATCGGTGAACGCCGCCGCGGTGGTGTCCGCGGCTTCCGCGAAGAGCGCCCGTGCGCGCTCAAACGATTCCCGCACTACCTCTTCCATCTGCGTCTGCGCATGTCCCACGAAGCTGCGGCTCGTATGGTCCAGCTCGCTGGCGAAGACGCCGGAGACTTCTCCCGCCTTTTCGCGCAATTGGTTTCCGGCGTGCTCGATGGCCCTTTCCGTCAGATTTTGAATCTGCGTCTGCGCTTTCTTTTCGTACCACTCAGCGGATTTGAGCAGCTCCTCAACCATCTGATGCTTCAAATCGCCGGCTTTCCCTTCCAGTTCCGCCAGGTTGCCCCCGGTGATCGTTTGCGAGGATTCCTGCAGGATTTGCTCGACGGTGCCGAGATTCTCTCGGAAGCGCGCCAGCGATTCCGCGAAAGCCTCGTCCGCGGAGTTGCGAATGCGGTCCTGCTGAAGCGTGAGCGCCGCATCTAGCAGGGAACGCCCTCCTGCCAGCCTGTGCACCGCTTCCTCGGCGCTCGTCACCTGTGGCTGAACCATATCTTTGATCTGCTGCTCAAACTGCGCCACTGCCTGGCGGCTGGTCTCGTCAAATGTCGCGCGAATCTTCGCGTTAATCTCTTCCTGAATTGCTTCGGACCGGCGCCGCATTTCTTCACGGTGCGGGCTCAATACATTTTCGAGTTGCGATTGGAATCCGGCGAGCGATTGTTGCTGCACGTTTTCCAGTTGCGCTGAGTGTTGTTCGAGCCGGTGGCTAGTCTCTGCCGCAACCGCAAGCACGGACTCCAGCCGCTGCGTCTGCTCCTGCAACGAGTCTCGTAACGCAGCCAGCCGCTGTTCCGCCTCCAGCGCCGCGTTGGCCGCCGATTCGCGCGCCGCCGCAGCGTGCCGCGCTATCTCATCCTGCAGCTGATCCATCCACCCGCGCGCATGCTTATTCAGGCCGCCCGCCGCGCGATCCTGGGCTTCCGCGAGCGTACTCTCGATTGCCGCCTGCCAACGCGCTTGTGCTGCTTGCAATTCGCTCGCGAGGTGCCCGTGCAAGGACGATTCCGCCGACGCGAGCGCCGCTTTTACCTGTTGCTGAATCTCGTTGGCGGCCGCGATCAGCGTGTCGCGCTGGGCGGTGGCATATTGTTCGTGCTGCCGCGCTGCTTCCTCAAGCGTTTTTGCCGCAGCCTCCGCTTGCCCCGCGATTTGCGCTTGCGTTTGTTCAGCTTGTGTCTTCAGCCGCGTTGCCGCGTACTCGCCGTATTGACCGGCCTTCCGCAGCGCATCCGTCATGCTTTCCAGTTGTTGCCCATGTTCATTACGCTGAGTTGCACCTTCGCGGGAAAGCCTTTCTGTCAGATCGCGGGTGAGTTGCTCGAGTTGTGGCGCGAGCCAGCGCGGCAATTCGGTCCGCAGGGCCTCGGCCGCTGCCGCGTGCGCTGTCCGTGAATGCTCGTCCGCTTCCAGGTGAAATTTTTCAATGGCTTGATCAGTTTCATTCTGGATTTCTGCTCGTCCTGCGGCAAACTTCTGCTCCCACTGTTCAAACGACAGCCGCCGCTCCGCCGACACCGCCTGCGAAGCCGCTTCGCGTGTCGCTGCCTGGATTTGCTGCTTGGCATCGGCTACGAGTCGCGCAACCTGTCGCGCCAATTGGAGTGACGCATCCGTCGCGCTCGCCGGTGAAGGGAACACCCTTAAATTGTCAGCTTCAACGGGCGGCGGAAGCTCGGTCTCTCCCAAATGCGATGCCGCGTCCGGTTCGGCCGCCGATGCCGGCATTTGAGATGTTTCCGATCCCGTGTCCAACTTCATCACGATCTGGCCCGCCTCGGGGAACGAGGTCCAGTCTTCGGGCGGAAACCCGATGCCCCAGACGTTGCCGGAAACTTCCAGCTCCAGCGCCACTTGAAAGAGCTGTCGCACCGTTCGCGGGCGCTGAATCCACGCCACTCGTCCACGCACTTTGCGAGGCGGCTGCTCTGTTTCCGGGTGCGGGATTTCCATCGTCACCCACATGTTTTTCAGGACGTAGTGTTTCGACTGGTAGCGACAGCCATGGCAGTTGATAATTAGTGAAGACGTGCGTTCGACGAACGGACGTCCCAACGCATCGACACCCGTCACCACGAGAGGAACCGCCTGCACGATGCGCGTGCTGCGCCTCTTCCTTAATTCCGCGCTGGCGTTATTGGCGCCTTCAGACACCATTTCCATTGTCTCATCGGCAAAATTGCCGCCTGAATCGTTCATACAGACCGCCGCCGTCCCTCAGTATTTTAAGATTGCGCGCAGACGATCGGGATCGCTGCATCTACTTCATTGCGTCACTTTGCGGAGTACCTTCCGAGGTCGGCCTGCGGTGCGTGCCCGTTAGGAACATCCATGCTTCTTTTCTGGAAAAACGCCGGATGGTTTCCCTCGATCCGGTGGCCGAGAAAGAGGAACACCCATCCGCCTAGAAAAAATCCCGCTCCCAGGATCCATTTTGTGAAGAGCAGAAAGATAATCCCGGCAAAAATCATAGGGATGCCCACGCCATGGAGGAATTTGTTCCAGCCGGATTCGTGCTCGTGATCGTACTGCGTCATGTAGTGCGCCAGGCTCGGCATTTAGCGCACCTCCTGTCAGCCATGTGCGGCTGCCCAAGGTTTGGTAGGAGACAGCCACCGTAGCAACAAAACTCTATACCGAATTGGGCAGAATGGCTAGAGCGTACTGAGCGTACTAAGAGTCATGCCGCCGCTCGCCTATTGCGCCCTAAAACGAGATGGAAGCTTGTGACGTTGCATAAAGCGGTTTTTCTGAATGTTGAATGGGCGCGGAACGTTACAAATCTCGCCGGCCTTCCATGGCTTTCAACATCGTCACTTCGTCGGCGTACTCCAGGTCTGCGCCCACGGGAATCCCGACGCCGATTCGCGTGACGCGCACGCCCAGGGGCTTTAGTAGCTTAGAAAGATAGATTGCAGTGGCTTCGCCTTCGGCTGTAGGGTTCGTTGCGATAATAATCTCTTCGACGGCGCCGCCTTTTAGGCGCTCGATCAGCGATTTGATATGCAGTTGATCGGGTCCGCGCCCTGAAAGGGGGGAGAGTGATCCGCCCAGTACGTGATACATACCGCTGTAAGTACGCGTTTTTTCGATGGCCATGATGTTGTGGGCTTCTTCGACCACGCAAATCGTTTTCTTGCTGCGCGTCGGACCCACACAGTAAAAGCAAGGATCCGAATCCGTAATGTTGTGGCAGACGGAGCACGCACGGATTTTTTCCTTGGCGTCGCGAATCGCGTCCGCCAGTGCCAGTGCATCCTCGGTAGCCGCACGCAGCAGGTGAAAGGCCAGACGCTGCGCAGTCTTCTGGCCAATTCCGGGGAGATGTTTCAGTTCATCGATGAGTCGTTCGACAGGAGCGGCAAAATCGGGCATGCAGCATGTGTAGCATAGCCGCGCGCATCAGCGCAAACGGCCTAGAGATCGCGGTACATGACGTAGGCGTCCACGTAACCCAATATTGGATGTAGAAATGCTTTCGGAAGTGTGCCAACGATCTCGAAGCCGAAGCTCTGCCAGAGCCGAACCGCGCGTTCGTTGGTGCTGACTACGAAATTGAATTGCATGGCGCGAAATCTGCGGTCTCGAGCCCGGCCTAGCGAATGCTCGCACATGGCGCGGGCGACGCCGCGGCCGGTTGCCGTGACGGCAGTTATGTAGCCGCAGTTTGCAACGTGCCCACCGCCGCCTTGCTGATTTGCTTGCAGAAAATACGTGCCGACAATATCGCCGTTCTCTTCCGCAACGAATACTTCATGCGCCTCACACAGCCAATACTCAATCGCGGCCGTCTTGTCCATGTTGCGTGGAAGCGTATACGTTTCACCCGCCCGAATGATGGGCTCGATGACGTTCCAGATGGGGTTCCTGTCTCCATCGGCTGCGGGCCGGATCAGCATGCTCGTAGTTTGCCATGAGTGTTTGTAAATGCAGACGGGCCCCCGATCCGATCGGGAGCCCGCGTCATCTAGTCTCGACTAGACTAGCTTAGTTTTCAAACTGCGACTGGAAAACTTCGCCCGGGAGGACAAATCTCGCGGGCTTCTGAAGGGACTCCACGCGAGGCAGATTGACCGGCAGTCTTTCCTGTTTTTCGGGAAGCCCAGCCGTATCATCCGCGCGCAGCCGCTCCATCTTGATGCCGAGCGCGCGTTCCAATTGGAAGAGTTCGGAGCGTTGCTCTTTCACGAAGAGCGTGGAAGCCACGCCGTGTCCGCCGTTGCGTCCGGTTCGCCCAACGCGGTGGATAAAATTCTCGGCTACTTCGGGCAAATCGTAGTTGATGACGTGCGCGATGTCCTGTACGTGAATGCCGCGCGAAGCGAGATCCGTCGCCACCAGGACGCGGAAGCGGCCTTGCTGGAACCCGGTCAGAGCCGCGGTGCGTTGCGATTGCGAGCGGTCGCCATGAATCATGGCGGCGGAGAAGCCTCTGCGGTTCAAACTCTCGGCAATCCGTTCGGTTCCGCGCTTGGTTCGCGCAAACACCAGGCACTTTCCCTTTTCCTTGGTCAGCAAGCGCTGCAGCATTTCCTGCTTGCGGTCCATGGCCACTTCAAACGCCTGCACGCGCACATTCTCGTTTGGTTTCGAGGTCGAGCCGAACGAAAGACGCACGGCGTTGTGCAGATAATCCTTTACGATGCGCGTCATATCGCCTTCCATCGTCGCGGAGAAACACATCGTCTGCCGCTCTTTTGGAAGAATCGAGACTATGCGCTTGATCGCGGGAAGGAAACCCATGTCCAGCATACGATCCGCTTCATCGAGGACGAGCATGCGCAGCGCGTTAAAGTGGAAGAGTCGACGGTCGAGGTAATCCTCAAGCCGCCCGGGAGTCGCGACTACGAGCCTTGCTCCCTTGCGAATAGCCTGCAGCTGCGCGCCTTCGGACAATCCGCCAACGACTAGCGCCGCAGGCAGCAATTGCTTGCCACGCAGAGCGTTGTATTGCTCCACCACTTGCATGGCCAGCTCGCGCGTTGGCACCAGCACCAGCGCGGCGATTCCCGGCGTCTTATCCTTGAGTAGCTTTTCGATCACGGGAATCAGGAACGCCAGCGTCTTGCCGGTTCCTGTCTGCGCCGTTGCCAGCACGTCTTTGCCTTCCAGTGCTTGCGGGATTGCCGCAGCCTGAACCGGAGTCGGCGTGGTAAACCGCGCCGCAGCCAATCGCTCCTTCACATAAGGAGAAATCAGCATTTCGGAAAATCGCGCCGAGGCGCGTTCCGCCAGAGGCTCTTGAGAGCCCTCTGCATTCACTTCTGAAACATTCAACATTCAATATTGCTTTCTTGCTGGCAGAAGCCGTCGCGATGCGCACACGAATTCTCGGGCGGACCGGCGGCTTGCTTTGCCAGCCTTGTTTTAGATTACGCGTAAGACTTACGGAGGAAACTGGAGGCGGGAGTCTCAGATCAGGAACTGCACCAGAGGGACCGCACAACACAACCGAGGTATTAAGCGCAACAACACTATATCACACTCGCGGGACTCTTCGTAACCATTAAATTACTGAATCTAATCTCTTCCGGCTTAAGGCAGTGAATTACGAATCTATTGTTACCAGTATGTCATTCATTTAGAACATCTTACAGCGGGGAGTTACTTGCAGGGCCGCTTAGGGAACAAAGTGCAAGATTCCTCTCTGCCATCGTTCTAACATGGAGACAAAGAAACACGCACTCCCAAGGACGCCCAATGCCCATGGTCGAGCTGCTGGTCTTTTTGATCGCGATCTTCCTGATCGCTACCCCCATCATCGCCCTCATCCTTCTGGTGAGGTACAGCAAAGTTCGCTCGGAGCTTAGTCGGCTTGACGAGGAAAACGCCCGGCAGCACGCTTCCTTCCAGCGTGAACTCGCTGATCTCAAGCGGCAACTTTCCGTCGCGGTCCGTCCCGCTGCACCAGCCGCTGAAAAACCATTGGAACGCCCGGTCGTCGCTCCGTCACCGGCCGCGACAACCATGCGAGAAACCCCTGCCCCCTCTCCACGGGTTGACTTGCCCGCGGCAGTCAAGGTGCCCCCGCTCGTATCGGTGCCTACTCCTCAGGCGCAGCCGCCAATCACACCCACGGGCCTGCCCGCGCAAAAAGTGCCGGTACTACCCGTGTCTGTCGAACCGAAACCAGTTCTGCCGGCGGCGAAAACGCCCGTTGAAGTAAAGCCGTCCGGCCCGGTTGTGCCATCACAAACGACCGTACCGACTGTTCCTTTGTCGCAGCCGTCTGCGCCGCGCATTCCGGCGCCAACGCCGCGTGTGCCGGCCCAGACTCCTGCCGCTGCGGCCGCGCGCGTCTCTGTGCCGCCGCCGATCTCTCCTTATCGTGTGCCCGCGCCGAAGCCCACGTTTCAGCAGCGGATGAGAACGGTATCCGCGATCGAAGAGGCACTGGGCACAAACTGGCTCAACAAACTTGGCATCATCATTCTTGTGGTGGGCGTCGCGCTCTTCGGCATCTATGAACTTGGCGCTCTTGGCCCGCTGGGCAAAGTCGGCATTTCTTACCTCGCCTCTGCATTTCTACTTGTGGGCGGTATCTATCTCGAAAAAAACGAACGCTATCGACTTCTCGGCCGCACCAGCATCGGTGGAGGCTGGGCGCTGCTCTTTTTCAGTACGTACGCGATTCACCACGTCGCGGCGATGCGTGTCCTCGATTCCCTAACTCTTGACTGCATCTTGATGTTGATTGTCGCGATCGCGATGGCCGGGCACACTCTGCGATATCGCTCGCAATTCGTCACCGGCCTGGCGTTTCTGTTGGGTTACACGACCGTTGCCTTGAGTCAAGACACCGTGTACGGTCTGACTGCCGGCGCAATCCTTGCCATCGGGCTTGTTTCCATTGTCCTGAAAATGGGCTGGTTCGAGCTTGAAGTCTTCGGCATTCTCTCCAGCTACTTGAATCATCTTTATTGGCTTTTCCGCATCCTCGGCATCGAAGGCGCTCACGGGCGGCACTTCGAGCAGTACCGCGCCAGCCTGGCTTTGCTTTTCTTCTACTGGCTGACCTTCCGCATTTCCTACATAGCCCGCAACATCAAAACCGACTTCGAGGAGCACATCTCCACTGTCGCCGCGGTCTTGAATATGGGGTTGCTGCTGGGCTGCATGAAATTCCAGTCCGTTCAGCCGGAGCTTGCCTACATCGCCCTTCTCGTAGTCGGTGCCGCTGAATTCCTTTGTGCACAAATCCCTGCCACCAAGCGCCGACGAGAAGCGTTCGTCGTCCTGACCGTGGCAGGAACTGCCCTCATGCTGGCGGCTGCTCCGTCCCATTACACGTACGAAGCGAACGACGTTGCCATCCTTTGGCTCGTTGGTGCTGAGGTTTTTCTCATCGCTGGCGTAATTGTGAAAGAAGTGGTTTTTCGCAGGCTTGGCCTCTTCACCGGACTGCTCGTTGGCTTGCATCTTGCGGGCACCGACTTCCGCCAGCTGGTCAACTTTCGCGCGTCAAGTGAGAACCTCGCCTTGGCTTCAGGAGTGCTCTTTGCCGTGTGCGCATTGGTCTTTTATATCAATGCCCTCGGCGCCGGCTCGCGCTGGAAAGACTTATTTGCAGACTCGCCTGACGGGCCGTTGCTGACGATCCACTCCTATATCGGTGCGTTTGCGGCAGCGTCTGCCGCTTGGGCTCTTTTCTCGCACGATTGGACGGCGCTTGCGTTCGCTGCCGTAATGCTCATCGTCGCGGCTCTTGGCCGCGCGCTCGAATCGCTGCATCTGCAGGTACAGTACGCTTTGCTCGGCGCGCTCACGGCCTATCGGGGCATTGTCTTCAATCTTCATCTCGAATCTCCGGAGCATGCTCACGTGCGCTTGCGGCTGGCGACTCTTCCGATTCTCGCCGCGGCGTTCTATCTCACTGCCAAGCTGTCGGTTCTGCGGGACGGTCGCGACCAGCGCATCATTCGCGGCCTCTTCGCCGTTGCAGGGAGCAGTTTCCTCGGTTTGCTCATCTGGTTCGAAGTCCCGGAGCTTTGGCAGCCTCTCGCATTCATCGTTTTCGCGGTGATTCTGTCCGAGGCCGCTCGCGCATTGCGATATCACGCGCTTGCTTGGCACTCGCATCTTCTCACTGGCCTCGCAATCTTCGCGGCGCTCACTGTCGATCAGAGCGCTATCCACATCTGGCACACCATTCCCGTGCGCGCTCTCAGCGCACTGCCGGTTGTTGTCGGTGGCTACTGGATCGCGAAACGGCTCGGGACCACGGACGAACGCCATTTAGCGCTTGGACGCGTGGCCTACACGTGGGCTGCCACCGGTATGATGGTCTGGGTTCTGCAAGATGCGCTCCGCGCGCCGTGGATTGCCGTCGGCTGGATCGTTTTCGCGGTCGTGCTTGCGCTCTCCACGCGCTGGATTCGCTACCAGCAGCTTGCTTGGCAAGCGAACGTCGTTGGTCTTTGTGCGCTCATCCGCGCCTTCTTCTATAACTACGACGTCAAACAAAAACTCTACGGCCCTATCTCACTGCGCGTGTTCACGATCTCACTCGTTGCGGCGGGCTTGTACTTCCTCTCACGTAAAGCCGCGCCGGAAGACCGCTACGCCCGCACCGTCGCCTTCCTTCATTCGTTCGCGGCTACCGGACTGCTGGCCCTGCTTGCATGGTACGAGTACCCCAACGGCTGGCTGGCCCCGCTGTGGGCTGCATTCGCGCTGGCACTGGCAATCGTTGACCAGCGCCTCGAGCTAGAAGAATTGCCTTGGCAATCGCACATTCTCGCCGGGATGACGCTGCTCCGCAGCATTAGCGTGAATCTCTACGTCACCGACGTCTGGCACGGCTTCAGCGTGCGGCTCTTGTCGCTGGCCATCGTCGCCGTAATTTTCTACGCGCTCTCACGCCTCATTCGCATGCCTGACGAATGGCGGCAGCGCGACATTCACCACATTTATTCATGGGCGGCCTCGTCCATCGGCGGTCTGCTCCTCTGGTACGAGTTGCAAACGCAGCCGACCAGCATCGCCGTGGCCTGGGGCGCGTTTGGTCTAGTGCTCTTTGAGTACGGCCTGCTGCGCAAGATCACGCAGTTCCGCTATCAGGCTTACGTCGCGCTCATCGCCGCTTTCACCCGGCTTTTTTATTCCAATCTTACTTCAAGCGAACCCGGCGAATTCTGGGGTCCGCGAATGTACACCATCCTCCCGCTTGCCCTGATTTTCTTCTTCGTCTATGCGCAATTGCCGGACAAGGAAGAAAACACCAGCCGCGACCGCCGCCTGCATTTTGACGTTCTCCTCGCGTATCTGGGCACCGCCACCATCGTGGCACTCTTTTATTTTCAGTTTCCGCTCGAATGGGTGATCACCGCCTGGGCTGCCGTCGTCTTCACTCTTCTCGGGGCCGCGCTGCTTCTGGATCGTCCGCTCTTCCTGCATCAGGGGCTGCTTCTGACCGTCATGGTTCTCGGTCGTGGCATGGCGCACAATCTTTTCGGCGGCAGTTATTTCAACGGTGACAATTGGAAAGGGAACTATCTGGTGCTCAGTTCGACTGCCGCTATTCTGCTGACAAGCTTGCACTTCGCTTTCCGTCTTCGGGGGCGCTACACCATTCCTCAAACCGCGCACCGTTGGATCAAGCGGCTGGCGGTGATTGCCAGCCGCCCCGAGCAAGTGGAATTTTTCGTCTCCATGATCCTGATTACCTGCATGCTGGGAGTGAAAATGAAGTCAGGCATGGTCACCGTTTCGTGGGGAGTTGAAGGCGTGTTGATTTTTCTATTTGCGCTCGCACTGAAGGAGCGTAGCTTCCGCCTCACCGGTCTGGGCGTGCTTTTGCTTTGCGTCGCAAAAGTTATGGTCCTCGACGTCTGGGGTCTTCAAGCGCGAGACCGGTACGTCACGTTAATCATCGTGGGTGCGGCGCTGGTGTTTGTTTCGTTTCTCTATACCAGATACCGCGACACGATCCGCCAATACCTATGAAGCGCGTCATTGTCTTCGTCGTTTTCTTTCTCATCCTCGGCTTCGCGCTCGCAGGCCTCTACTGGAGCCAGCGCCGGCCCAAGTCCGCTCCCGTGTCCGCCAACGCCATTTTGAATATGGCCGCCGACGCGCAGCGCGACCTCTCCCGCATCCCTATGCACTTCACGCGCCTCTCGGATGAGCAGGAAATCGGCATCGGCAAAGAACTTGCCGCTCGCTACGCAATCCAAGCGCGCAAGCTTACTCCCGGGGAAGAGGGCCTCGAAAAGTATGTCACGCGCGTCGGAAACACGGTGGCCCTTCACGCTTATCGCCGCTTGCCGTACACCTTCACCGTTCTCCCCGATCACAACATGATCAACGCCTTCTCACTTCCTGGCGGACCTGTCTACATCGGCGAAGGCATGCTCGACCTGATGATGAGCGAGGATGAGCTCGCCAACGTTCTCGCCCACGAAGTCGAGCACATTGACCACTATCACTGCGTCGAGCGCGTGCAATTGGAAGCGAAACTAAAAAATCTCAATCTCGATGTCCTTGGCGCGCTGCTGCAGATTCCTCTTGATTTCTGGGAAGCTGGCTACCACAAGGACGAAGAATTCGAAGCCGATCGTGAAGGAATATATCTTGCGGTTCGGTCCGGGTACTCTCCGTACGGCGCCGTGGACACGTTCGAGCGCTTCGCCAAGTTGCACGACGAATACGCCATCCATGCGCAAAGCCCGGAGGAGGAACTCTCCGAGCTGGCCATTCAGAGTTTGAACGGCTATTTCCGTTCGCATCCCCTTCCCTCCGAACGTCTCGCGCAAGCCAAAAGTATTATCGCGGAGCAACATTGGGAGGACCGCAAGACGCAAAAGCCCTTCCGCGTCGAGTACGAAGTTCACAGCGGGGAATACGCGAAGTAAGAGCGTCGCCGCGACCCGTGAGCGTCGTGCCTGCCTGAATGATCACCGTCAAGCGGAGTTTGCCCAAGTCGCCGCGCGTTTATGCGTTATAGTGTGGGGAATTGGGGCGCGCGGTGAAAACGATCAAGTTCTCCACAATCTTGAAGTGGGTAGGCTATGCGACCGCCATCCTTTCGTTCCTCTTTGGCGTTCGCCAACTCGTCAAGTTGGTTTCCGACCGTGTCGAGTCCCATCGAAAGGTTGACGCTCTCCTGATTACCGAAGGGGTCGAACTGAAAGGTCGCGATTACGCGTCGGCTTGGCGCTCCCTCGAACAAGCTTCGCAACTGGAACCGAATTCGGCTAAGGTCCAACTTGCTCAGGAAAATCTCGCGATGGCCTGGCTCGAGGATATCCATCGGCGCGAGAACGAGAAATTCTCCGACGTCGCGGAAAAGCTCGAGCCTGTCTTGACGCGTGGCGTTGCATCCACAAAGGATCCACGCAGATCTGCAGACCTGCTCGCGCACATCGGGTGGTCCTATTTCCTGCGCTCCCGCGAAGCCGAGTTCGGCTTGGATCCGGCTGGCGCCTATTCCAAGGCCGCCGTTCAGGACAAGAACAATCCTTATGCTGAGGCGATGTGGGGACACTGGATCCTCTGGAATCACGGCAAGCTGAGCGATGCCTTGCAGCACTTTTCTTCCGCGCTGGCTTCCGGCCGCCAGAGGGATTTCGTTCGCCGCCTGGAATTTGCCGCGCTCTTCAATTGCCCCTCCGATGATTGCGCGGAGGAAGTCATTCGCGTGGCTAACCATGTCCGCAAGGAAAAAGGCGCGGTTGATCCGGACACGGCGGATAGAATCTTTTCTCTGTATTACGGCAAGGTCTTTTCATCGACGCCCGTATCCAGTCATTTTCTGATCGCTGTTCCTGCGGAGGAGCACGTCGCCACATTCCGCTGGTTGTTTGATGGGATTGGTTTTGACGAATCGAAAAGTATGCTTCGCACTTGCTACCTTGCCAGGCTTCAGGAAGCTGCTGGCCAGCGAGACGAGGCCCTGGCGAATTATCATGCCGTTCTAGCAAGAACGCCCAAACACAGCGGCCCGCTCTCTGATACGGCCGAAGCCGGCATCAAGCGCCTCGCGTCCCCTCATTAGCTAGCAATGTTTTGACGCCAAATTTGAGCAGGAGCATTTCCAATGGTCGCGCCGCCAAGTTTCATGGGTGAGCTTGAGGCATCAAGAGTTTCTCGACGACGGGGACGGGCAGCGCCCCCTGGTCAAGCGCCAGGTCGTGAAACTTCAGCAAATTGAAATTCCTACCCGCCGCGGCTTCATATCTCTTCCGAAACGCAAGCCATTCGCGCAGACCCTCATAGTAAGTCGGCAGTTGCGTCGAGCTCAGCTTGACACGCACCAGTTTTCCTCGCGCTTCCGCCTGCGTCTGAAATGCTTCCTTGGTCATCAGTTCCAGAGCCCTCTCGTCGGTCATCCCCATCGTGTGCATTTCGATGTCGAGAATCGCGTTGGATACAACGCGCAGCCGGATCTTGCGCATGACCATGCGGAACCGGGGGTCGCTGTTCAGGAAGCCTTCGTCCATCATTACCTGCGCGATGTACTCAGCCCAGCCCTCCGCGTACGCTCCGTTGCCAAAAAGCGCGCGCAGCAACCGCCGCCGTTCGGGTTGTATGTTGTTAGCATGTTCGGCCTGGACGTAGTGCCCCGGCAATGCTTCGTGAATCGTCAACCACTTCAAGGCGGAATTGTTGTATTCGCGCAGTTTCGATTCCGCCTGTTCGTCCGTCATTTTCGGATCGATCGGCGTCACCCAATATTCCGCTTCCGCTTGCGGCTCAAGCGCCGGGGCGCTGTGAAATCCCGCGACCGAGAAAATTCCGCGCATGAAAATAGGCGTGGGAATCACCTTCAGGTTGCCGCGTGAACCGAGCGTCACAATCTTTTTCTCGCGGATGAACCGCTCGATCACTCCAAGGTCGGCCTGGATTGTCTGCATCAGTTCGCCGCGCTTCGTGTGGTCGTCAGATATTTTCTGCAGCACCTCACCGATGATCAGATTTTCCCGGTCGCGCCCGGTCAGTTCGGCGTGATCGCCGTGGCTTGGATACATCTGGCCGTGCATGGGCAGCGCCAGTTGTAGCATCTCGGCACGCACTGCTTTCAGCTCTCCCACTGCGTCGGCCAGGAGTTGCTCCGGTTTCAACTCCGTCCCCATCACCAGCTTGAACTTTTGATCGTAAAACTCCTTCCCGAGCCGCCATGTGAGCCGCGAGGGGCGCTTCCCGAGGTCCTCCTGCAGCCACTTGGAAAAATCCTTCAACGCCGCAATTGCCGACGGAGCCAGCTGACCGTACTTTGCCTTCAGCGGTGACCCCGGCGGGATCTCCCGAGCGATGGTGTTCTCGATCATGTCGATGTTGCCGTCGTTTTCTTCGATGGCTGTTTGCACGAAGATCGCGTCCACATCGCTCATGTATGGTTTTACCTGGTTCAACAAGCGCGGAATTTCGCCAACTCTTGAAAGCACATGTCCAAGACGCACCTCTTTCGGGGCGTATTCCTGCGTCAGCGGCAGGAATAGTGCATTCCCGATCAGCTCGACAGGTACAGTCGCGTTGTGCCGATAGCTCTGGATCTTGTCGAATTCCAGCAAATTCAAGCCGATTTGGTCGTCGATCAATTGCCAGTCCGCAGCGTCTTGCGGGTTCAGCGTTGAGGACAGCGTCTCCACGCGAAATCGCTTACGCCATTGTTGAAAAAACGCCCTCTGCTCGGCAGCGCTCTCCAGGCTCAAATCGTCCAGGAGCGCATCTAGCCAGAGGGTCTTACCCGTCTTCGCATCGATATGTTTGTGGTAGCCCACCGAGGAAGCTAAAGTCGGCGAAAGCGCAAGAGACGCTTTCATGAACTGATCGCTCAACTCCGCGAATTTCTGGGATGTCACGGGTTCCGGGCCTTTCGCTGTTTGGTTTGTATCTTGGATGTTCGCGGGCAGAGTCATCATCAGCACGCCCAATGAGGCACAGAGAATCGAAGTGGTTCCGAGGTTCATGGGCAAGCTCCGCTGGCACAAGAGGCCATTTCACGCGCCAGTCTACACCACACCATCGCCACGCGGCTGTCTAGACCTAGTCTTGTCGGAAAGGAGGAGTCGTGGAATGAATGATGGGAGCGGGGTTAAGACAATCGCGCTTGCTAAAACAATCCGGGGATTTTCATGCCGGCCATTCCGGGAATGCCACCGGCGAGGTTTTTCATCTGGTTGGCGAGCTCTTCATCGACCCGCCGCGAGGCTTCATTCACCGCCGCGCGAACTAAATCCTGCAGCATCTCCTGGTCCTTGCTCGCGAAAACATCGGGCTCGATGCGGATGTCCACGATCTGCTTCTGGCCGTTCATCTTCACCGCGACCATGCCGCCGCCGGCCGATGCTTCCACGGTAACGGAATTCACCTGCCTCTGCAGGTCTTCCTGTAGCTGCCGGAATCGCGAGAGCATCTGTTGGAGAGCGCTGACTTCCATCAGGATTCCTCTTGGCCTCGTTTCACTTCGGAGATTTTTCCTCCGAAGCGCTGCAGCATGGACCGCACCAGCGGATCGCGCTCGAACTTCGCGCGCAGTTCTTGTGTGCCGGACGCACTGCCCGCCGCCGACGCGGCTGCCGCTGCAACTACCTCCAGTTTAGCACAGACGCGCACCGCCCGGCCGAGCACCTTGCTCGAAATGCCACGGATCTTTTCCAGTGAGTCACGCCCTTCGAGCAATTCCGCGAACGGCCGTTTCTCCGGAGAAAAATAAAGGCGCAGCTCCGTGCCGTCGAGCTCCCAACAGCTGCTTTGTTCCACCAATTCGCCCAGGAATTTCTGTTGCGCCTGAATTGCCATCTTGATCTCCGCAAGTTGCTCTTGCGAAATTCCGATCGCTCGCGCCGGCGCGCCATTGCTCTTCGCGGGAATTCTCGTCTCTTGAGGATCCGTTGCCTGCTTTGCACCAACAGGAGCAGCCACGTTCGCTGCAGTCGCAGAGGCTTGCGCGGCGAACGAGGCAGGGAGCTGCATTTTTGTTTCCGCTCTCGGCTGCGAGGGAATCGCGGCCGCGGAACCAGGTGCGACCATCTTTGGAGCCGGCGCAAAGGCTGTCGCGGTCGCCGCGCCACGCGCTGCTCCTGCGCTTGTAGAGCCGCCCGCCACGCCACTTTTCAATTCCGCGAGCAATTCTTCCAGGGGAGCCAGCCGCGACGCGTTGATCAGCCGCAACAATCCCATTTCGAGATGCACGCGCGGATCGGGCTTTCGCCGCAAATCATCATCTGTCTGCAACAGAATGTGAAAAAATCGCGTCAGATCCTCCTCGCTGAACAGCGCTGCCGACTTCGCCAGAGCCGGACGCTGATCCGGAGTTGCCGCAATCAAATCCGAATCCGCCCCGCATGTTCGCGCGATCAGCAGATTGCGCATGTGGCGTATCGCCTCCCGGCAGAAGTGCTGCAGGTTGCGGCCTTCCTTCTGGAACGTGTGCACCAGCC
>WNFQ01006186.1_pt1 | contig 16593 bp, 13 predicted proteins | sample 5400171 | NCBI WGS metagenome assembly WNFQ01 (sample SAMN13153356, study PRJNA577476) | soil metagenome | isolation source: 20 cm soil under Madrone tree | place: USA:California | collected 2016-06-14 | reverse complement strand
GATTGGCTAGCGCCCCAACAATCCGATCATAACCCCAGGACCGGTTCTCCTCGGCCATGCGAACAATCAATTGCTCAACTTCTCTGTCGATTCGTGGCCGCCCCGGGGCTCGACGTGCCGGTGATCCATCGAATTTGCGAGCTATGAGCCTTCGGTACCATGCCAGGATGGTGTCGGGCAGGGCGGTAGCCGCCACCTCGCCGAGGGCCTTGCGGCCCAGTCGATGGCCAATCTCGCCGAGCTTCGTACGCTCGACGTCCGAGAGCTTCAGGCGCCCTTTCAACTGGGACTTCAGGATTCGGTTTTCAGCAACCAGATACTCATTCCGTAGCAGCAGCTCTTGGTCCACGGTCCCGGTGATGTAGGCTAGGATACGTGCCCACTCCATAACTTCCCCCCTCGCTCGCGGACCCACAATCGGCACCATGGGTCGCCCCACAAAACCCAGCGGACGACACGCGGTGAGGCTATGCTGGGATGAGATAATTACCCGACTTTCTTATAGATTTAATTTTTTGGCCATACGAGATGGCGATTGCCGCATCGGATTACTGGCGGCTTTATTAGATGGGCCGATAGTAGGGTCACACCAGTTCGAAGGCAGAAAACGTGCCGATAGTGTCTCGCTGCTTGCGGGAGGCCGCCGCCAATATTCACCGGGAGATTCTGCACAAAGCCTTGCAACACGCTCCCGAATATCTGTGTAATCCTGTTGGCTCAATTCGGACCCTCGCCAGTCTTCGAACGGTTGCGTACGATTAGACCGTTCGACCGCCATCGACAGGCAATACCACGCCGGTAATGAACTCCGCTTCATCTGATGCCAAGTAAATGCAAGCGGCTGCAATGTCGGAAGGCCTTGCTAAACGGCCGAGCGGAATGCTTGCGATGAACTTCGCCCTATTCTCTGGAGTGTCAGGGACTCCCATAAAGGCTTCGAGGAGGGCCGTCTCACCCATCACGGGAGCGACGCAATTTACGCGTATTTTTGAAGGAGCAAGTTCTACCGCCAAAGATTTCGATGCCAAGTTCACGGCTCCTTTGGACCCATTGTACCAGGTGAGGCCTGGACGGGGCCGAATTCCAGCGGTCGAGCCGATGTTAATAATCGACCCGCCACCCTGCCGGCTCATGACGGGCACAACCGCTTTCGTCATGTGGAAGATGGATTTGACGTTTATCGCGTAAACACGATCAAATTCTTCTTCGGTAACTTCGAGCAAGGATTTGTTGCGATGGGTCCAACCAGCATTATTTACAACCACGTCGAGCCGGCCAAAGCTATCGGTCGCCTTCGCAACGGCTGCGTCGATGTCCATGCGTTTCGTTACATCGCCCGCTATCGCGACGACTTTGACCCCCGCATCCTTCGCTACCTTTCCAGCGCCTTCGCCATTTAAATCTAGAATGACAACACTGGCGCCTTCTTTCGCGAAGCTGCGTACGATATCCGCGCCGAAACCCGACGCGCCTCCGGTTACTAACGCTACTTTGTCCCTAAGTCGCATCTGATTCATACCTATCTACGATTATCCGTCAAATTTCCAAATCTAACCGTGCGATGCTTCTGCACTCGAAGCGCAAAGTAACAGCCAGGCTCTGCTTCTTGAACAGCGCGTGGAACCTCGATCTGATTTGGTTGGTGCAGTTTGGCGAACGATCGCTCGTTCTAGAAATAGCAATTAGTGCTGCCACCCATACGCGCTAGGTATAGGAAGAACATAGCTGTCCGAGCCAAAGCCGCTTTCGAACGAGCTCTGTAACAATCTCCTTGATAAGTCCCTCGATCTCACGTGTGGCTTCGGTCAACGGACGTGACGGATTGCGAACCAGAAACACCGTGCGGCGCATGACAGGCTCGCGTATAGGGATAATCACAAGAGTGGCTCGCTGTATTTCCTCAACTACTGCTGCATGAGCGAGAATGCTATATCCAGACCCACGCGCAACAAGCGCTTTAATATTTGTCAACGAGTCCATTTCAATTATGACATTGAGGTGAACTTTCTGCGAGCTAGCGAAGCGCTCTATTGTTTCGCGAAGACCGTGAGTCCGGTGAGGAAGAATCAGACCCAGGTCAGCGCATTCCCTCAAGCTGACTGATTTATCGGCAATACCATTGGAACCAACTTTGCCATGCCATCCGTCAGCTGCTGCCACTAAGAACAGCTCTTCAACTAGAAGAGGTTGGGTCCGAAGATGGCGAACATGGTCAATGTTGTACAGTATGCCAAGATCGATTTGTCCTTGCGCGAGCCATTCTTGAACATGGCCACTCATAGCTTCCATGGTTCGTAGCATGACTTTGGGAAATTGGTGGCACACAGTCTCCGCAAGCGGCACGGAAAGAACATTGCCAGCCGAGCTTGGGACGCCAATGCTAACAGAACCTCGAACCTCTCCGGAACGATCCTTTATTTCTGTTACCGCAACATCGACAGCGTTTACTATGCTTGTCGCATGAGACAACAGGATTTGGCCGCTATCCGTGAGGCTGACGCCGCGAGACGAGCGAATTAAGAGATCCACGCCTAATTCTTGCTCGAGGTGCTTTATATGTTGGCTGAGAGAGGGCTGAGCGACGCCCAGCCGGTGCGAAGCGGCCGATACTGAGCCCAATTCTGCGATGCGCACAAAATAACGTAGCTGGCGAACGTCCATCCCCGGCGCCTGTTATCGTTTGTTCTTCTAGCGACTATAGCGCATATCTTCATATCGAAACCTTATAATGCGACGGCATTATGATACCTCGGATGGGTGCACCTGCCGCCTTCGGTAGTCCAAATAGTAGAGTGGAATTGAGCCTAGTTCTCTTAGGACGGTGCCGACTTAATTCGCCGACCCTGCCGTTTGCGCGAGCCAGTCAACAATAACATCAATCTGTGCGACCTCAAGCAGAGGGGGCGCATGCCCGCAACCTGGAATCTCCACGATTGTTGCGCGTGAATTTCTCTTGATCATCTCACTCGCAGTTTGCGGTAGGAGCAGATCTGAGTCCGCTCCGCGGAGAATGAGGATGGGGCATTTGATGCGCTCCCACGCTGTCCATAGCTTGCGGCTGTGTATGGAAGGATATTGAAAGCCTAAGGTTAGTCGCCTGTCGTAATGTAGGCGATATCCGCCTTGTCCGTTAGGTCTGATGCTGTGATCAGATAAATGTCTCCATTGCCAATCTTCCAGTTTCCCGAAAGGCGATAAGATGTTGCGAAAATAGGCCTGTGCGGCTTCCGCCGTAGGAAAGGAATCGGGAGCGTCGCGAACGTACTTGCCGATTCGAAGCACTGCTTTTAGCGGCAGTTCCGGGCCGATATCATTCACGACAAGACGGCCTATGGGAGAATTGGATAGTCCTGCCATCAGGATGCCGATCATCCCGCCAAGAGACGAGCCAATCCAATCAACCTGCTCAGCCCGCAGACTCGCGATCAGCACTGTCATATCGAGCACATATTGCTGAAGATCGTAATCAAGGGGGTTGACGAGGTGCCCACTATGGCCGCGACCTACGACATCTGGACAAAGCACCTTATAGCGGCGCGCCGCCAGTTTCATTGCGAGAAAGTCGAAGTCTCGACCTTGGCGAGTTAACCCATGCACACATACAACTGGACCGAGGTCTCCGGAGCTTCCCCATTCAGCGTAAGAAACTTCGTGAAATTGCTCGCGAGAGAGACTGCGCACGCTAGATCTGACAAAAGACGTTTGCGCTGACAAGTCGTCGGATCGCATCAGATCTGGCGATGTGCCACTCATCACGCTCACTCTGTGCGACCGAGGATAGCGTCTTCTTGCGAGCCGAGAGCATGTTGAGCCTCTCGACTAGTCTCAAAGACGTCTGTGGCGAGTTCGCGCTCCGACAAGGCTTTTACGAGCTTCAGCCTCATGAATGCGTTGGTAGTGTAACGGGACACAGATTTGTAGTAGCGGTGTTGGATATAGGCCACCATTGAAAAGTAGGCGTCACTTATCGACTGATCTAACTCGAACCCGTCATAATTGGCTATGGTCGTCACCCTTCGCCCAATTGATCGGCACCGCGATTCGATTTCCGCCCTAACCTGTTCGATGTGCTCGAGGGTTCGCAAATGAAGACCCTCATAATTCAGAAACAGAGTGTTTCTAGCTTGATCGTAGGATATTCTTTCGGAAATGCTTAGACCGACGAGAACTCGTTCAAGGTTCATTGTCTCAGGCCAAAAAATCCGAGAATCCATTGGGATGGGATTTCGGACCAGTGGTTTGAAATCCATCTGTTTCAAAATATCACGCTCAATATCGATCCCGGGCGCAATCTCCTTCAGCTCTAGGCCGTCGGGCGTCAACTGAAATACACATCGCTCAGTGATGAAATAGGCGGGTTGACCATTCTCGATAGCGAGGTCGCCGCTGAAGGTAATTTGCTCAACGCGATCGAGAAACTTACGCGAGAGGCCTTCGGATAAAATCGTCAATTTGCCATCCTTTACCTCCACCTTTAGGCCACCAGTCGTAAAAGTGCCTGCGAACAGCACCTTCTTTGCGCTTTGCGAAATGTTGATAAAACCCCCGGATCCGGCAAGGCGCCGCCCGAAGCGGCTTACATTGACATTACCTCGACAATCGGCTTGAGCCATTCCGAGGCAGGCTAAATCAAGTCCACCTCCATCGTAAAAGTCGAACTGCTGATTTTGCTGAATGATGGCTGCCGGGTTCAGACACGCGCCAAAACTGAGGCCGCCCTGGGGTATGCCTCCGATAACTCCTGGCTCTGCAGTTAACGTCACAAGCCTAAGCACGTGCTCTTCGGCAGCGACTGCGGCAAGACTCTCTGGCACCCCAATACCCAAATTTATCACGCCACCAAGAGGAAGCTCGAAGGCGCATCTTCGGCCAATTATTTTCCTCTCGCTCATCCTCATTGGCTCTAGCCGATCGAGCGGGACCCTCTGTCGTCCAGAGTAAGCGTGATTGTAAGTTGCACCGTAGGTTTGCCGATGATTTTCTGCTTCTGCGGCCACAACGCAGTCGATCATGACACCCGGGATCTGCACTTCTCGCGGATTTAGCGATTCGTTAGCGGCGATCCTCTCCACCTGAGCTATAATCAAGCCCCGCGAATTGCGCGCTGCCGTGGCCAGACTCAGGCCATCCAGAATAAGCGCTTCCCGTTCCATTGTGATATTGCCGTCGGGGTCAGAACTCGTTCCACGTACAAGCGCCACGTTGATGGGAAAGCTCTTATAGAATAGCCACGTCTCGCCATTTATTTCTTGCAGCTCTACCAGATCTTCAGTCGTAACATCGTTCAACTTTCCTCCGCCTAGCCGGGGATCGACGAAAGTTCGCAGTCCGATTTTCGAAAAATTACCGGGCCGGTGCGCAGCAATGTCTCGAAAAAGATGGCAAATGGATCCCAAGGGAAGGTTGTAAGCTTCGAATTTATTGTCGAGGGCCATTTCGGCAAGTTTGGGTACTAAAGCGTAATGGCTTCCAATAACTCGTTTGAACAGGCCGTCATGGGCTAAGCGATTGATGCCGAGTTCTTTACCATCACCAGGGGCAGCCGCAAAAACCAGAGTGAGCTCGCGCGGATGACCGGTTTTCAGAAAGCGACGCTCGAGTGCAAGGATTAGCTCGTCTGGGACACCAATCCCCACAAATCCGGATATGGCTATTGTGTCACCGTCCTGTATGACCGCGAGTGCTTCGTCTGCCGATACAATCTTGTTCTGAAGCTTCACTGGCTAATCCCAATAGCACTAACTCATTCTCGTCCGCAAAGGTTAGATCGACTGGTGCGATAGAAGCCACTGCGCAAGACTGGATCCAAGAACCGCTTGCGATTTACCACTCACAAATATCCCCATGTGACCGGCCGACAGAGGAAGCTCGGTATAGCTATTTGAAGCGATGTGCTTGTCGAGATTTCGGGTCATTGCAGAAGGAATTATGTGGTCGTCCAAAGCAAATACATTTAGGACCGGCATTGTGACAGAGTGCAGATCTACGGTTTTATCGCCAAGCTTAAATGTATTAGCGATTAGCTTGTTTTCTTGATAAAGATCCTTGATCCATTGCTTGGCTACCTCGCCGGGATGATGTGGACGGTCGGCCAACCATTTTTCCATCCGCAAAAAATTCATTAGCTTTTGCTTGTCACCTGCCGTTTCCATGAGGTCCAGATTGTATTTCATCATCGTTCTCATGGGTGTCATTGAAGCGAATATCGATCCCATAAGTTCACCAGGAAGGTTGCCGTAAGCAGCCATGAGTTGGTCGACGTCCTCCGCGTTAAGATTTTGGCTCCAAATATTGATGAAGCCGTGACCCAGAGGTTCGTCGCCCGATTGTGCGTGAAAGTCGATCGGAGTAACGATTAGAATAAGATTTTGCACGCTTTCCGGATGAAGTGCAGCATGGCAAAGACTAAATGTCCCTCCTTCGCATATACCGAGAACATTGACGCGTTCGGCGCCGTCACGTTGCTTAATCGCTTCGACCGCCCCATCTAAATAGTCGTTGATGTAATCATCCATCGTTAGAAAGCGGTCCGCGCGTGAAGGGCTGCCCCAATCGATCACGTAAACGTCGATGCCTTCCTTGAGGAGGTTTCTCACGAGCGACCGGTCCTCTTGTAGGTCAACGATCGTGTAGCGGCCAACTAAACTAAATACGATGAGAAGCGGTTCTTTGAGACGGCGCTCCACAAGAGGCCGGTAGCGGTAGAGGATCACTTTGTCTGAGCGCCAAACTTCGTCCTTCGGTGTAGTGCCAATTTCTACATCTTCATCGCGCACCTCACTCAAGAGTCGAGCGCCTCCAACCAGCTTTTTACCGAGATCTGTTACCTCGCTGAGCACTTGGGATAGGTCTGTATTATTCGACGCGTTAACCTGACTCATGGTCAATCCTTGCTGGCAGCTCGCCACCTTCGCTTTTCAACTCTAAGTTCGCGCTTTAGCTCGGCGACGGTGCGGGTTAGATCATCTATCTCAACACGCGTCGGCAAACCGAAGACGTCATTGTAAAAATCGCCTAAATCCTGTTGAGAAAGTTTAAGGTTCGAACTTGCTTGCAACAGGGCACGCTGCGTTTCCAGGTAGGGCGGCGAACGCTGCGCCTCCAGCAGGTGACGATTTCCAATCTCGACCCAAAGCGAAACTATTTCGCTCCTAGAACTAAACGTTTTTTTTGTTGCAGCCGCTTCGTTCAGTTTGTTGGCGAATTCACTCACCGCCTTAGCCCACGCGGCAAGGACGAGGGTGCTTTGCTCAAGACTTCGGGCGCGGGTCTCTGAAAGCGCTCTAAACAGATTAAGAATTTTACCTTCGATCTGTCCGAGGTCGGAAAATTTGGGCCCTTCCGTTAGCCTACGAACCGTTTCGTCCATGTATCCCGTCGCGGACAACCATTCGCGCGGATCGAAAATCTTCTGAAGAAGTTCGGCCGTCATGCCGTCGGCAGACCCCGACTGCGGAGTGCCTTGAATGATTGAATCCGAGATCTTGAGCGATGAAAGAATGAGCTGGCGAAAGGCGTCGCCGGCGTTTTCTATGGTTGCGTTTCCAGGTGCGAAGGGCAGCATCGGAAACACAAAGGCTTTAGTCATACCTTCTGCGAAATCTTTGAGCACCTTCTGCTGCGCTGCGGAAACGTCGTTGCCTGTCTTGGTCCAAAAATCGGCGATGGTCTTCATCTGGTCGGTTTCAGCCATTCCTATCCTCCGATTCGCGCCCGGTCGATGCGACCCAGTTCAACCGGCGCGCGCTTTTTTGCCCGTCCTGTTTCAGGACCGGCTTCGTATTGTTTGACGGTACGTTAGGGCTCCCTGCCGGCCTAGGCCAATAGGGGTTCTGGCTAGCGGGCATATCTGTTTCGTATGGATCGGACCCTTGACCGCTGAAGGGACAGCGTCTTCTCTCAAGCACGGCATACCTCGTGAGGTATTTTTGATGTTTTTTGCAATGCGCCGCTCTTAGCCAAAGCTTATAGCAGCGATGTTCTATAGTTATTTCCGCTTAGCCCCTCGAAGCCTTAATGGATTGGCCCTATCTCGCGATGAACGCGAGGCTCTGAGGACGATTAATGACGCGCCCCCTAGAAGGCTTATTAGTTGTGGCACTCGAGCAGGCAGTCGCTGCCCCGTTTTGTACAATGCGGCTAGCGGACGCGGGTGCCAGGATTATCAAACTGGAGCGACCGGAAGGTGATTTCGCGCGCGGTTATGACGACGTTGCCGCGGGGCAATCAAGCTATTTTGTTTGGCTCAATAGAGGAAAGGAATCAGTCGTTGTTGATTTAAGAAGGGAAAAGGATCGGGCGCTATTTGAGGCTCTAATTGCTGAGGCCGACGTTTTCATTCAAAATCTCAAACCCGGTGCGATCGACCGCATGGGGTATTCGGTTGATTCACTTTGTCAAAAGTACCCCCGTCTTATCGGCTGTTCTATTTCCGGGTATGGCGAAAGTGGACCGATGGCTGAGCGTAAAGCATATGATCTTTTGGTGCAGGCAGAGTCCGGACTCGCTTCGATCACCGGCGGACTTTATGGCCGTACCGTAACTGGACGCGGCACCCATGTTCGTCTTTCGATGTTTGATACGATCGTTGAGTGGATGGCGGTTCCATTTCTGCACGCGGCGCAGGGACGTCCTCCCAAACGAATAGGGTTAGCACATCCCTCGATCGCCCCTTACGGCGTGTTTTCCTCCAAAGACGGCAAGCCGATCTTGATTTCGATACAGAACGAGCGGGAATGGTCGGGACTCTGCCAAGGCGTACTGGAAGATCCGGTGTTGATGTCTGACATCCGCTTTTCGTCAAATGTCTCGAGAGTGCAAAACAGGGACGAAACTGACGCTCGCGTGTCGGCTGGCTTTGCAGCCCTCGACTCCTCGGAATTGGTTCGGCGGCTGAGCAGCGCTGATATAGCGTTCGCGTTCGTAAATGAATTGACCGATCTTCTTACGCACACCCAGCTGCATACCATCGCGGTGAAAACGCCGCGGGGCTTTATCAATGTTCCGGCGCCACCCGCAAGGTGGCCTAATGGTCCGCGCAGTTATGGCGCGGTTCCAGCATTAGGTGCGCATAATGAAGCCGTCCGAAAGATATTCTCCGACCCTACCATCGGATAGACTTGCTTGAGCAAGGACCTTGGTTTCTCGTTTACAGATATAGCGAAGGGAGGATCGCCATGAGGGCACTTCTAAGCAATACTATTGGCGGTCCGGAAACGTTGGTGTTGAAGGAAGTTCCAGATCCTCAGCCGGGTCCAAACCAAGTGCTTTTGTCAGTAAAGGCATGTGCGATTAATTTCCCCGACACGCTAATCATTGAAGATCGTTACCAGTTCAAGCCTGAAAGGCCGTTTTCTCCAGGTGGAGAAGTGGCGGGAATAGTTTCCGCGGTTGGGAGCGGCATAACAAAATACAAGCTGGGTGACCGCGTTATCGGTTGGCTAAATTGGGGAGGAATGGCTGAAAAAGTGGTGGTCGACGAAACACAATGCATCCCCATGCCAATGGGCATGCCATTCGATGAAGCATCCGCTTTTATTCTTACATTTGGGACGTCGTACTACGCCTTAAAGGAAAGGGGTCATCTTGCGCCTGGAGAGACCCTTTTTATTTTGGGTGCCGCTGGGGGGGTTGGTCTCGCGGCCGTTGAGCTCGGCAAAGCCATGGGCGGGCGAGTAGTGGCTGCAGCTTCTTCGGAAGAAAAAATTAGAATAGCGAAAGAGCACGGCGCGGACGTTGGCCTTGTTTATCCGCGAACCATTGATGACAAAGCGAGTGGAAAGGCACTTGCTGAAGCTTTTAAGGAAGCATGCGGTACGAATGGTGCGAACGTAATTTATGATGCGGTTGGGGGGCAATATTCCGAACTCGCCCTAAGAGCCGTTGCTTGGGATGGCCGTTTTCTCGTTGTGGGTTTCCCCGCAGGCATCCCTAGTATTCCCCTAAATCTACCACTTTTGAAATCCTGCCAAATTGTCGGCGTTTTCTGGGCCGCCTGGGTGGCGCGGGAACGTGACGCGTTCGAGAAAAGCACTGCTGAACTGCTGGAATTTTACAGGAAGGGGTCAATCAGACCGCTGGTTTCGGAACGGTTCTCATTAGAGCGAGCAAGTGAAGCAATCCGGTGGGTTGCCGACCGAAAAGCAGTGGGCAAAGTCGTTGTGATGATGGGTGACCAATGACGTTTGCTAATAGCTCGCTAGTTGCGGACAAGTCACAGCCGACGGATGGTCGTGATGATAGAGCTACAACTCGTTTTCTCCCGTCTTGCGGCTCAGCTCCGGCTCTTGAGTTTCTCGAAATAAGACCCAGAGACGAATCGCGGGGAGCGCCAATTCTTTGCCTTCACGGAGCTTTTGACGGTGCTTGGATGTGGCGGGAAGTTTTTCTTAGCTACATTGCCGATCGGGGCCGGCGACCGCAGCCCATCAGTATTCGCGGCCACGGAAAAAGCGGCGGCCGCGCCGATCTGCCCGGCGCGACGCTAATAGATTACGTCAAAGATGTTCAGCGCGCGTTTTTGGAATTTCGCGAACCTCCAATTGTTGTCGCTCATTCTCTGGGCGCACTAATCGCGCAAAGACTTCTGAGCAGTGAACGTATGTGTGCCCTGGTCTTGCTAACCCCAATACCTCCTGAAGGCATGTGCCTTATGAGCCCCCGGCTGCTAGCGACGATGCCGATAATCTGGCCTGCGATAATCGAAGCTTTATTTGGTTCTCCGGCCATGACGCACGTGAGAGATTTGATATTCTCGACTCGGCTATCTTCAACTGATGTAAATCGCCATGTATCTCAAATGGTAATGGAGAGTCCGCAGGTGTTATTCTGCGCTCATGTGCCTTCTGTGACAATGCCGGCATTCATGTGCGGCGTTCCAACGCTTGTTATTAGCGGTGCTGACACCCGATTGTTTCGTGAGACTCTGCCGCCCGAACAGCAATCTATCACGGTGCGAAGCATGTCGTGGCCTGCGATGCCGGACGTCTGCTTCATGTTGAACCAGGGGCCGAGCGTATTGCCCACGCCGTGCTGCATTGGCTCGACGAAATGAATCTATAACGGTTTGCACTTTTGTCCTTTTCGGTCTGACATCGGAGCATGACATGGCAACAATCATCAACGAAGAGGACTTCGTCAGAAGCATAGCGGACGCTCTTCAATTCATATCTTACTATCACCCAGCGGATTATATCCGGCATTTAGTTTTGGCATACGAAAAAGAAGCTAGTCCGGCGGCTAAGGATGCCATCGCGCAAATCCTGGTGAATTCACGCATGGCAGCGATTGGAAAGCGTCCCATTTGCCAAGATACCGGGATGGTCAACGCCTTCCTTAAAGTTGGAATGAATGTCCTTTTTAATACGACGAAAAGTCTTGCAGAGCTTGTCAATGATGGTGTCCGACGCGCCTATACACATATCGATAATCCCCTTCGCGCCTCAATAGTGTTTGATCCACTGTTTGCTCGAACCAACACGAAAGACAATGCTCCGGCGGTGGTTCACACGGAACTCGTGCCTGGCGATCGGGTAATAGTTACGCTAGCGGCAAAGGGGGGTGGATCTGAAAACAAGGCGCGCCTGGCGATGTTAAATCCCGGCGATTCCGTCATTGATTGGGTAATTGAAACAGTATCCACCCTGGGGGCCGGTTGGTGTCCTCCAGGCATGATCGGTTTGGGAATTGGAGGCAGCTCGGAAAAGGCGATGCTCCTAGCAAAAGAATCGTTGCTTGAACCTATAGACATGTCCGAATTACTTAAGCGTGGCCCATCGACACCAGAAGAAAAAATGCGCGTCGAGCTGTTTTACAAGATCAACGAACTTGGGATTGGCGCCCAAGGACTTGGCGGACTTACCACCGTTGTTGATGTGAAGATTAAATCGTTTCCAACCCACGCAGCTTCCAAACCAGTAGGGCTTGTTCCCCAATGCGCTGCTAATCGGCATGTCGAATTTGTGCTCGATGGCAACGGCCCTGCGGTGTTTGAACCACCAAATCTAAGTGACTGGCCAGAAATTGTGCTTGAGAGGACTTCTCATGCGGCAAGGCGGGTCAATCTTGATCAACTGAGCAAGAAAGAAATGGAGAGCTGGCATGCGGGTGACATTATTCTTCTTTCAGGACGACTTTTGACCGGACGCGACGCAGCTCATGCTCGTATTGCCGGTCTGCTCGCAAGGGGCGAGCCCTTGCCCGTCGATTTCAACGGTCGCGTCATTTATTATGTAGGCCCGGTCGATGCCGTTCGGGAAGAAACCGTTGGGCCGGCCGGCCCCACAACTGCCACGCGTATGGACAAATTCACTGAAGTCATGCTGGCGGAAACTGGCCTAATTGCTATGATCGGTAAAGGAGAGCGCGGCAGCGAGGCTATCGAAGCGATTCGTAAGCATCGTGCCGTCTATCTAGTTGCGGTGGGAGGGGCCGCCTACCTCGTGTCCAAAGCGATCAAAGCCTCTCGCCTTGTAGCGTTCGGCGACCTCGGTATGGAAGCAATTTATGAATTTCGAGTGGAGGACATGCCTGTAACTGTTGCGGTTGATGCCAACGGGCAGTCGATTCATGAAATCGGGCCGGCGCGCTGGAAGAGCCAGCGGGATCGACGAAGTCCGTTCGCAATCCCCTAGGCGAATTGGATGTGCCCCGAACGCCCTGAAGAATTAATGCACCGCATCATGCGCCATAACACCTGCGTATGGGGTGCAGTCGTAAAATGTCTTGGACGACCCAAGCTTGAACGCCCTAAGGATACGAGCTTGCTAGAATTGGTTGCTTTATTGGCATCCAATTGACGTCGGTCTGGTGTTGCTCGCCTTGCTCCTTGCAAGAGTGCGACCGGAAATTGACGCCTTTGTTGGTTCTAAGCTTTTCACGCTCTCGCCGTCGAAAGAGCGGTCGGTAACACTCTGGGAGGAGAAGATGGTATTGAAAACGACGGCAAAAATCTTCGTTGCTTTTGCAACTCTTTTGTCGACAGTGGTTTTCGCTCAAGCCCAGAGTAATAAGCCCGCCACGCTCAAGCTCGGTATTACGACGTTTCTTTCGGGACCTGCTTCGGTATTTGGTGTCCCCGCGAAAGCGGCAGCAGAGCTTTGGATAGACGAATTTAATGCCGCCGGCGGAATCGATGGCGTAAAATTAGCTCCTGTCTTTATCGATGAAGGTCTCGGCGGCGACAAGTTTCTGTCGGAGTACCGTCGTGTCGCACAAGAGCCCGGCGACAAAGTAATGCTTTCGGCAATTTCGAGTGGAAACTGTAACACAGTTGTACCCGTTGCAGAGGACCTCAAGGTCCTAGACATAATGTGGGACTGCGGCACCGAAAAGATCCTTGAAGAACGGCGCTACAAATACGCCATTCGAACGCAGGCTAATGCTGTGACGGAGATGGTTGCCGCTGTTGTTTACCTTCTTAAGGTCAAGCCGGATTTCAAGACCATTGCTGTCGTAAATCAAGACTATGCATGGGGGCGGGATTCCTGGGAGATTTTCCGCAACACACTGTTGGCGTTCAAGCCGGATACAAAAATTCTCGCAGAATTATTTCCCAAATTTGGCGCCGTTGATTTCTCCACGGAGATCACACGTCTGCAGGCGCTAAAACCTGATGTCATTCTTTCGACGGGTTGGGGCGGGGATCTCGACACCTTCGTGCGCCAAGCCTCGCAACGAGGGCTGGCGAAGACCTCGCAATTAGTGCTGCCGCTTGCCGAAAGTTCGCTCGAGCGTCTCGGCACGTCATTGCCGGATGGCGTGATTATCGGAGCGCGAGGTGACCATTACTTCTTGCACCCCGAAACGAAGAACGATCCAAAGCACAAAGCTTTCGTGGAGAAGTTTCGTGCTAAGACAAATAGTTATCCGATTTATCCAGTCTACCACATGGTAGCGGCACTTGAAGGGCTTGTGGCTGGCTACAAAGCAGCAATTAAGAAAAATCCGGGTCAATGGCCGACGACAGACCAAGTTGCCGAGTCGATGCATGGTCTTGAGCTTCGAGGCTTGACCCGCTCGGTCAAAATCCGGGAAGACGGCCAGGGGCTCGAGGATCAACTCCTAGGGGTCACAAAGAAGACGCCCGAATATCCCTTTCCACTTTTTGACAAGATGATGCTGGTCCCCGCCGAGCTTGTCACCACGCCGGTCGGTCAGAAGTCACAAGATTGGGTTAAGACGTTGAAGCCCGAACTGCTAAACGACCCTCGCTTAAAGATGCTCGACGAAGGTAAGTGAAAGCTCGCAGTTGGGAAGTTTCCGATGAACGTCGACATCCTCTTGCTGGCCCTTGTTGACGGACTTTCGTATGCAGGCCTCCTTTTTCTGGTTGCATTGGGCCTGACGCTGATCTTCGGCGTTATGGGCATTCTGAATGTCGCCCACGGCGCGCTCTACGCTTTTGGCGGCTATACGGCAGCGACATTCATTGCTTGGGCCACGGGATTGGGGCCTGCGCAAACGCCGATATTAGTTGCAGCGCTATTTCTTGCAGCCTTGCTGGTTGGCCTAGTGCTGGGAACCATTTTGGAAGTCGGCCTGCTGCGGCGTGTCCAGGATAAAGATCCTATCTTGCAATTGCTCGTTACTTTCGGCGCCTTTTTGATTCTCGAGGATGTCCAAAGCCTCATATGGGGAAGCGCTCCTTACTCGGCGAGCGAAGTAGTAACCCGGCTCGGCACGATGGAGCTTTTCGGCATCACCTATACCAACTATCAACTACTGTTTATTCCGCTGATCGCCCTGTTGGTTTATGCGCTGCTGCAGTATTTTCTGCGATTTACCCGTATAGGCAAGCAGATAATTGCTGTAACGCACAACGCTGAGGTTGCGACGGCCTTAGGAATTCACTCGACTCGAATCCGCTTAGTTACGTTTGTCGTGGCCGCGATGCTCGGCGCTTTAGGCGGTGCTCTTGCGGCGCCCACTACTTCCCTAGTGCCAGGTGTGGGCACTGATATGATCGTGCTGTCATTCAGCGTTGTAGCGACTGCGGGTCTTGGTCAAATCACGGGTGCCCTTATTGCTGCAGTCCTTATTGGCCTGGCGCGATCGCTGGCCGTGTACACGGTGCCCGAGCTCGAAGTAGTAGTTCCTTACCTCATCATGGTCGCAGTGTTGCTCGTTCGGCCGTACGGTTTGTTCACGGTTGCCCAGGCGAGGAAAATCTAATGCTCATCTCGAGCCTCAGCCTCGGCGGAGCGACAGCGTGCTTGGTCTTTGGTGTTGTGTTCCCCTGGATGAAAGTCCCAATCGTTATCGGATTGTGCTACGGTCTCGCCGCTTTAGGCGTCTCTGTACTCATGCGAGCGGGCCAAGTGTCGTTTGGCCACGCCATGTACGCCTGTATCTCTGGATACACAGTCGCTTTCTTATCTCGATCATTTCCGAACGTGGACGGATTATTGCTAATCGTCGGGGGAATAATAGCTAGTCTTCTTGCTGCGGCCCCGGTGGGAATTTTTGTTGTGCGTTATCGAGAGATTTTTTTTGGGATGCTTAATCTTGCGTTGTCGATGGTGCTCTATTCAGTGCTGGGTAAGTTTTACGAGATCACAGGAGGTACAGACGGACTTCGCGTGGATCGTTCAACGCTCGCCGGCTTGCATTTCGAACGGGCCGGCTATGAGACTGCACTCCTCGTTATAGCAGTGTTCACCGCGTTGGTATTAGGGTGGACGGTCCAGCGCTTCTTTGGCTCCAGCGCTGGAGAGGCTCTTGCCGGAATTAAGACCAACGAGACGCGCCTGGAATATTTAGGTTTGTCAGCTCGTAGGATTCTTTGGAACGGCTATATGATATCCGCTGGGCTAGTCGGATTATCAGGCGCCCTTTTTGCGCTTCTTCAAGGATTGGTAACGCCGGAGTTGGGCTATTGGGTGCGATCGGGCGAGTTCATTTTTATCGCCATTCTAGGCGGCGCGGCCCACACTATTGGGCCTTTTCTTGGCGCGGCTGTATTTCAGATCATTCAGTTAATCGGCGCGATGTTTTTTGCTGGTATCTGGAAAATGCTGCTGGGTGCAACATTGATTGCCGTTATTCTAATCGCGCCCTCGGGTCTTACAGGTGTACTTAAGTTTACTCGGAAATTGAAAGATCGAGAACCGTCCTCTCATTCTATTGCAGAGCAGAGTTGATGGAGCTTGTCCGAACCGAAAAACTTTCTCTCAACTTCGGCGGCGTAATCGTTGCTGATAATATTGATTTTTCTTTGGAAGAAGGAGAACGGCTCGCCGTTATCGGAGCGAACGGAGCGGGAAAAACCACATTTATCAATATCTGCACGGGATTCCTAAAACCTAAAAGCGGTAAAATATTTTTTGCCGGGCAGGAAATCACTGACTTCCAGCCGCGCCAGATCGTTCACCTTGGTCTGGGACGATCTTTTCAACTGCCCCAGCTTTTTCTTGAACACACGGTCCGACAATGCTTGGAGCTAGCCTACGTCGGACGAGGCGCGAAACTTTCGTACCTCAGGCCGCTCACTTCTACAGTCGATCGAAACGAGGTTGAAAATACGCTGGAAGTAACCGGACTTCGGACCCGTGGAAGTGAACCAGCGTCTGCCCTTGGTGAAGGAGAACGCAAGCT
>WNFQ01002400.1_pt1 | contig 16596 bp, 9 predicted proteins | sample 5400171 | NCBI WGS metagenome assembly WNFQ01 (sample SAMN13153356, study PRJNA577476) | soil metagenome | isolation source: 20 cm soil under Madrone tree | place: USA:California | collected 2016-06-14 | reverse complement strand
AGCGCGTCCAATCGCAACCCTGCGGCGAGAGCCAGAGCCGCATCTATTTTTTCCCGTTTCCGCTTCAGGCTTCGCGCGAGGGACACGACCGGCGCAGGAACTTGGGAGGAAACCGAAGACACGGGGACTTCACCAATTTTTCTGGCGGCGGCAACCAGGGAGCTGGAGGCAGCTCTCCAATCGAGCCGCAATGCCGCATCGCGCGCCGAGACCAGGGCAGCATCTACGGCCCGCATAAGCGGGTCCACACCCATATTTCCCATTTCATAGTCTTCGTCCAGTGGGCCTAGCGGTTGCGCGAGTAAGGCAGGATCAAGTTGCCCGCCGTCCTCACGTTGAAGCGCGACGGCGCGCCGCAGAAACGGCGAGTTCAGAAATCCAGTGATTCCCTGCGTGCGATGATTTGCAAATGCGTCGAGTCCGATTTCACGCCAGGATTTACCGTACAGCGGCGAAATCTCGTCCAAGGGAAGCATATAGCCCTTGGGCGTGTCGCTTCGGTCGAGGTCCAACACGAGCACGGCCTTTCGGTCGCCCCACGGCGCCAAATCCTGGTCGTCGGGGGAAGAGGCTTGGAGCTTGAAAGAAGAATCCGCCGCGAGCTGCACGGCCTTCGGCGTGAGCAATCCCGAGGCTTGATGATGTCCGTGGCCGCCGTGCACGCCGCCCCAGCCGTTAATCACAATGTTGGGGCGAAACCCGCGGATTACTCGGACCATGTCCTCGAGGACCTGATCGCCCCAGATCCGTTCCGTTTCTTCCGGCGTTTTCGAGTAGCCGAAATCTTTCGCACGCGTAAAGTAGAGCCTCACGCCGTAGCCGCGCGTCGCCGCCAGCAATTCCTGCGTCCGAATCAATCCTAATTGCGGGGCTTGTTCGGGGCCCAGATCGTTCTGGCCACCTTCACCACGAGTAAGGGAGAGCAGCGCGACATCCGCATGGAGCCCGCGAGCAAGATAGGTAAGGGTCGCGGCACTTTCATCATCCGGATGAGCCGTCACGTAGAGGATTCGGGTTGTAATTCTGGCGCGCTCGATCGCTTCAACGGTTTCCGGCAAGCCGGGTCCAGTCCCCGGCGTTGGAGGAAATTGAGCGAACGTGGGAATCGATGTGAATGCAATTGCCCCACACGCTATCAAGACAAGGATAGCCAAACGTCGAAAATGGAAATTCACGCAACCTCCCACCGAAAGGCAGCTCAGAATTCTTACTGTGAACCGGGAACTGTGGACTGCGAACTTCCAAAAGGCCATTGTCTCACTTCCCGCGCGCGAATCAGAAACGCCAAAGCCCCCAGGGCGATTTCCGCCAATCCCCATTTTCGCGTCGGGCCAGTCTGCCAAAAGAGCCAGGCCCAGCCGATCATCGTTAGCACCGCGGGTAGCGGATACAGCCACATCTTGAACGGCAGCCCTTGCGTGCCGTGCCTTCGCCGCAGCAGCATCACGCCGACGGCCTGCCCGATGAACTGAACTAGCAGGCGCATCGCCAGAATCCCCGCAATGGCCTGCTTCAACTTGAGCGAAATACTGAATAGGAATGCGAGCCCCGCGAGAACCAGCAGGGAGATATGCGGAAAGTGTTTCGTGGGATGCACCCGGCCAAACACGGGGAAGAAATTTCCGTCCCGAGCTGCAGAATACGGAACACGCGATGCACCGAGCAAAACGGAAAACGCGGAAGCGACCGCAATCCACAAAATCATTCCAGTAACGAAGCGCGCCGCCGCTTGTCCATACAATCGTTCGACAAACAAGCTGGCGATGAAATCCGAATTCTGCGCCTCGCGCCACGGGACCACGCCCAGGAGGCTCGTCTGCATCGCCAGATACAGGATGGCGATTCCCAGCACGGAAAGAAAAATGCCGCGAGGAATATTCTTTTCGGGATCTTTGATTTCGCTCCCGAGGTGACAGATGTTGTAGTAGCCCCAGTAGCTGTAGATTGTGCTTACCATCGCAGAGCCAAGCCCTGCGAACCACACCCACGAAAGATGGAAAGCCCCCGGCGGGAAATCAAACGCGAGCTTGGCGCTGAAATGCGTGGCCCCTCCCCAAATCAGCCACAGCATGGTTCCCACGACGCCGACCCACAGCAAGACGGAGATCTTTCCGATAGTCGTGATTCGACGATAAAGCAGAATCACGATGAAGATGACCAGCCCACCCGAAATCGCTTTTGCCTGCAGCGGCGTGAAGGGGTGGAGATATCCTGCGTATTTTGCGAAACCTATGGAGGCCGAAGCTACGGAAAGCGGCGCCTGCACGAGCGTTTGCCACACGAATAAAAAGGACATCAGCCGGCCCCAGCGCTCCGGACCGTAGGCCTCGCGGAGAAAAACGTACGTGCCGCCGGCTTTCGGCATCGCCGCGCCTAGCTCGGACCACACAAAGGCATCCAGCGTCGCCAGCAAGGCTCCCGCCAGCCACGCAATGAGCGCCTGCGGCCCGCCCATCGCCCGAATCACCAGGGAACTGACCACGAACGGGCCAATGCCCACGATCTCGATCATGTTCAGCGCCACAGCCTCTTTCAGGCCAAGGCCGCGCTCGAGTGCCGGGCTCGCGTCGTGGCTGTTCGTCTTCATGGGTTCGCCGAGAATATCAAATGCCCCTCGCGCCTCCTAACGCAGATTCATCCTGCAAAAACCATTTCGCACTCTTCTTGAACAGCTTAAACTCATCCGGCGCAGGGCCTGATCGTGCACAATCTCTTTCTCGGACGGGGACGACGATGACATCGCCGATAGTTCGCCGCGCTGGCCTGGCTTGCCTGGTCTTCCTCGCGCCTCTTGCCACACCCGCGCGCGACTCCAAAATCACTTTGCCGCCGGAGACGCCCGCCATCCTCGACAAAATCTATTCCTTCGACCTCCAAGGAGCAGTGGAGGACGCGAAGCGCCTTGAACAGGAACGGCCCGATCATCCGCTCGGCTATCTTCTGGAAGCGGAAGCATTGTGGTGGCGCATCTGGTGTATTTCGGCCGATTTCAAGTATGGAATGAGCGACGCTCGCCGGCGCCCCAAACTCGCCGCGGATCAGCACTATTTCGAGCTGTCTGCCAAGGCTTTGTCGCTGGCGGAAGCGCAGATCAAGCAAAACGACTCCGCGGAAATGCAATTCTATGCGGGCATGGCGGAGGCATCCGCGGCGCGACTCTACGGACTTCGCGCCGAGAATCGGAACACGGCGCGCTCCGGCGTGCGCGCCCGCGAGCACTTTCTGCGGGCCAAGGCACTCGATCCTGGTCTCGCTGACGTCGACCTCGGCCTGGGTCTTTACAATTATTACGTGGACACGCTGAGTTCGCTCGCCAGGATTCTGCGCTTTTTCATGGGCATCCCTGGAGGTTCAAAGCAGGAAGGAATACGCTTGCTTGAACAGGCCGCTGCTCAGGGTGTTCTCACTTCAAACATTGCGAGGTTCTATCTCGCGCTGAATTTACATCGTTACGATCAGCAGTATGAGAAAGCGCTCGGCGTCCTCGTTCCGCTCGTTGAAAAGTACCCGACAAATCCGCTCTTTCAACTGGCGCGCGGCGACCTGTGCGCCAAACTTGGTCGAAAGCAACAAGCTTTGGCCTGCTATCGCGCCGCAGGCGCGGCCGCGGTGCAGAATGTGGAGTGTCAATCCCATTTACGGGAGCTGGTGCGCGCATCCATTGCAGCACTCGGCCCGCAATAACTAGATTGGATTTCTCTCCCGCGCACCGAGTGGCCCACGAATGCGCATTGACCTCATCCCGTTCAAGATGGTAATGATGTAAGGTTGCCCGAGTCCCGAGATTCGTGGCATAGTTCGGTCTCACGCAGGGGTGGACAAAAGCTGGGTGGTGTTCCCCGGTTCCCGGCTTCTTCGCGGTCAACGCGCAGCGCGGAATTTGCATCACACCACCAAAAGTGCGCTGGCGCCACGGGCATTTCCCGTTCGCGCAGGCAGGTAGGCCCTGGCACTGCCGGGGTCGTCAGAATAGATGAAGGAGTCTCAATGAAGCGGTCTTGGACAGCGTTAGCTGTCGCCCTGATGGCGATTTTCGCGGCAGCGGGTTGCAACGACTACGGCAACACGTTTCAGAACAACACGGGCGCCTTCGTGGCTTCTCTTTCACCTGCCCAGGTCAGCGCAGGAAATGCAGATTTTCCGCTGACAGTGAATGGCAGCGGGTTCGTCCTAAAAACCGTGGTGCAATGGAATGGCAAGCCTCTGGCCACGACGGTCCCCGTGGACAGCACGGGAGCCGCTCTCGGAAACGTCGTCACCGCGACCGTCCCAGCGGCGCTCGTCGCCAAGCCCGGCACTGCCAGCATCAGCACAATCAATCCCGCCTCTGGCGCGGGGCAAAACGGCCTGTCGAACCCATTCGCCTTTTACATCAATCCGCCGCCGAATCCATTGCCAGGTCTCACCGGCATCAGTCCCCTGAGTGCGCCGGTATGCACTGGGTTGGCATGCAACGCGACATTCACTTTGACGCTCAATGGTTCGGGTTTTCTTCCCACAACGGATCCCTCCGGTGGATCCCAGGTAAATTGGAGCATCGGTGGGACACAAACAAAATTGGCCGTCGGCAGCGTCACCTGTTCCAGTAGCTCTTCTTGCCAAATGCAAGCATCCGTCAAAGCGAGCCTCGTACTAGTGAACTCCGGCACGACGAACTTGACCGCGAATGTGACGGTTTTCAATCCGCCGTCTCCTCCCCAGGCAGGCTGCGTCACACCGTGCACTGGCGGTGGCGGTGGCGGCTCGAGCGCGCCCGTAACCTTCACGGTTTGTCCGTCGAGTGGGTGTCCTCCGGGGACCCCTATGAGCGCTTCAGCTGCAGCGCTTGTCGCGGAAGAAATGCCAGCGCTTAGCCTTGATGGCCGCTACGTTGCTTACACCGCTGTACAAGACGATCGCTCCCAGATTTTTTTGCGGGATACCTGCGAGGGCGCTGCATCTGGTTGCCAGCCACGTACGACTCTTCTCTCGGCGGCGGCCGATGGCACTCCGGCAAACGAAGAAAGCCGCGCGCCTTCGATGAGCGCCGACGGACGCTATGTGGCCTTCAGCTCAGCCGCGACAAACCTAGTGGAAAACGCGCCGCCTGGCCGACAGGTCTATTTGCTCGACACTTGCGCAGGAGCGGGAGATTCTTGCAAGCCCTCGACACATTTGCTCTCCACGGATTCGAACGGGTCGTTGGTGGGAGCGGAAAGCATTCTGCCTTCGGTCAGCGCTTCGGGACGGTATGTCGCGTTTCTGGCCATCACTCCGAGCCATTCCGCAAGTCAGGCTTCTGCTCAATCGAAGGCATTCGCAGGCGGCACCAATAGCGGGTACCGTCAGGTGTTCATTCGTGATACGTGTCTCGGCGCGACCAACTGCACGCCGAAGACGACCCGGATTTCGCTTCAGCCGGGCGACGGGACGGGATCGGGCGCAAAGCCTGCGGGACCTGCTTTGAGCGGAAATGCCGGGCACGTCGGCATCGTGGGTGCAAACGCCACCACACTTTTCACGCGCTCGGTTGCCGTGGACGATCGCGTTTTTCTGGCCATCGCGAACCAGCAGCGCTGAGCTGGCTCAGCCTCAAAAATTATTTTCAGTTGAACCGCACTTTAATATCCGGTCGCTTCTCCAGATGCACCGAATCGATGAACCGCACCTGCCGCTCATCCAGCGTCAGAATCATGGAACTGGTGCGCACGCCTTCCCCGAAAAACCGCACACCCTTCAGCAAGTTTCCGTCCGTCACGCCCGTGCACGCGAAAATCATTTTCTTTCCCGGAGCCAGATCTTCCGTGTCGTAAATGCGCTTCAGATCCTTCACGCCCATTTTTGCAAGGCGTTCCGCGTGCTCCGGTTTGCTGACGACCAGCCTTGCGAGAATCTGCCCGTTCAAGCAGCGCAGCGCCGCCGCCGTCAGCACGCCTTCCGGCGCGCCGCCTGTGCCCATCACCGCGTGCACTCCGGTTCCGACTACAGCAGCGGAAATTCCGGCCGAAAGGTCGCCATCGCCAATCAGGCGGATGCGCGCTCCCGCCGTGCGGATCTCTTCAATCAGTTTTTCGTGGCGTGGCCGGTCCAACACGATCACGACGAGATCCTCAACGTCGCGGTCCAGCCGCTTGGCAATCGATTTCAAGTTATCGGCCACCGGCGCATCCAGGTCCACGGCGCCCTTGCACGACGGCCCTACAACTAATTTCTCCATGTACAGGTCCGGCGCGTGCAGCAAGCCGCCGCGTTCGCTTGCCGCCAGCACCGCGATCGCATTCGCCGCCCCCGTCGCGCAGAGGTTCGTGCCTTCCAGGGGATCGACGGCGATGTCCACTTGTGGAAACAATGCTTTCGGCGCGTGCGTCCCTAGGCCGACCTTTTCGCCGATGTACAGCATCGGCGCCTCATCGCGCTCGCCTTCGCCAATCACGATGGTCCCGTCAATCTCCACGGAGTCCATGGTCTTGCGCATCGCTTCGACGGCTACTTCATCGGCATGGTGCCGGTCTCCGAATCCCATGGTGCGCGCTGCGGCAATCGCGGCGTTTTCCACGACGCGCAAGAAATCCAGGCTCAGTTGTTCTTCCATCCGTCCCTCTCCTCAATTTCCACTAACGCAGGCGGCCAATCATAGGCCAAATGGCCCCGCATCGTCGACATTCAAGGGATTGGGTTGCACCCCCTCGAAAAACAGTCTATAAAATCACCCGCGATTGCGTTGCCCTGAGGTGTCTTATGATCCGCAGCTTGCTCGGCGTTTTGCTCGCCCTGTGTTTCTGTGTGGCTACGAGCTTCGCTCAGTCCAGCCCTTGTTCGCTCAGCGATCACACGGAATACAACAAGAAAATCAAAGAGTTCACGACGGAATCCTTCTTCAGTACTGAACTCGTCGACCATCTGCCTCTCAGCTCTTGCGTTCCCGCGCCGGATGCCTTCCTTCATCACATCGTGGGAGCGCCGGATATTCTCGATTACACGAAGGACATCAACGCTTATTTCCGTTTGCTTGCCAGCAAGAGCCCCAGGGTCAAAGTCTGGAGCATTGGCACGTCCGAAGAAGGCCGTGAGATGCTCGTGGCTGCCGTCTCCGACGAAGCCAATCTCGCGAAACTCGACCGCTACAAGGAAATCACCGCTCGCCTCGCGGATCCGCGCGGCCTTAGTGATGCCGAAGCGCAAAAGCTCATCGCCGAAGGCAAGCCCATCTACTGGGCCGACGGCAGCATCCATTCCCCCGAAACCGGCTCTCCGGAAATGCTGATGGAGCTTGCTTACCGTTTCGCCGTGGAAGATACGCCCTTCATTCAAAAAATCCGCCGCGATGCCATCGTGCTGATCACTCCCATTGTCGAAACCGACGGCCACGATCGCATGGTTGACATTTACATGCAGCACAAAAAGCACCCCGACCAGCCTCCCTATCCCCTCATCTGGTGGGGACACTACGTATCGCATGACAACAACCGCGACAATCTGGGCGTCAGCCTCGCACTCTCCCGCAACATGCTTAAGACCTACCTCGATTGGCATCCCACCGTGATGCACGACCTCCACGAGTCCGTCCCTTATCTGTACATCATGACCGGCACCGGTCCTTACAACGCCTGGCTTGATCCCATCGTCATCAGCGAGTGGCAGGAGATGGCCTATCACGAAATTGAGGAAATGACTAAGCGCGGCGTCATCGGCGTGTGGACGCACGGTTTTTACGACGGCTGGGCGCCAAACTATCTGCTTTCCATCGCTAACAATCACAACTCCATTGGCCGCTTCTACGAAACGTTTGGCAATGGCGGCGCCGACACTCGCGTCCGTACTCTTCGCCCGCCCGATACGAGCCGCGAGTGGTATCGCCCCAATCCTCCGCTCCCCAAAGTGAAATGGTCCGCCCGCGACAATGTCAACATGCAGGAGAGCGCCATCCTCTTCGGCATGAACAACGTGGCCTCCAATGGCCAGAAGTTTCTCAACAATTTTTATTTGAAGAGCAAGCGTGCAGTCGCGAAAGCCCGCACCGAAGGCCCAGCTGCCTGGGTCTTTCCTTCGGACGACCAGCGCCCTGCCGAGCAGGCCAGCCTCTTGAATCTTTTGCAGCTTCAGGGCGTCGAAGTTCACCGCCTCGAGAAGGAATTGCGCATCCCGGCTGCAAAGGGTGCGCAGGAATCCATCGGTGACAAGGAAAAAGATCAGGAAAAATCAGCCGAAAAATCCGATGCCGCGGCCAGGACCAAAGAAGAGAAGAAGCCGGCGGAAACCGTGATTCCCGCAGGCAGCTACGTCGTGCGCATGGATCAGCCTTACAGCCGGCTCGCCGATATGGCCCTCGACACCCAGTATTACAGCCCGCGCGATCCTCGTTCCTATGACGACACCGGCTGGACCCTCGGCGCGCTCCGCAATGTCAAAACCACGCGAGTCACTGATCTCTCCATCCTTAGTGCTGCCACGCAAAAAATGAGCAGGATCAATCCCCCAGGCGGAATCGACGGACAGGGCAAAACTTTTGTCATCCAGCACAACACGGACAGCACGCTTGCCTCACTGCGCTTCCGCCTCGCCAACGTTTCTATGGAAGCCGCTGAAGATAGCTTCGAAGCCGATGGCATCAAGTTCAAAGCTGGCTCCTTCATCATTCGCAATGCCGATCGCACCCAACTCGAAAAAGCCGCGAAAGATCTGGGAATCAAAGTCCATTCCACGAACGCTGCCCTGAGCGTCAAGACGCATCCGCTCGCTGTTCCCCGCATCGCGCTCGTCCACAATTGGCAGAACACCCAGAACGACGGCTGGTTCCGCATTCCCATGGAGGAGCTGAAAGTCCCCTACACCTACGTTGCCGACACCTGGCTGCGTGAAACCCAGAATCTCCGCGAGAAGTTCGACGTCGTCATCCTTCCTCCCATGGGTGGCGGCGGTCCCGCGGGACTGAGCGCTGTGCTACGCGGCCTGCCGATGCGCGGTGATCCACGTCCTTGGAAAAACTCCACCGAAACTCCAAACTTCGTCGCACCCGGTCTAGACTCCACTGACGACATCCGCGGCGGTCTCGGCTACCAGGGAATCGCCAATCTCGAGCGGTTCGTCCGCGAAGGCGGGTTGCTCATCGCGGTGCAAGCCAGTGCTTCGCTCCCCGTTGCCGGAGGGATGACCGAAATGGTGAACGTTTCTGACGCTCGCACCATGCAAGCCCCCGGCAGCGTAGTTCTCTCCACTATTGACGACAAGAAAAGCCCCATCACCTACGGCTACGACGACAAGCTCTACGTCTATTTTCGGCAGGGTCCGGTCATCACGGTCGGCGGCAATTTCGGCGGTCCAGGCGGTGGGGGTGGACCTGACGAGGGCGCAGCTGGCTCAGCGCGTTCCAGCGGACGCGGCACCGCCACCGATCCCGACATCATTCAGGCTAGGCCCTACGAACTTCCCGAAAAGCCCGTGAAGCGCACACCGCACGAGCAAGAGCTTTACATTCCCGAGGATTTGCCGGATTTTGCCCGCTTTGCGATTCCTCCGAAGGATCAGCAACCGCGCGTAGTCCTGCGCTTCGCCGCCGAAAAAGATTTGCTCCTCAGCGGCATGATCACCAGCGGCAATGAAATCGCGGAAAAGCCCGCCGTCGTGGACGTTCCCCACGGCAAAGGCCACGTCGTCCTCTTCGCCAACAATCCAATGTGGCGCGGCGAAACCACGGGCAGCTATTTCCTCGTCTTCAACGCCATGCTCAACTTCGATCACCTCGACGCCGGCAGCCTGGCCGTCGCCGGCAAATGAGCATCTTCCAGTCGGCCATTCCTAGCCCATCTTGCACGTCGCGAGGCGGGACCTTACAATTTTCGAATGTTTGACGCACACCATTTCTTGCTTTTTCTTGCCGCTGCGCTGCTTCTGGCAATTACTCCAGGACCAGGAATTTTCTACGTTTTGGCCCGAAGTCTCGCCGGCGGCCGGAGCGAGGGCATCCTTTCTTCTTTGGGTACCTTTGTTGGCGGACTCTTCCATGTCCTGGCCGCTGCGCTCGGTATCTCCGCGATTCTCGCCGCTTCCGCTGTCGCCTTTCACACCGTCAAATACGCGGGAGCCGCGTATCTCGTTTGGCTGGGAATTCGGATGATCCGCTCGCGAAATGCGGAGATGGTTGTCAGCGCATCGCAGCCTGCTGCGATGGGCGCTTTTCGTCAAGGGATTCTTACTGAAGTTCTAAATCCTAAGACAGCTCTGTTTTTCCTTTCCTTCATTCCGCAATTCATCGTGCCCGAGCGCGGCCATGTTTTCCTGCAATTCGTAATTCTCGGCGCTCTCTCGGTGCTCCTCAATACCGCTGCCGATCTTCTTGTCGTTGTCCTTGCGGCTCCTCTGGAGCGTAAACTCAAGACCAGCGTGCGTTTCCGCCGCGGCCAGCGTGTCGCTTCCGGTCTCGGCATGATTACTCTCGGCGCCTACGTCGCCCTCGCCGACACTCGATAATCCAGCCTAGGAGAGATGCCATGAGCAAAAAGAAAGAAATTTCGCGCCGCACGTTCCTGACAAAGGTGGCCGCCGGCGGCGCCGCGTGCGCCATTGTTCCCAGGCACGTCCTCGGCCGAGGATTCACTCCGCCGAGCGATACGCTGAACGTCGCCGGCGTCGGAGTCGGCGGCATGGGCCGCAATAATTTGATCAACCTCGCAAGCCAGAACATCGTGGCGCTCTGCGACGTGGACTGGCGCTATGCCGACAAAGGATTTGACCGGCTCGACCTCGACATCGAGAGGGTGAAGAAGCGAATTGAACTGCCTGCCCCGCCACCGCCCGGCGAGCCGCCTGCGGAGTTCGATCCCATGAAAGCCCAGGCGCGGCTTGAGGGAATGATCAAACTCAAGACAGAACATCTGCCGAAGGCCAAACGCTACACCGACTATCGCGACATGCTCGAACACCAGAAGGACATCGACGCTGTCTTGGTCGCTACGCCTGACCATATGCACGCCTCGGTTGCCTTGGCGGCGATGGAGCTTGGCAAGCATGTGTACGTCCAGAAACCGCTCTCTTGGTCTGTCGAAGAAGCTCGCAAGCTTTCTCGCCGCGCTAACGAAACCAAAGTTGCCACGCAGATGGGCAATCAGGGTCACTCGTCGAACGATGGGAGGACCGCCGTCGAGTACGTGTGGAGCGGCGCGATCGGCGACGTGCGCGAGGTGCATATCTGGACGAACAGGCCCCTTGGCTACTGGCCTCAAGGCGTGCCGCGCCCGGAACCGCTAAAGCCGCAGCCCGATCCTCTTCGCTGGAATGGCCGTGGCGTCACGGCGCGGATTGCCGCAGCCCTTGCCGGCGACTATCCCATCCCGGATGGGCTCGCTTGGGATCTTTTTCTGGGTGCCGCCTCGAACAACGTGGACTACCACCCCATCTACCATCCATTCAACTGGCGCGGCTGGACCGATTGGGGCGTCGGCGCGATCGGTGACATGGGGGCTCATTTGATCGATCACACCATGTGGGCGCTCAACCTTGGCTTACCTACCAGCGTCGAAACAATCTCGACCCCGTTCAACGGTGCTTCCTATCCGACCGCGACACTAACCTTTTATGAATTCCCCGCTCGCGGTCCGATGCCGCCCGTCAAGCTCACGTGGTACGACGGGGGCCTCAAGCCCAACAAGCCCGAAGAGCTCGGCGACGAAGAGTTGAAACAAGAGGGCGGTGCTCTGCTGATCGGCAGCAAAGGCAAGCTCCTTCACGACACGTACGGCTTCAAGCCCAGGCTCTTGCCCAAGTCGCTCCATGAATCCTTCGGCAAGCCTGCGCAAAAACTCCCGCGCATCGTCGGCGAAGCCCACGAAATGAACTGGGTGGACGCCGCCAAGGGAAAAGTGGAAGCCTCCTGCCCGTTTGACTACGCCGCCCGTCTTACGGAGGTCATGCTCCTAGGCATCGTGGCCTTGCGCGCCGGAAAGAAGATCTACTACGACGGCGCCAATATGCGCATTACCAACGCTTTGCAAGCCAACGACTTTTTACGTCGAGAATACCGCCAAGGCTGGTCGACCTAAGAAAAGCTCCTGCGAGAACGCGATGCCGGCGCCCCTGTCTGGTGAGTGGCTTGGCCAACCGAGCTCCCGCAGGGTCTGGTATTGGCTAAAGCCTGGGAAATGCGTAACTTTACGAAATAAGCCGCCCGGCCCGCTGGCCGAAAACTGTCCCTTTGGCCGTTGCTTTTAGCCGCCAATTCCGCTATTAACTTTACCTATTGGTAGGTCCTTTCTTTTCTTTACGTTTCCTAGCGGGGACGAAGCATGTCTCGTCAGGAGCTCTCAGGCATGGAAGCCCGGCCATCGACCTGTCTCCGTACTAAAGTGCGATCCCGCTCTTTTTGACCCGGCGCGCCTCTTTCTGCAGTTTGTTTGAGGCAAATCTTCGTATAAGAAAGGGGACCCATGGTTCGCAAATTGGGGTCCTTCTCTTTCATCGTCCTCGCTGTTTTATTTGCCGAACCGGTTGTCAACGCACAAGTTGAGTCAGGACGGCATGCGCGCCCGCGCATTAGGCAAGGCATCAATGAAATGGACCGCGTGGCGCTCCCGGGCAACACTCGTCCCGAAGCGCGGTTCGCAAATGATCGCGGCCCCGTGTCCAACAATTTCACGATGGAGCACATGCTACTCCAACTGAAGCGCTCCCCCGAACAGGAAGCGGCTCTCCAGCAGTTCATTGACGAGCTCCACACCAAAGATTCTCCAAACTTCCATCACTGGCTGACCGCGCAGGAATTCGGCGAACGATTTGGACTGGCGAAGACCGACGTTGACACTGTCACAGCCTGGTTGGAATCCCACGGCCTGCGCGTCAACGTGGTTTATCCCAGCGGCATGCTCATCGATTTCTCCGGCACCGCCGCCCAGGTGCGCAAGGCTTTCCAAACGGAAATTCATTACCTCAATGTCCAAGGCGAAAAGCACGTTGGCAACATCAGCGATCCGCGAATTCCCGCCGCTCTCGCTCCCGTCGTCGCCGGGATCGTCTCATTGCACGACTTCCGTCCGCATACGATGCACCATCTGCATAAGCCCAACACGGAATTCACATTTACAGATGCCTTTGGAAACCCCAACTATGCAGTTGTCCCCGCGGACCTGGCCACAATCTACAATTTGAATCCCCTCTTCAGCGCGGGCATTTCAGGCCAGGGCCAGACCATTGTGCTTATTGAAGACACGGACGTTTTCAGCGCTTCCGACTGGAGCACTTTCCGTTCGACGTTTGGTCTTTCCGGCTACACTTCAGCCACTTTTGCTCAGGTTCACCCCGCCCCTCCCTCCGGGCCCAATAACTGCGGCGCTCCGGGCGCCTTTGCCCCCAACGATGCCGAAGCCATTACCACGTTCGGCGGCCTGATCGCGATGCAGAACCTCATCAACGACAGCACTCCCCCTCCCTCCATCATCAGTATCAGTTACGGCCAGTGCGAAACCGTGAACGGAGCAGCCGCCAATGCCGCTTACAATTCCACGTATCAGCAAGCCGTGGCCGAGGGTGTTTCCGTTTTCGTCGCCGCTGGCGACAGTGGCGCGGCCGGTTGCGACAATAGCGTCCAGGAAGCGACTCACGGCATCGCCGCCAACGCTTTCGCTTCCACGCCTTACAACGTAGCTGTCGGTGGCACCGATTTCAGCGACACTTACTCCGGCACAAACGGCACTTATTGGAATTCCAGCAACACTCCCGCCTTCGGTTCCGCCATTTCGTACGTTCCTGAAATCCCTTGGAATGACTCCTGCGCCGGCGCACTCCTCTCGGCTTACGTAGGTTACAGCCCAACGTACGGTTCGACGAGTCTTTGCAACGACCCGCTCTACGGTTCCTTTTTCGCGACCACCGCGGCTGGCGGCGGCGGTCCCAGCGGTTGCGCAACCGGGACGCCCTCTACAAGTGACGTCGTAAGCGGCACTTGCCAGGGATGGCCGAAACCTTCGTGGCAAAGCGTCCTCGGCAATCCCAACGACGGCGTTCGCGACACGCCTGACGTCTCGCTATTTGCTGCCGACGGGCTCTGGAGCCACTATTACATTTTCTGCTGGTCGGATACCGCGCATCAGGGAGCGGCCTGCGGCGCCGATCCAAGCGCCTGGTCTGGCGCAGGTGGTACCTCTTTTGCCGCGCCCATCATGGCGGGCATCCAGGCACTCATTAATCAGAAGGCCGGTGGCGCCCAGGGGAACCCCGCGCCAGTTTATTACCAGCTAGCGTCGGCAGAGTATGGTTCCGCTGGCAGCAGCGCCTGCAATTCGGACCATGGCAACGCCGTCGCCGCCAACTGCATTTTCTACGATGTAACTTCTGGTGACATGGATGTGGACTGCGTTGGCCCCAACTGCTACCTCGCTGGCGGCTCCGTGGGCGTGCTTTCGACTTCCAATACTTCCTTCGCCCCCGCTTATGGCGCGAACATCGGCTGGGACTTTGCCACCGGCATCGGCACCATCAACGCCGCCAACCTGGTGAACAATTGGGCCTCGGGGACGCCACAACCCGGGTTTACTCTCTCCGCGTCCCCAGCTAGTCTCGCCATTGTGCAAGGAACTTCCGGCTTCAGCGCCATCACTGTCTCTCCTCGAAACGGTTTCACCGGAAGCGTAACTTTCTCTGCGTCCGGTCTTCCGAGTGGCGTCACGGCATTCTTCAGCTCCAACCCCGACCCTGCTTCGACCACACTGACCCTCGGCGTGGGCGCGACGGCAGCTATCGGCACGTTCACGGTCACCATCACGGGTACTTCGGGCAGCCTGAGCAGCACAGCTATAATGACCCTTACTGTTAATCCCGCAGGTGATTACACTCTCTCCGCTTCCCCGAACAGCCTCAGCGTGGTCCAGGGGACGAGCGGCACGAGCATCGTCACCGTTTCGCCACAGGGCGGTTTCAACGGCAACGTGAGCTTGTCGGCATCCGGTCTGCCGAGTGGCGTGACAGCGTCGTTCAACCCCAGCAGCACGGCGGGTACAAGCACATTGACGCTGACGGCCAGCGGCACGGCGCCCACAGGAACGGTCACCGTAACCGTTTCGGGCGCGTCCGGCGGGTTGTCACATATAACCACACTCTCTCTCACCGTGACGCCCCCGCCGAACTACACTCTTTCCGCATCGCCCAACAGCTTGACGATCGGGCAAGGCGCCAGCGGCACGAGTACAATCACAATCACTCCGCAGAACGGTTTCAACAGCAACGTGAGTTTGTCGGCAACTGGCCTACCGAGCGGCGTGACGGCGTCGTTCAGCCCCAGCACGACAGCAAACACTAGCACGTTGACGCTGACAGCCAGCAGCACGGCGATAACGGGAACGGTCACGGTGACAGTCACCGGTATTTCGGGCAGTTTGACAAAGACCACGACAATCTCCCTCGCGATTCACTTAATTCCTACCCTTCCTTCCGTCTGGTCAGACGGGGATATCGGTTCAGTGGGTGTGGCGGGGAGTGCAAGCTTTGCGAACGGGACATTCACGGTGGCGGGAGCGGGGCAAGGGACTTTTTTCACTACTTCCGACGGGTTCCATTTCATGTACCAGCCGTTAGCGGGGGACGGGACGATAGTAGCGCGGGTGGTAAGCGTGCAGGGGAGCAGCGCGGCGCAGGCAGGAATCATGGTCCGGGAGACGCTGGGCGCGGGAGCGAACCATGTGTACCTGTTCGACTATTCGTCGTCGATTTTGCTGACGGAGCGGACGAGCACGGGGGGAAGCAGTTCGTAACGAGCCAGACGGTGAGCATGGGGCCGAGTGTGTACATAGGATTGGCAGTGAGCAACCGGACGACGGCCTCTTTGGCGACAGCGACGTTCGATAGCGTATCGGTGAGTTCGGCGGCAGCGCCGGCGCCGGTCATTAGCGGAGTTTCAGCAACTACGGGGTTGATTGGCAGCCAGGTGGTGATTTCAGGTACTGGATTTGGAAGCCCGCAAGGGGGTAGCGCGGTTTTGCTGAACGGCGCGGCGGTGACGATCAATGCGTGGAGCAGCACGTCGATAACGATGACGATACCGGCGGGAGCGACGACGGGGGCGATGGTGGTTTCGGTGGCACCGGGGATGAATGACAGCAATGCGGTGCGCTTCACGGTGACGTCGCAGCCGCTGCCGGCGTCCTGGTTGGACCAGGATGTAGGGGCGGTAGGGATAGCGGGGAGTGCGAGTTTTGCGAACGGGACGTTCACGGTGACGGGAGCAGGGCAAGGGACTTTCTTCACCAGTTCGGACGGATTGCATTTTGTATATCAGCCGTTAGCTGGGGACGGGACGATGGTGGCGCGGGTGGTGAGTGTGCAGGGGAGCAGCGCGGCGCAGGTGGGCATCATGGTCCGGGAGACGCTCAACGCTGGAGCGAACCATGTGTACCTGTTCGATTATTCGACGTCGATATTGCTGACGGAGCGGACCAGCACGGGAGCGAGCAGTTCGTATCAATCGATGGGAAGCGGGACGGTGCCGAATTGGATGAAGCTGGTGAGAAGCGGGAACGTGTTCAGCGTGTACGGAAGTGCGGATGGAGTGAACTGGGTGGCGTTGGGAACGAGCCAGACGGTGAGCATGGCCGTGAACGTGTACATCGGGCTGGCGGTGAGCAACCGCACCACGGC
>WNFQ01003818.1_pt1 | contig 16608 bp, 21 predicted proteins | sample 5400171 | NCBI WGS metagenome assembly WNFQ01 (sample SAMN13153356, study PRJNA577476) | soil metagenome | isolation source: 20 cm soil under Madrone tree | place: USA:California | collected 2016-06-14 | reverse complement strand
GCTGCACCTCCCGCGCCGACGTCATATTCTTATGCACCCGCCAATGTTCCTCCTGTTGCAAACAACCCTTACGCTCCTGTGCAGCCCGTCCAAGCGCCGTATCAGCCAACTGCACCAATGGCGTATCCGTCAGGAAATGCATACAGTCAGCCACCCCAGCAACAGCACGGCGGCCAGATCGTACCTCCAGCTTCCCTGCCATTCGGTGGCCCTAGGGCGACTCCTCCACCCGTTGCACCACCTCCACCTCCCAAGCGTCGCGAGAACGGTGGTTGGAATGATGCGCCAGCGGTCACTGAGCGACGCACCCCTAGCGGGTCTGCGAATAAACCTGCGGCTATCACGTCGCCTTTCCCGAACGCCGGGCCAGTTCAAAACCCTGTGTCTAATTCGATGTATTCGGCTCGTGGCCAGTCGCCAGTTCCGGCTCCTCCGCCACCTCGACCCGGTAGTGTACAGGCACGTGCTCCTCCGCCACCTGCGCAGGGTCGCAACCCGATCCCACCTCCGCACATGGCCCCTGCCCCCGGACCATACCCGCCGGCCGGCCCAGGTCCGGTCCCTCCGCTGACGCATCCACCAAATGCAATCCCTGCCGGGCAGCAGCAGCCACCTCCGGGCCAGTATGCGCCTCCACAGCGTGGTCCTGCACCATCAGCACCACCGGTGCCTAACCCATATTCGCATGGTCCTCCTCCTCCCAGTGCAGGTGCGCTACCGCCACCTCCACAAGCCCGTCAGGTCCCACCGCCTCCGTCTGCTGGTCCTTACGGTCGGGTTGCATCGCCGCAGCAGCAACAGCCGCACCCGGGTCTCGCACCGCCGCTTTCCGCAGGCCCGGCCCGTGTTCCCCTTCCGCCTGGTCCCCAGAGTGTTGGAGGTCAGCAACCACCGCCTCGTGCTGCCATCAGTCAAGCAGCTGCTACCCCTAAGTACCGTAAGTTTGGTCACACACGTATAAAGGTTGAGGCTGAGGAATTTCTATAGCCCCTGGTGACCGAACACACATCCCCGATTCGCTGAGACCTATTTACAACGTCATCAACCAACAACTTATTCAACTCAAACAGACAACACCCGTGCGTGCTGTTTGCTACGGTGTCTGACTCCTTATTTCTGACAGATGGTCGGACGCATTTAGGCTGCTCAACGACGCCTAGTTGAAGACCTCGAACGCCGGATAAACCCTTTGTTTGACGCGCTGAATTGTGAGACGTTGTCGACACCGGTGGCCGTACAGCTGGGTGAGCTCACCAAAGGTGCGTTACTTGTGCACAGTGTGATGAGTTAGGTGCTGAAATGTAGTACAGCGATGGCAAACCACGATCGCGAGCTGGCGCTTGCCATCCACGTCGACATGCTCACACGGTCGAGCGGAGAAGATATCACGCTTTGGATGTCGGGCGTGAAGCAGTTTATCATGCGTTTGTAGATGGGTGAAGTAGGGGAAATGATTGTGATTGATAATGAAATGAGAGCACATACAAAGCAGCATAACGAACGGACGGAGTTTGAACCTGGGCTGACAGGCACACTGATCCGCCAATCATCTCTTCACTTGTTGCCATATCATCGTTCCTTTCTCTTTGCTTCCGGTGCCACTCCGAGAGCGAGAGCAACAAAGTTGCTTCATCTGTTCGAGGGATCCTTGTAGACGACATTTTGTCTGTTTAGTCGATGTCTTCTAGGCACCAGGAGCACAGTGCGGGGAACGACAGCTCAGACGAATTTTCTGTGCGTGCTTCAGTGTCCAAATCTCAAAATATACGCGTTTGAACGCGTCGCGCGTGTGTCAGATCGAAGAAGTCGTGAATGGCTTTGTCCAACCCACCGGCAACGCGCAATCAGGCTCTGTGTCGCGGCGCAAGAACGACGTCCGACAGGACTTGATTGCTCGGAGAGCGGTCCATCAGGCTGAGCTGAAGCGGTTGGACGAAGAGATCCGTGTTATTGAAGGTCTACGAAGGCAACAGATTCAGAGCATCCAGGACATCACTCAGCAGATCGATGCTCTTGATGAAAGGGTTGCTGGGAGGATGAGAGAGCAGATGAGGAAGGTCTTCGGGATTGAGAACTTTCGGTTGGCTCAAGAAGGGTACGTGACTTTCTTCACGACGAACTGCCCGCTCTGAGGATGGAAAACAGTGTGTGCAACGCGAATATGGATGGACGAGACATTATCTGCATTATGCCCACTGGTCAGTTGGACATATTGTCTCTCCCCTTTTCCGAGTCGTATCACTGATGCATGGACGGATCATTGCTCTCTCAGGGGCGGGGAAATCACTCACGTACCAGCTACCTGCGACGCTAACGCCAGGGTGCACGCTGGTTGTCTCACCACTCGTATCGCTTATGAGAGATCAAATCCTACATTTGCAAGAAAACAATAGTCCGTAAAGCAAACATATCAACCTCTTGTTGTATTGCTGATGATGTTGATATAGTCGAGGGATTGATGTTCACGGCGTCAATGTCCCCTGCAGAGCTGGCCGAGGCTTATAACCGCTTGACTCCCACTGCTACTGGCACGAAAGAAGTAAAGATCTGTTATGTGACAGTATGCCTCTTTCCTCAGCAATGATCCGTTTATATTTATTGAGTTTTGAGGCAGCCAGAGAGGATGAAAAAGAGTAATAAACTCAAGTCTGTCCTGGCAACGATGGTTACAGCAAAAAAGCTTGGTGCGGCGCTTCTATCATTTGCATGATTTGGTCCAGACATTTATGCGAGTGTATCTATTTTCTATCCACCGGTAGCACGCATCGTCATTGACGAGGCCCATTGTGTTTCAACGCAGGGTCATGACTATCGGTTCTTCCTCCCTTTGCCTGCTGTGCGAATGGCGGCGTCTGATATATTTCCTTCCTCTTATTTTTCTAGTCCCGATTATAAGGAACTGGCCGGGTTGCGGCTGCTGTATCCACACGTGCCGATTCTCGCCCTTTCCGCGACCTGCCCACCTGACGTACTTCGCGACCCTCCCTCTTCCGTCCCTTGGGAATATGGTCATTGATCAACCATTCAGCCGCGGCACCCTATGGCACCGTGAAGTTTACGAGCCCTCTCTATCGAAAGAATCTGCACTACAAGGTCGTTTCGAAGCCTTCGAGTGCGGCACAGGTCGTGAGGGATATGGTAAGGTACATACTGGGAAACCACCGAGATGAGACCGGGATTATTTACTGTCTCTCTCGCGCCGTAAGTAATGGATTTCCCAACTTAGGTGCGCCCGCTGTTAACGTCAGATTCTTGGTTGTATAGGACTCGGAGCGAGTCGCAGCAGATCTCGATGCTGAAAGTCAGGGTCAAATCAAGACAGGTGTGTACCATGCGGAGATCCATGATAAGGCGAAAGAAGAACTGCACGACTCGTGGCGCTCGGGGAAAGTTAAAGTCGTGTGCGCCACGATTGGTACGTTCTATTGAACTGGCATTGGAGTTGCGCGCTACTAACTAACACCGTGATGTGTCACGGTAGCATTTGGGCTTGGTATCGATAAAAAGGACGTCCGTTTTGTACTACATCATTCGGTTCGTCCTCTCCATTCCTACATTCTAGGCCATACTTGAGAAAGCGTTACAAGGTATCTGTACGTCGAAATTATGAACTCCATCTATCGGACCTCTCTCATTTCCCATTTCAGAAATCAGTAGAAACCTTCTATCAAGAATCTGGGCGCGCTGGCCGCGATGGCAAGGATGCAGACTGTATACTATATTATCGCCTTCAGGATGCACTACGTGTACCAGGCATTCTTCAAGGAGATTGGGAACGTAGGAGTATGTTATCAACCTCCCTCGCTCATGACGTTTGGCTGATGCACAGTGTAGTTAGTGGTATGATCAGATTCTGCCTGGATTTCAAAGGGTGCCGCAAATTGATTTTCGCAAAGCATGTGTCCTTTCGTGCTGTCTGGTTCAGATTCCGTCATGCTAACACCCAGAACAGCTATTTTTCCTCGAGTGATTGGGCCGAGGACAATACACGGTGCGGGCACTGTGATAATTGCACTCGCGACCCAACGTCGGTCATTGAAAGTGACGTCACGCTCGAAGCGAAGCGTGTTCTTGCCGTTGCACGTGTTCTGCACTCCAAAAAGATTAATGTGTCTGCAGCGCAGCTTGCGCAAGCCGCGAGAGGGTCAGGACAGCATGCAAAACAACTTCAGCTCAGCCCCGGCGACCGATTGAAGCTCTCGTCCCATGTACGTGGTCTCAGCTTTTCCTGCATGGAGTTGATTTAGGTGAAACAAAATGCAGGATTGCGACGTCCTTATTGCCCATATGCTCCTCAACAATTTCCTCGACAAGTCTTACGCTTCCAATCCGTACAGGGTGCAGGTTTACCTCAAACAAGGTGGTCTATCACGAAGGTTAGATGAAGGCCAAAAAGCCTCCATTGATTTACTGCGACCCGAACGTGCGGCACGCAATAATCATCACACGAGAGAGGGTGGCAGTCTTGGTGGAAAACGCACAAATAAGGATGTAGACATCGTCGACGATTACAGCGGAGAGGATGGGGAGGAGGAAGGTCGGGTCGCGCGACAGGGAAATATTCCCGAATCTTCTGGTGCCAAGCGTCGTCGTTCGAGTTATCATCAACGTCAGACATCGTCATCGTGGATCCCGGCTGCGGCGTTGGAGATGGACCTCGACTCGGATGCGGGAGGGAACGCAGATGGGGACTCTGAATCTGAACCGGAAGATATGGTATGGAAGGGGAATTTGCGTGGGGCACCAGCGGTCACACATCGTACGCTAACGAACAAGAGTAGCACGCGGAGGAAGGCGGATGTGACATCGCGGCCTTCAGGGGCTTCTGAGGTGGTATACGACGAGGTAATAGACATCTCGTCCGAATAGGTACGTTAGCAACCTGCTCTTGTTACCTTCTGTGGAGTCGTCCGCAACCTAGAAGGGCAGTAGTAGCACGCTAGTTAATGATCACGATTTCTCATGACATGACAATAACTGTGATCTCGTCCATCCGAACGCTAATACAGAGTAAATATTGTGCTGCGAGAGTAAGGGCGTAGAATGGAGACAAGGAAAGGGGCAGATGAGGCCGGAAATATCCGAGGCGAAAACGATGAGCAGGATGGACGGCATAGCGATCCGGACACCGGCAGCCGTCGAAATGGTAGTCGAATCCTTGAAGGCGAGGAAAGGGAAAAACGAGAGTTGGGGCACCAGTGAGAGCCTGAGGCTTCCGACTCGGGTTCCAAGGCGAGCTCGGGGAGGGAGCCGAGTTATAGACAATTGAACCTCGCGGTGTACCAACTACTAGTAGTACCTGTGAACGTTCTTACTACGTTCCTCCACTAGTACTTGTACGTTGATATGGTTGTTGGAATATCGAGCTCGCGCGGCTCGTTTTTAGCTCGTATTCTGACAGTTTTCTAAGTGTGCCGGTGCATACTGGTCTAGAATGACACTTATAATGTCTTCCATTCGCACCTGACAGTACATACATTTTAGTGGTATAAGCACATGTAAATGGTAGTACCGGGCCCCCTCGTGCGTTTGCCCCACCCCTACTGTATATCAACTCGTTTCCGCACGCGCGCCGTTTTTCCAACAACGGTTGATCCGGCGTGCGGGCCCTGGTCTAGTCTTTACAAAGCTGCGAGCGCGCTGAGCACTGCCACTGACAATGATCAGTGTGATCGATGACCGGTGGTCGAGTCACAGCATTTGTACAAGTATAGTGCCCTGAATGCCCAGAAATTTGCTGATTCGCTCACAAATAAGTGATTTTCGAATACGACGGCCATGCCAGTGGTTATGCCAAAGCGCGAAAGAGTATGTTTCCATCAAAAAATGCAAGCGCACTACTACTGTTCAGTATATCACACACGCAAAGTAAAGCCCAATTGTCCTGCATGCCGGCCACCTATGTGGCTACAGTCGCAGTATAATAAGAGAGAGAGAAGAAAGGCTCAAACGTTCCGTAGGGTCCTTCCAATCACAACCACCAAGAAAGCAAAGAAAAAATAAATATGACATTCGAAGGAGAAACGAAACGACAATGCCATCCGTGCGGGACACATGTGATGCTTCCAAGGATGAGATCAGACGGTGATGGACCTAGGAGAGTTACTTCATGTGCGTTTGTCAATCGAGTTTCGTGCCTGGGCCCACTTCGGGTTCGTCTAGAAAGGATGTGAGAGGTAGTAATGGGAAACGTAGATAGAGGAGAGGACTTACCGCAGTCCGCATAGGCTTTATCGGGGTTCCAGTAGTCCTCGGTCTGGAACTGGCTGTGAGTACATTGCCGACGACGAAAGTTTATTAACGAACAGTGACGTCAATGAAAGCCCAGTGAGGGACATATGTTCCGTAAGGGACAGGGTAAGGGAAACTGCAAAGCCAATAATCATGTCAAACGCAATAGATCATCTAGGGCAACAAGGAGCTCACCGCCCGGGAGGCAGAACCTTTGTGCAGTTGTGCACGTATTCCTTATAGCTAATGTCGGATATGTGAGCCCAGAAATTGAGAAAGAGGATAACGAGGGGAATCGCCGTACTGAGGCCATTTTCCTCCCTGGCATGCTTCACATGCACTGATGAGGGAATATATGACGGAGTTGCACTGGCACGGGTCATCCTTGTAAGCACCCTCGTACCACCCCCCCGGGGAAAGTGGTGGGATAGAGTACTCTGCGAAAGAGATGAGGTGACAAGTCTCGCAGACGCAAGGAAAAAAAAAAGAAAACTCACCGCCGCCGTGGCAGGTGGACAGCAGGTACGCTGCGATCTTGCACGGGTTTTGGTGAATAGAATTGTAGGACTGAACACAATGCCAACATCTCAGGCGATGGCCAAAGAATAATGATGGAAACGACAATATTGCATACCCATTTCCACTTCTCGGTACATTTTGGAGCGTAGATGTGGTAGTAATCATCATAATCACCGTCATAATCACCGTCATAATCACCATGATGATGATACCCGTCATCGTCATCACCGTGACCATCGCCGGCAACTGCAAAGCCGGCGAAGAAGAAGAAGGATGCAAGTACTACAACGACGATTCGGAGGAGAGACATTAGTGAGACTGGAGGGAACTGGGCACAGTGCTTAGCTGAAAGGCGTCGTTTGGGGGGTTAAACGGGCCTCTTTTATAAGAAAATCCGATGTTTGTATTGCACGATACTCCGGTGGTACCATTGTCCGCGCCATAAGTCACCATAAATTTAGGGTTATTCGCTGTATGGGTGTAGAGCCCCAAGCACTGGCGACACGATCGACACTGCCCTCTTCCTTGAACTTGCGCCACTACCGAAGAAAGAACAATTATAGTACCGTTTTTATTGCTCCTGCGGCGAGACCTGCGTTCGCATGTAGATGAGCATCATTCTTGATACCAAAAATCAGAATGTGGTATTCACGTTGAGCCTGCTCCCCTCTTTGAACTTGCACCATAGCAGAAGAAAGAACAGATATAGTACCATTTCTCTCGCGCCCAGCAGTCGCATATAGAAAAGCTTCATCATTTGACAGCACAGGTCGGAACGGCGAGCGGCGAGACATGTTGAGCCAGCACAACACCCGCACGTCGACTTGATCGCTTGGCAGGGGGATCTTTCTTGCGACTGGCGGGTGCCGCCCATCGCTGAATCAGATGCATCACGTTTTTGATGCATACCGGTGTCTTTAGCTCCACCACTTGGCTTGAACTTGACACAGCATTACTTGGCACCCGTGCATGTGATGTGGTCAGTTGAGAAGTAGACTAGTGGATGGACATTCATCACCGCCGAGTAGGCCGTGACGAGCGCGTGACGGGCGGAACAAGAAAAATGGTCCTCAAAAAAGAATGGTCGTTTTCCGGGCCGCTCCGGACCAGAGCCACGGTGACCGCGCCACAATCCATGCGCGCATCAACCATCACAGAATCCATCTTACCCTAACAAGGCCTTTGGATTGGAGGTATGTGCCTCAAGCTATACCACTGGTGCAATCCTCTTCCAACGCGCCACATCGTTGCGTGCATTACTGTGGATGAGGAACTTCAAGCTGAAGCTTCCACTCGTAGCTGGTCGACATAGATCTATTATCGAAATGCTCACCGATGATGTCCTCCTGGAAATATTCGACTGGTTGGAAATGGGTTACGCTGGTGCATGTGTGCAGAAAATGGCGACATATCGCCACGTCGTCTGGATTTGTGGCTTCCATGTACACCTGTGAGGAGGAGACTGGATTGCTGGCCATCCTGACCTATCGCCGTCAGATATTGGGAAAATCTAGAGTTCATACCACCCTCTTCCGAATATGAGGATAATCTCTTTGCTGCACTCGAACACTGGGATCGGGTGCTGGGAAATCCAGCTTTCTGTGACGAGCGCGCTGTTGGGAAAATAGTCAAACGAATGTAAATTCCATTTCCTGGGCTGACGCCCCTCTCACTTTGGATGGACAAAAGAACAACGCCGATATCCCCTAAAACGCTTTTAGCTGGATGTGCCTCTTCATCTGAGGGATATCTCCTTTGCTGGTATATCATTTTTTGGGCTATTGCAATTTCTAGCATCGACCATTGACTTGGTTTCCCTTCGCCTTTTGAAGGTACCGACCTACGTTTGACTCATCACAATCAAGGGGGGAACAGACACCCACCATCGACGACACGTGACACCCTTCCCTCCCTCACCAGTTTCAATTTCTGCGGTACTAGTGAATACTGGAAGGCCTCGTGACCAGAATAAATGCACCTTATTTCAGTCGGGTCAACATAACGTTCTTCAATCAACTTATATTTAACGTTCCGCACCTTTCCCGATTCATCCATCAGATGGAAGTGCTCAAGGTTCGCCAAGGAAGCAGAAGTACAGTCTTCTCCCGGTAACGGGGTCTCTATGACCATGACGCTCGACTCTGATCAGGGTCAAGATCTAGCTGTGGCGGCGAGAGGCAACGCCACACCAAGCGGCGCTCTCTCGAAGATCATCTCTTTTCCTTGCGGGTCACGTGCACAGGATTGGCAGATTTCGTCCATAGCCCGGATATGCCATAAAACCTCCCTTCTCTACAACATAAAACACCTAGACATTCGTGCGGGAAAAATGCGGCTCAATTCAGCAAAGAGTACGGGACGAGATGATAGACTCCGTCCCATGGCTGGAGTTTTTCCACACGTTTCCCTCCGTAGCGAGGCTGCGCATATATGCGGGGAATCAGGCCCATATATCGCGCCGGCGTTGGAAGGTATCGTCATCAATATGGAAACGATCAGGAAGGTGCTTCCCGAATTGCGCGTGATCTTGTTCGAGTGCTCGCGAAAATCGGCGCTCTTTGAACAATTTGTTGCCGCCCGCCAAGCGATCATGTCTAGCAGTCGTCCTGCGGTGTAATTGTGATGTATGTCCCCCTTACAACTTCCCCTTCTCGGTTCTGGCCATGCTTCTCAGGGCTGGACTCAGGGTTGTAGGGTGATCACGGCTAGAAATACCTTTGCGGCGCAGACGTGACATCTTGTTGAGCTAATCACTATCGCTACTATACACGAGCTTGCCCGATGCAGAACTCCATTTAAAAATCCCGTAACTTAGAATGGACGGACGTTCCCCATGACCAGTGAATAGACGCCCAACGGCATCACAATCATGTAGTGTGACCGTGAGGCTATCCCGTTGGGAGCGCTGTACAAAGAAAGGAAACACAATAGAGCTTGCAGCTACCAGGACCCACAGAGCTCATTCAAGTCATGCAGCACCGTACTCCGCTCCGTCCCTATCTGTCGCGTGATCTCGCTCTGTCGTATCAAAGGGAGGTCCTCAAACGACACAAGTAACCGGCCATCGAGAATCCCAAGCGAGAGTGGCTTCGAAACATAGTCATCGCGAACGATCCTAGAAAAGGTATAGATAGTCAGCCCCAATAAAAGCGTATCGGCGGGGCGTTACCGGAAAGCGCGAGGGTTCAATCCAGCGGTATGCTGGACGTTCCGTGTGAGTTGGCCCTGGAGGAGATGCAGGCGCTTAAATGTCGCCTCGTCGACTGGCACAAGTCCAGTCAACGAACCATCGGGGTGCCCTGCGAGATGATCAGAATACGGTTCTGAGGTTATTCTAGACCTCCTTACCGCATATCAGCTTGGCTTGCGGCGCGACCATGTCCTCGCCTTTCATTCGACGTGCGATCGTCACTGATGATCGGTATTCCGATTGGCCATGAAATTCCGTCCGACAGAGCAGCTTTTGTCCTTTGTTCGACTCAGGACCTTTATTAGCGATAAGAGAGGAAGGCGAGTAAAAATGGTGTCCGCGCGGGAAAGTAAGATTACTCCTATCACTTACTCTCTGGGTCATACTCGTACAGCCGAATAGCACCCTCTTCGTCGCACGTAACGATGGACAGCTGCTCGTCCGCAAAGAAAAAGTCGGTGGCAGTTACGCAACCCCTGTGAGGATCCTTCGCCAAAACGACGAGTTTGTATGGATCTTCCTGTATATCCGACCGGCTCAGTTAACAAAGTTTTCCTTAGAAGCTTGAGGGTTTAAGAAGCGCACCTGGAAGGCAACGAACCAAACACTTTTCACGGCATCCCCGATAATCAGCAAATTTTTCAATGCGCGCAGTGTCGTCACGTAGACTCCAACATCGAGGAATGCCACGCCAACCAAGCGCTCATCAAGGTCAAACGCGCGCACGAAGATCTGTAATGACAATAATATGAGAAGTGTTCGCGTGATGCAAGGGTATTTGAACACCTTCTGGCCCATGGACGATACAAGATAGCCATCTACGCCGCACACGGCAGTCACTGGGCCCTTTGCCTCGTCTCGACAGCGCAGACGGAGATTGAAGTTGCGTTTCATGACTGACCCTGGTTCGGGCACGACTTCAACAATTTCAAAGACATAAACCTGTTTACGGTGATGAATGAGCAGAGTATCAGAATGTTTCGAATGACAGAAGCGTACTGCACCCTTGACAGCCAAGTCTTCACCGCGGTTGATCGTCGTGCCAACGGCAATGAAGTCTTTGTGTCCCGACTCGGTACTCAAAGTCTCCAGGGATACGCATGCAAGTGAGTTCACGAACTCGTTCGAGGCAAACTCATATCTAGATATTGTCTCGTAAGTGCGAAGACAAACATCATTCACGAAATTTCATACCCATCGATTGGAATGAAATCAGAGCTGAACAACTCTAGCGCTGAGGATTCGCTCATCGGATATGAAACATTAGGGGCTCAACAACAGCCTTAGTACTTCGAAAACACAAGATACATAAGATGGAGCTTACCGTCGGCAGACCATGTCTCATTTCCTTCCTCGTCGTATGATGAGAACGGAGCTTGGACGATTGATGCAGCAACCAATAAATTGCTAGTCGACTCGAACACAACATTCGTGTACGACCGACCCTGGGGAATATGTCGTGACGGTATGCCCAGATTTAGGTCAACGTCTGGCATCCATTCGAGCAGCGTCGGACCCTGGAGAAATGTGTTAGAAAATATTATTATTAATTGACATGCCCGATGATTTGCCCCACCTCATCGGAATATAACAAGAAGTCTCCCTTCCAACCCCAGAGCGACGTCGCGGTGAATGCGTGCACGACAGAATGTCCTGAGGGAATGACTTTGATGCTCGCCTTATCCGTCTGCAAAATCCAAGATGGGTTCTCTCCTGTCAAAAACACGCCGAATAGGGTCGTATCAGGTGTGGGAGATGTGGTAAATGGAATTAATTGTCGTGAGATACGCCGGTGCTCAGCGAGTGCAGAAGTCTCCTGTTCTTCCGGATGTTGAAGCTCAAATGCGTTTGAGGAAGTTTTGGCAAACTTGACGGCGAGAGTGCAGGTCCGTGATGGTGGTATGGGTTCTGAGCTGGGCTCTGCGGGGAGGGCTTGATAAATTGCGAGTTGACCGCATCGTAGAAATACCTAAAATATTGGCTCTTGTTAGAAAAAAACGGCTAACCGATATTAATTGCAGACATACCAACAAGTACGGCCAGGGTTCGGTCTCTCCGATGGGAGATATCAAAATCTGCTCTATGTCAAGATCCTGAGGTTTACGTGGGGGGTCTTGGGGGAGAGACAGGGCTGGTGGATCAAATGAATCGACCAGGAGACTCTGAAGAGATGCAATCGCGGTAGTTGAGAACGCCAAGGTTAACTTGGGAAGGGTCCAGATCTACGCATAAATAGTACAATAAATATCGCGAGAATCACGTGACATGTTGCTCACCTCTACGACACCTTGTGGCCTGCACAACATAAGCCACTGGGTTTTTTGGCCAGCGGTCATGGCAACTTGGAGGGTTGAAGTTGCGAGCTGTGCATCGCCATTCGCGGTAGGTGCATTCTCGTTTACGCGAGCTTTGAAGATGGCAGTAGTGTCGTTGAAGAATGAGCCAGCAATATAACGTGATGTCTTGCGTTAAACAATTAGCGTACGGAAACGAAAGGTGCATAAACAGCGACAAACTTTCTCTCCCATGGGTGACATATCCTTCCGTCGTATCTTGCCGCGCTCAGGCTCTCCAATAAACAGACCGATGGTATCATCCTCGCGCAGGATGAAAACGAATGGATCACAGATGCTACAGTATTTAATCTTGGGCCGTTGATTGTTACCCTCCATGTCCTTGATGATTTGCCGCTCCGTGCCATCTGTCGCACAGATGAAATGAGTTCTCCGTAGTGCAGACCAGCTTGTGGGCTTATGTAACCTACCCGGCTCGAGTACCCGGATGGCATTTGACAGCACATGTAGGATCGCAGTGCCTTGGAAGAACGATGAGGCACCAACAGTGACGCCCTGGACGCGAGTTGTGATCGTAATGTCGCCCTTGGTGGTACGTGTCCCGAACTACCCCACATCCACGTAAGTTCTATAGCTGTGCTGAGAAGGGAGACATACGCACACGCGAGAAGCCTGGCGATGGGATAGCGTCGGTTCCCAGAATTAAGGAGTCGTTCTCTGCATGGTATGGATTCGCTGGGCGGTCATACGGTACACCATTGACCTTAACCGCCGTGCGCACAGGGAACGACCATAATCCCCGAGCGCCGCCGATCGCGTGCAGCTTGCGTTTCGTGCGCGTCGGAAGGTCACGCTTCCAGGTCGAAGAATATGGATGTGATATAACGTGAGCTAAAAAGTGAACTGACAGGGTTAGGGGTTCTAGAACGAACCTGGAAGAGGGTGAAACCCCCTAGCAATCCGGAACCTGTTGCTGTGACAAGTTCCGGAACGAAGCGGTCCTGCAACAAGGCGAACACGGGGCATTTATTAACATGGTGGCGCAGAGATAGTGCGATACGGGGCTCACCCCATTTTTCGCTAGGGCAAATGTCAAGTCTGTGATTGGTCCATAGGCAGGAAGCGAGTCGCACAATGATAAATGGATCACGGCCCGCGTCTTCGCCGATGGCGCGGCTGAGGTAAAGGGCAATGGGTCGGGACTTGATGTACCATAAATGTCTGTGAAACGGACTCATTAGTGATCGACTGTGCTTAACACGTGGACGTCACACCGTCATCATCGTCCAAGTCCATAGAATTTCCAGCGTCAACCACCGCAGCAGGGCCAGAAGTGGCCACGTCATCTGCGTCAGTGACAGGTTCCTCTATGCTTGCAGTCCGAAGGAGTACAGATGGGCCGACAGTGCTCCCGACAAACAAATGTTCGTCGTGTGCTTTCCGGACCACCATAGGAGGGGCCGTTTGCGCTAGCGCGTTGCCAATTACGAGACGTGATACCACTTTGCCATCGACGACAAATTCGAAGGGGATGATGGTCCCATCTACAAGAACAACAAAGAGCGTCCGCTCTTCGACAAATGCCATACGCGCACCCTCGAGGCGCAGTTCACTCATGCCCACCGGCGTGGGAAGGGTGGGCATGTCACTCACGCGCGGCTGCCAGCCGTTCACAGAGAGGGCGACACGCCGTGGTGCCTGATCAACATGGAAACTCCACCCAGTGCTGATGAGCATGGGATAAGAGATAAACAATCATAAGGCAAGCCGTCGACCTTGGTTATGGTTGGGTAGGTGCGAGAAACGAGGTCGAGGGTGAAAATATAGAGCGACATGGTATCCTTGAACTCTTTTAAGCGACTGTAGATTTGATTGTGTTACGAGAGACGAAACCATCGAAGACAGAGAAGGACGCTCACCCAGTCCACGTCTGCTGTGCCTGGAACAGCACGGCGACGGTGGGGTTGTTGAACCCGGGGAGGAAGACAAAATCAACGACATTTCTGACGTGTCCATCCACATCGGCGGCCAGATCGAGAACAAAACTGGGGGAATAAGGTACATCTCTATCCACAATGGGCTCAATCATGAGATTTGAGATTCGAAATGCGTCAGACACACCTTGCTCTATAATCTTGGTCCATGACGTCGAGATCCGCTTGCGATTGGTAGAAGGGCAACACGGCAAGGGCATCCTTAGGAAGAGATAGTGCGGCACACCGAGATGCGGGATCCGTCCGGAGCTCGGGCCTGAATAGGGCTGCGTCGAGGGAGAGCTAGACCGGGGAAATGAAAGTGAGACTTCCAGAGGGGAATGCTTATCGGACTCACAAGTTGGGGGGCGCGTTCGTACGTGTGGATAGAAACGGTGATCAAATCGTGCAGGGAGGCAGACCACTCCAATAAAGCTATCTGGGTGATGTCAGTTAGCTTGGCGGTGATTGAGTGAAAAAATTAAAACGACGTCAACAGACTTTCGCGTCCCGGAATGACACAAGCAGGCGATCGAGCCTGTCTTCGTATGATGACATGATACGGATGCTCTCCAGCCCGGTGACTGCTCCATGAAGTCGGTATTCACGGATAAAATGGAAGCGGACAATGGTTGATGGGTGGCCCGTGCCTCGGGAACCTGTAAACTAAGAAGTGACACCGCACAATCAGCACAATTGCTCCAAAAAAGATTAGGGTTCGAAAGTCAAGAGTGGTGGCAAATGTCTGTCATTGGAAAGGGGCCGAACACAGACACGAGAGTATCCGAAATCACCTTGAAAGAACCCATATTGATGAAACCTTCACCCTGTCCGTCCATCTCCACCTCGCCTTCAACCGCTTCCGTACCCCTTGGCACATCTGTCCTCCGTTGCCGTTCGTCTTCTAGCTGTGGAGATATGGGGGCGGGACCTTCCTTTACATCGAATACGCGTAGAATGTTTGCGCGCGCGACGACGAGGTTGTAGAGTGCACCATTGGAAGGTTGGTCTTGAGACGCGAAGGATGGAGGTGGGGGGACTTCCGGAAGAGTAGACGGAGTAAGTTTGAGAGTTGTGGCAAACTCTACACCACTTGGAGGAAGAATTTCCTGATACAAGGCCTGCATACTGTGGTCGGTGGGTGCGGAGAAGAGAAAAGAAAAGAAAAGAAGTATTGTATCAAGCAGGCAAGATAGGGTAGTCGGGGCCAATGGCAAGTTTTCGATCTACCCACAACCCAAGAAGAAGCTGGCAGCACCTTGGGGGTGAATGTGACGAAACTGCCCTGCTCTTCCCTGTCTTGCTCTGTTCTGACCGTTCTGACCTGTCCTGTGGGTCCTCTTCGTCGTCGTCCGTCTGAGCGAAAGCGTTCGGCGACCACCTTGGCCGGCGTGAGAAAGCATCACGTGAGTGTATTCATCTGTAAGAGGATCTGAGATGTTCCAGCCTCCACCTCTCGGATTTTGCGATGTCACAACGGGAGTGTGAGATCGCTCCTCGCTGTTCGCGCGTGTATGAACCACTCCTTTCTGGGCGGACATCTCAGATACCTATCAACGCCTCTCCCCCTATAGCCGTACTCGTGTTTAGTGCATGACCTCTAGGGCTCATGGGCCGTTTCTTTCCGACCATAAGACCCGCCTCACTTCGGTGACTTGACAAACCCCCTCAAACCCTCGACGCCAACCATTTAACGGTTCCTGTTTTTCTCAATGGCGTCCACTAGATTCTCTCGTAGTGCGCCCACCAAGGTTGGCTCGACCCCCTTCCTCCCGAGATACGGCTAATTCATATCTCAGAACTTCATGTCGAGCCTACAGGGCAGAGCCCTTCGTGTCTTCGATAACAGTACGAACATTCCTAGCTCCTACCCAGTTTCTACCATTTCGGACCAGAAATCAGGCGGGGCCCTCACCCATGTTCCGAGCACTTCAAAAGTCCCCACCCCTCCTGTCGAGACATTCTTCAATCCTTCAAACTTCATCCATCGCTCCGCGATTGATTCTGCGTACGAGCAAAAGAACTCGAGTAGTTCACGAAAGTTTGCTATATACCCCACTGGTGCCAAGAACACCTTTGTTTATGAAGCCTCCGTCTCATCAAAATCCGACTTCTATGATGACGACGACTCTTTCTTCTCTGCTCCAGACGATGCCTCTATGCTCGCTAGGAGCAGTCTGGAGACCCTTCCGAGTGTTTATGGCATCGGACACGGATCGGACATTTCCGATCACTCCCCTTCCCGAATTGTCCCAAATCTACTCATAGAAGCCCATAAAAACTATAATACGGGAGTTATAAATGTGGCGTTACCTGAAGGTGTGGCCATTCAATGGGTCTTCTCTCTCATCCTGACAGCATGCATTACACAGGCTCCGTATCATCGGACTCTGACACTGAT
>WNFQ01001488.1_pt2 | contig 16635 bp, 18 predicted proteins | sample 5400171 | NCBI WGS metagenome assembly WNFQ01 (sample SAMN13153356, study PRJNA577476) | soil metagenome | isolation source: 20 cm soil under Madrone tree | place: USA:California | collected 2016-06-14 | reverse complement strand
CATCAGATGTGACATCTGAAGGCGGAAATTCACTCCCATCGCCAAGTTTCTGCCCTGCGCTTTTTCTCATTCTAACAATTTCTAACAAAGGTAAATGTACCCTGGATTTCTGGCCAGTTACTAACGTGTTACTAACCTCTTGTTATTAACAATGTTAGGAACCTAGCGGTTACTAACGCAGCCCTACAACCCGAGTTGGATTATCAAGAAGAATCACACTGGGAGCTGTGAACGATCGGTCTTCAAGTCTTTCGTGCTTGCGAATTGAGCATATGCTGGGCAAAGGCTATTCCAGGCGGCTGAACGAAAAAAAACACGTTTTTTTGGTAAGCCGTCGGTCAAGGAGAATGCATCCGAAGCGTACCAGGCGGGTTAATATCCGTGCCGATTTCGGGAACATCCTCAGCAAACACCACCGCGAAACCCCTAATGAACACAAATAAGACCATCGCGTTAGCGTCTGAGGAAGAAGAGCGCGGGGCAATGACTCGGAGAGAGAAAGCTCGCCTTTCCAAATGCCAATCATTGTGGCAGTGGAGGAACCACGGGCCAGTATTATCAGTAAAGAATCGGATCGTGACGTTATCGCCCGCGTCCGCGTCCCCGATGCTCACGACATCGCGAATCACGGGATTGTCAAAGTTATAAGTCTTGTTGCCGGCGCTGCGGATGACGTGGAAGGCGTGTCCGTGCAAGTGAATTGGGTGCTTGAGTAAGTCACCTCTACCATTAGTATTCAACTAACGATTCTCGCAACTTGACAGACTTACCGGCCCACCGGGTGCGCCCGCGGGTATGCTGATTTCAACGCTCTTATTGGCCTCAAGACTGTAGATCGACCCTTTAGGGAGAAGATCTGACGGGTTGCTGGTGCCACTCAAGATCTGGAGCAGTATAGGGACATCTGGTGAAGTGAACGTAGAATTATTAACGAGGAATTCCGCGGGCTCGGGTGTCTACGTTTTCTTGTTTACTTTATGTCGACAATTTATATCCTCTCATCGAAAGGACACTCACAAGCTTCAGTTCAACATCTAGATTGATATTGATGTCGGCGCCGCCGGGGACGGGTCGACCGGGCTAAATGGCACGGGTTTGAGTTATCAAGAAAAGGAATCCGTTAATTCAGGTTGAAACCTACCACGGGTGTAGGAACAAGCGGCTGGACATGTAAGCGATCAGTCAGTCAGTCATATGCGTGAGACAGTCACATTGTGAAGGAACATACGTGTAGGTTAGTCTCTTTAAGCAAATTTTGGTTCTGAGGTTTGTTCTTTTCGGGATTGTTGGACGAAAGGAAAAGAGTGATCGGTGGGGCCAAGAAATAGCGAAGGACAGCGACATTAGTGTATTCGGCGTAGTTCTGGTCAGGGAAATTGGGCAAAGCACGGATCCCTGTGCACGTAACGAGTTAAATTAGGACGTTCTGATGACGAACTTTGGCAAAGAAAATTATACAGTAGTTGTCAATCAGCCTGTTGGCATTGAGCTGTAAAACGGTGATAAGGCACTTCTTGCAGCGTGAGGATCAAATCTAAACTCCTTACAACAACGGAGTAGCGTTGTCCTGTTTCGTTACGCCGGTCAATAGAGAATTGTTCGATTAAGCCTTACATACCGGCGAAGATTTGAAACGAATCAACCTGCAATGGCTGAACGTTGATACCATCGACCTCAATGATGGTCAATGGATGACTATCGATTGAGAAGGTGTAAGCCGGATCACAGGAAATAGAGACTAGTCGGAGTCGGTAGCTGATGCGATGTGCGTGTTAATTGTCCCTGTTCGAAGGAACGGGTGTAAATAACGCTGACCGTTTGCAGAATACGACATCCACTATAGCAAAGTCCAATGGAGAAGAAGGAGGCCCTCCTTTATAGCGACCTTTTCCGTTAATCAAAGTAGAGTTGAACTCGCTTCAAAGATCGTCAGATGAGGGATTCAAGTACATAAAGAATTGACCCACGCAGCCAATGGCGCCTCGCGAGAGACGTAGTGGTACCAGTCTGCGAGAGTGATTACAGTAAATTCTAAAAGTAATGAGTTGGCAGAGCCCATCTGAAACTAGAACCTTATCTCACCATTGTCGAAATCGTATAAACGACTGTGGGGGTCATTTGGATCATAAATGACCAACGGCCCACGCAGGCCATCACAATATTGAGCCTGGTAATGGCTGTGATACCAGTATGTACCCTAAAAAGGCAAGAAATGAGCTATCGAGGATGTGAGGAGGGCAAGGGAAAGCTATACCGCTTGTTCGTCCGAGTTGAATTCGTAGTTGAAGCTCTCATTAGGTACAATAGGGCATTGGCTGACAAAGGCGGCACCGTCGGCGTAGTTGGTACCCTTTTGGAACAGACCGTGCCAATGCTGTGGGGGATGGGTGTCCTTCTATCCGTAAATCAGAGAAAGAGATCCCCACAATGGAGGTTACCAGGTCCATGGACCCGTCGCTCAGTCGATTAATAACATTGATTCCGAAATGGTCGCCCTGAAGAGTGGAGCTCCAAAGAATGTCGAAGGAACAGCTTGGAGTTCACTACCTTATTTCCTTTAATAAGTGGGCTGGGGAAGGGACCGCCAGCGAGGGCGGCACTGTAAACGGTAGACGGTAGAGGTTAGCGTACTCTTAGAAACAGTAGCAGCAACTACAAGTAACCTACGAGCGACGATATCCATCGGGGGCTATTTCTTTATTAACAATCGGAAGATTAGCTCTGGGCCCAATGGTGACTGCAGATACATTCCCTGACAAAGTGGCCACAGCGAGAGAGAAAAGCCGCATCATCTTGGCGAGCGAAGAGTGGGGGGGAGAATCGAGAGAAACCCCAAATCAAGGCTTTGAGAGCTCTGCACTTTGCTTTGGAACGGCGGGGGCGCGTAAGGGAAAACGAGTGGGTTTGGTGGGCAAACACTCGAGAGGACCAGGGAGAGGTTACATGTGATTTATACTATATAAAATGGATGTATGTGAACAAGGGAAATGAAAGACACATCAGCATGGTACCAAATTAGTGTGCTGAGAACTACCAAAATACGAGCCGCGCGAGCTCGATATTTGCAATACACTCCCGCAAGCGAAGCGCGGTGCGCACACCCCCGGATTTTTACACATGGTTGGGGGGCGTCAATTGGGGGGTCGGGATGGCACGGGAACGGGAGCGGGCATTTGCGGGCTTCTCGGGTTGTTGGATGTTTTCCGGTCTCATGTCCACACGACATGGCCCGTCTTCATCAAGATCCGGCGACGACAAATTTGGGCAGGTCGGTGGCAACGGCAACAGGGTTTTGGGCCCCTGGCAGGCAAGCGACGACTGGTGCAGAGATTCGGCCCTCTAGCAGGCAAGTGACGGGTTCGGCAACGGGTGACAACGGGTGACAACGTCGGGTAACGACAGGTGTATGGCTTCGGCCCCTCAAACAGGCAGACGGGTGTCTGAAACGATGACAAGGAATGTGTGGCCTGCGCGTTTGTGTTGGAAAAACGGCGGCGCGTGTGCGGGAAAACAAGTGGATTTGGGTAGGCATTGGGCAAACGCGCGAGGGGGGCCGGGAGCAATTACATGCAATTTATACTACTCAGAATGAATGTATGTCAATAGCATGGTCCTAAATTAGTGTTTGTTGAAGAGGACACGTACAGTAATATTAAGCATGCTCCTTCTACTTGTTGTTCACATCTCTGTAAGTGGTAGGAGTTGAGTAGACAATATATAATAACCTGTAAGACGTGTCTGACGCTCTCAGAAATCCCCTAGTCGAATCATGTTCGTCTACCGCTCTCTCGAGTTGCGGAAAATTTTCTCCTCGACGTCCAGGACCGAGTTCTGGTCACCCGAAACCCAAGTTTGAGTGAGTTGCATCTGCCGGAGCGCCCGGGCACGGCCTGGCGCGCGGTCGCGGAATGAATGACGTCTGGCTCGGAGTCGTTATCTCAGCGAGCCCGTCATCCACGACATCAGACGCTGGCAAACGGGTGATAACGGATCGGCCATCATAACACCTTTTAAGACAGGTGGTTATGAATCGAGGGTGGTATTGTGCTGTGAAGTGCCGACTCACAAGAACCGTGAACCATGAGCGCACCGTCGGGTTTCGCGGTCATAGTTCAATGAAGCATTCTGGTGTGTATGAATCTAGCCGTAGGAATGTTATCATTCGATAGCCCACGACTATTCCATTCATGAACCATCTAATGAAAGTACAATTGTTGTAGTACGAGCGAACCAAACGCGCTGTGTATCCTGATTGTCAGTGATTCAACGGGATTAGATGGATACGTCGCGCAATGGATACTACGGCCTTTATTGGGATGTGTCCTATCCACATTCCTTCACCTACGATTACGGCTTTGTCCGGCGGTTCCTACTTCACCCACCGCAGACGCGCGCTTCATTTCATCTTCGTCCAATCCGGCCTCCGCCAAGATCCTCTCGACCTCTTCCAAGATAGGTTTATAAGCGCCATAGTGTTCTTCCGCGAGCGAAAACCCATCGCGCCGAAGAAGTTTTCCTCGGTTGTCACTGCTCTCGCGCGCCTTCTGAGCCCAATACACACCTGCAAATGCGCCCGAATAAATTTGTATTATCGGGGAACCGTCGCTTCTAATTGCGCGGGCGCGCGCTTGCCAAAAAGAAAAGCGAAAACTTACGAGAACGCGCGTAGAAAACGGCAAGCGCCTCTCCCGGAAGGGGCGTGCTGATTATATCCTCCTCAGAACGTTTGGTATCTTTGGAGACCCCAATGAAGGCCGTCGCTTGATCACGGAGGGAAACCTCGGTCTTCGAAGCCGTTAGAAGAGTGCACGGAGTGCGAAGCGTAGCACATACCGGCTCTGCAACTGCTTCCTCCTCTGCCTCTTTTATTTCCGGGACTTCCTCCTCTCCTGACAACCCCCCATCACCATCTTCCTCGTCTTCGTCGCTGTCATCTCCGTCGTCGTCGTCGTCTTCTTCTTCACTACTGCTGCTCACGTCGTCACCCTCTGGGAGTACTATCACGTCACTCTTTTTCAGGCAGATATAGCGATCCATTTTGTCTAGAGCAAGGGAATAGAAATCATCGAGCGTGTATTCGTGGGAGCCTCGTTCGAAGATGCCGCCATAACTGGGCATAAATTAGTCCTAGGCTTATGAGAATGAAGAATCGTCAATACGTGCATGTAAAGCGTGTTGCGCAACACGGCAAGCATCGCATTATACCGTGGCATGGGGGTGGAAAGCAGGGGATCGTCTGGGTCTGGTTCGACTTCCGGCTCAGCTGCTACTCCTTTCTGGACGTCGTCGTCGTCGTCGTCGTCGTCATCCTCGCGGGCGCGATCCTTCTTTTTTCTCCCGCCTTTCTTCTTTGGGATTTTAAGCATCATAGATACCCACCTCCCGTTCCCAGCTATCTGGAACCCATTCCTACAGACGTGCGAGGGTAGGTTTGTAATGAGGGATTGAATGAGAAGGGCTTACAGATCATTCCAAAAGATGCTCTTCAGTGTCTCTTCGTCTGAGTCCTCGTCTGTCACACCGCCGAACAGCACTCCCATCCCTTTTGAAGCCCAGAGAGTCATGGTTGCCCCCGATCTAAGCGCAGGAGCATACGCTGTTGAGGGGCGCTTGCGTCTTTCCCACTTTACAATCAATGGCTCAAATTTCGTCTTGCTGGAAATGGAGCTCTCAGATGCTGTTACTAACGAGAGACTACCCGGGCCCGTATCAAAGGAATGAATTGGAAGCAAGGGCGTTGAGGTCAAATAAAGAACTGACCGAAGGAGCCAGGTATCTTCGAGCATGATACCTACCGGACGTTTTCCCTTCGCGTATTCCTTGCAATACCCTCCTACACTTTGGTAAGTGGGTATCATAATACACTTTAGTAAAATATCGTTTATACCATGAAGTATGATCCCATCTGGCGTGGAAAGAAACGAGAAGCCACTTCTCGGGCTGTCAAGATTCAAGTAAATGGCGACATTTTCTGCGTCAAGATGTACGCTTACGATGGGCGGCGTTCATTGGGATCTTTAAATTCTATCTGCTGCCACTTGTACTCCTGCGTATCGAATACCCAAAGATCATTCATATATCGTGCTGGGCAATGCTCGCTTCAGTGGGCTGTGCACAGGCTCGGAGACACTTACTAGTGATGCCCGGATCGTAAAATCCACCGAAGAGGACGATGTAGTGTTTCCACAACGCCATTCTAGGTTTGGCTTGTTCGAAAAAAGGAGGATAAAAGGACAAACGCAAGGGAAATCGAACCTATGTCCAGAGCGCGCCGACGGGCGAACTTTGGTCTCAATCCGATCCCATGAGCGCGTCGTGATATCAAAACACCAGAAGTCACGGTAATGGTGAAACGTGTTCTGATACAGGGACGAGAATTCACCCCCTAAAATTTTAATGAGGTCGAACATGGCCCAAAAAGTGGGTGAATGGTAGCATACCAAAGAGAAAGAGTTTCCCTCCCCCCGAAGGAGAAGCAACGACGGCGTGGGCGGATCTTGGGCCTGGACACGTCTGAGACACGAACTTACGCCACTCATCCTGCAGTCATTCGCATCCAGTACACACCCCAGCTCCGAGTCTATGGTAAACACGCACCTTCTCTGGAGAGTATCGGAATACATCGTTGTAGAAATACTGGATAAAAAGTCATAAGGATGTTACGTAGATTTGTGTAAAGAGGGGCCTACTGCTTTCCCATCACCGCTGAAAAACTCTCCTCCGATGCACCACAGATAATCTCCACTCGGGCATGCCGTTAGCGTCGCGTTGGCTCTCCGGCTGGGTGGCCCTTCGACGAGTTCCTCGGTAACCGCGTGCGCCGCTTCCCATTCGCGGCGGATCTACTAGTATATTCCTCGTTAGCCAAAACAGGTGATGTAAAAGCGGTGAATGCCTCTGATACATTCTCAAGGATCGCCTCTAGGTCCTGATCGTCGTCGAACTCGTCCTTTGCCTTTCCTAATTTCCTCTTCTCTTTGCGCTCGGTTTTTTGTGCCGCTCTAGCCTTCTTCGCCGCCTTCGTAACCGCCTTTGAGGTCTGTACATTCGACGAAGATTTTTTCTTCCCCATAGCGATGGCGTTGTCACCAACTTGAACACCGCCGAGGCTCAAGCTGCAAATAAGAAAACGAGGGCGAGAAAATCGCCGGCAACGATCGGGCCGGTAAAGCGGACCGGAAAGACACTCCGTAACTCGCCTCAAGTTTGAGTGATTTTTTTGTGCCCTTATCATTGGCTCAAGCATAACTCAGCAAAACTCCCGAGTCTTGAAGCTTGAACGACAACCTGATCATCCAAGAGACGCGAGGTGCACATGCATGCAAGTTACGTAAGTTCACGGTGGCGAGCTTACTGCCGTACCGCTGAGCGCTGAGCGCTGAGCAGTCACAAAGCCAGTACAGTACAACTTCAGCCTAAGGGGGTATAAATCTCCGGTACTGTGCCGCCCTCAAGATGGGCGTTTTCCTCTCGATAACTGCTTTTTTGGTGCTGTCGTCCCATGTGACGATGTGAGCTTCGGATACGATTCGATGAAGGGGGAAGGTCCCTGAACTCATGGCCCCCTCGTGGGTAAACAGAGAGCCCTTACCGTAACAAAATGGCGCAGATTCCACTTATCGCCGGTGACCTGACGGTAAAATAACCCCATTACAGCCTCCCTTCTCGGCAGGGGGGGATCTTCAAAACCAAGACCCAGCCAATATCCTCTGGGATTCTGCTCTGTTTGCTCTCCGTGACGCAACCCCCCCTGGTATGGCGTGGCTTAGGAGACTGAGAGAAGTGGGGGAAGGGTTACGAACGTGACAATCCACGTTGTGCCCACAAGGTAAGTCCGCTTAAAGTCTGTGGTGCGGTGATGTGACGTATCTGTTCTCCCCACATGTACACCTCAGCACAGTCAGCATGCGCTGGTGATGGATCGAATGAAGGCAGACGTGTCTAGATAAAGTCAATCCTCGGCCTATACATGGTCTCATCTTGTTCTACTTTCCCTCGCGCCTCCCCCCTTCATCTCATGTGCCTTTCGGAACTTCCCCCTCCCCACTAGGAGTTGTCCCCTTGCGTCGCTCCTGTTCGAAAGCGAAACGCCACCTACCCCATGCAGTAGTAGTAATGGTGGCGCTTCAATTTCAATTGAAGTACGTGCATATGTCTGCCATCACTATTCCAAGTTCGGTTCTCTCCGATGACTGATACCACTGTGGCCGCATCAGTGCCGCCGTATCAGCTTGATTGTGATCATGCGACACAGATATTTGTCAACTTACCGGGTTCGCAGACTCCCACCACTGGCGCAGCGCAATCTATCGTACCTGTTTGTCGTACCTATCCTGCCGTGTCCCAATTGACTATTCGTTCCCCAAATGGAGGTTTCTTCAGTCAAACGCCTCAGCGAGGCAACTCGTTCGTGCTCTGCTGCTTTCCTCTCCAGAATTTCTGATATATTCGAGCCATCGAGTCATACAGTACATTATCCCAAAATCGGGCGCCCATATGGTAATTATGGTGATGGCTTCGTGATTCGCACAAACTCTAGCGTTTTAAACTAGTGAGGTAATGACAGCGTAAGGAATTGTAGGTCAAGAAGCACTGTTTCGGTTCGGTGCATCCACTGCTCATGTCATTGTCGATATTTCCCAGAACATCACTTGAGTATTTCTAGTAAACGCACGTCCGTATCACAATAGATAAGCGCCGCAGCAGGTCGGTATGAACGCGGTGGCGCGGACCGCAAATTGCAAAAAATCAGATCCGCGCTTCTCGCGCGATATACCGCTTCACTGATAGAGGTTCCCGACCAAGAAGCCAGCGTAGGGTATTTAGACTACCAGTCAGACCACTGGGGAAGAAAAATTCATGTGAGTGTTGTGCGCAGTTAGAGAGAGAATCAAACGAATTCAGACATACTGTTCTTCATAGTACGAGATCATGCGTGCCAAGGCATCGCACCCATATGCGTCTCTCAATCGCCCCGACTGCACTTGACGCTGGACGGCAGTATCGCGATCGACGCGCTCGATATTGATCGGCATGCGTGCAATTTCTGATAACCACTGGGCAACGTCTCTGTATGATGCCAGGTCGCCAACCAGTTCATATCGCGTTCGAGCGTGCGCAGATGGTCGAGCACGTAGTATTGCAGCTGCAACCGCCGCGAAGTCCGCAAGATCAAGGAATCCGTGTGTGACGAGTGGGGAGAACGGGACTTGAAGGTAACCACATTGCAGGGCGTTGTTAACAACAATGTTTTGCATGAGGTGTGAGGGCTGATTATATTCGTTCGTTAGCACGCTCCATATTCCATTGCTATTGCCATGCAAGTACTCGCCTGAAGTATGGTGTAATTCAGGCCAGACTCAAAGATATACTCCTCTATCCTGAGCAGAGCAGTGTCGGTCAAAAGGCGAATCGACCGTCGTCCGAGATACGTACTCGAGCTTAGAGCGGTGGTGAGGAAGCCGGGAAATATACGGATGGAGTACGCTGCAATATACCAACTTCTCTATGTCCATTGCACATGCCGCGTCGACGACGTTTTTGCCCATTTGAGCCTCGTTTGCGAGGACTGGTCCATTGTAAAATACTATTCGAGCTCCATTGAGGGTATTTCGGAGAGACAACGGATCGAGGAGGTCTGCGACTGCAGTGGACACGTTAGGACGGTTCATGAATATTTCCTGAAGGCGCATCCTGGAAGCGTTCGTATGCGCTACCAGACGGATGGATGGTGGCCTCGGAAACGAAAGCAAGGCATTAATCACGAAGGTGTTGGTACGGGAGGTGGCCGGGATAATTACAATCGTCATGGATTGCTACGGAGGATGCCAGAAGCACTGACCGGCACTACTTTATAGAGCGATGGCCAGGTACACGAGGTTTTGTAAAGGACTCGGGTTGTGACAATGGAACTGATAGACCGACGCCATTGGCCTATGAAAGCCTTTTGAGGTCCCGCAAACCTTGTCAAACGGGAGCAGTCCTATGCCTATCGTGCTGGTGTGAATTACTTGCGGGAGTCAGCAGAATTACCAGCAATGGAAAGAAGTGCGGCGCTAAGGACATCAGCCTCCCAGCCAACCAGCCACCCGCATGGTCTTCTGAGTGGTCCCCGCCCATTGCGGAAAATTTGCTCATATATATCATGGTATATAAATGTGCCGGAAAACGACGTCGTGAGTCACTTAACTGTTATGGAGCCATTCAAACAAGGCCCCCTGGGCGTCTGCTGCAGCTCCCGGTCTCAACTATTGTCGTGTGGGAATCCAGAAAGGGCGTCGGACTGTAAAGACCTTAAGCTGGTCCTGAAAAGGGAGATCACGTTCTTCTGCAGAGCAACGTATGAGTCACAAGGTGTGGTTACAAACTAGCCCACCTGTTCCATCTCACGAAGTCGCAGACCATAAGGGGGTTTCCGCGGTCATAAGTAGTGTACTTTTAGCCATCCGTTTTCTTACAAGGACAGGTCACTCGGCCAAGCGCGCCTGGGAAGAGCCCGAAGGAGTAATGCAGCGGATGCTATGAGATATCAAGGCTAAAATCTTCCTAAGCCTCACGTCTTCCCATCACAGAAGACATCCTAACTGATCAGCAACAGAAGGTTTGGGCAACCGGTATCTGGCCTGGACAGTCTCATGTCAAGATATATCTCATTCTAGCATGCCAGGTGTTCTCGATTCTTAGGAATCATGAGTACGAGAATGCTTGTGCTCGAGTGAGGGGGGAAAGAACGGACCTGACCTTCTCGACAAACCCTCCATACCACAGACTGCTGTGCCTTCCATTGGAGGGACTGCACATCTTTCATCCGGACGGCAGCGTCATGCCTGATTATCGTTTTATGAGCGCCTGAGAGACAACCGAAGGTCCGCACGTCGTCTACAGAGAAACCCGAAGCGGCGTAAATGGAAACTACCGAGAGCAACCACACCAAGACGTCAACGTCAGAACCATTTATGGGGCACCAATCGCTCATGCAGGAAATGAAAGGTTCTTCGCAAGCGAATATGTTATTCCCTGATGACCCTTGATGGACTGAATTGCCTCGAGTCGGACGGCACTTTTTGAATTAGATATCCATGGTATCTCATTTGCTGCTTGAGGGTGGAATAACTGGACTGGATAGTACCAAAAACCGCCGGAGGTCGGGTATGACGGGTCAGAGATCAGTAGTATGGGTAGCACTTGCCTTCCCTTTGCCCTCTCTTATCTTGACTCTCTGCCGCACCCTCAAATTTACCACCACGACAGTCCGGGTGCGAGAATCTTTCAGAGCTGGTGGCTCCAACCGTGAACTTCAAGGCTGGGTTCGTTTGAGCCGTCTCGAACACCTTCCTGAAGCAACTGAATCAGAAGATAGAAAATGCGGGAACGCCGATGATGATGTACTCCTCACCCGACATGATCCCACAATGAGGCTTCCTCACTCGATGCTCGGGTGTGATTAAGGAAAAGGGCGGCTTACGTAAATGAGGAGACCACACCAGCCTATGTTTGTTTTGTCTCAAGATCGAAGGGATAAAGTCAGGATGCCCTGGACATGGCTAATAACAAAGAGTGGAAAGTGTGACCGGCCCGAACCTTCAAGTTGGCTTTACCATGCTCGAAAGATCATGATTATATTCAGGATCACCCAGACGGGGTTTCCCGCCCTTGAAGTTGGCCCCATAGCTGTGAGAAGTAATGTGTGATGACTGTAGCACGAGAGGATAAATTTTAAGGACTTTGCGCAGGTTTTTCGGTGACGGATAAAGCCACTAGCGGATCTGAATAGAGATAGATTAGAACTCAAATCACCAAATTAGGACTGCCAGTGTTTACGCGTTTACGGCTCACTGCACCTTCCTCATAGTATCATACAGCACGACTCGGAGCCATGCACGACCAGGTATCCTCCCTTGCTACCTGATCTGGTACGTGTTGGAATAAAAGCCCTTCGGGGCATGGCCTCTTGACTGAATGTAACAACGTTGTGTTCTCGTCTAAAGGATGAGTGTATGTTGCAAGCGTGCCGTGCTATTTCGCGCGGACCGCTTAGCTTATATTGATGACTATACGTTTTCCTTAGTATAGATTATCTGATGTCCAGTAATGTTTGATTACTGTACTATATGTATGTGAGAAATGAGGGCATTCTCGCCCCTAAATGTAATCTGCTTCTCATTTCTTCTACCCGAATGCATAATCTCACCAGTTATGGGCCCTGGTGCTGTTTAACGCTCCAGAACTCAACCTTCAAATCCATTCACTCTTTCTATTAAAATGAACGACGAATTCACTAAGTTACTAAACTTAATGTCGAAAAGCCGGTGGTCGATGGCTCCAATTAGGTAACTTACCGCGATCGTATGATATGGTCCTTGAGGCCTGAGGTCGCGCGGACTCTTGGATCATCTCAACTCGACAACCGTCACAGCCACTTATACAGCTGCCGGCAACCATTAACAATCGCACACCGCTAATGCGCTGGGACGCTGATGAAGCCATTGCGATGCATGTCATCGCAGCGTCAATTCCCAATTCGGTTTTCACCAATAAGACGGCCACCAAGGACGTTTGGGACGCCTTGAAAGCAGCTGTACGAGGGCCGAACGACGACGGTGTTGGTAAAGACGAGCCAGCAGCTTCAGACTACGCGGTGCAGCGAAGACGATAATGTACGCGAACATTTTGATAAACTCGCTAATCTTCGTGAGCAGTTGGCCGCGATGGGTAAGAGCATCGCAGACAGCGAGTACGCATCGACACTGTTAAAGCCGCTACCAGAATCGTATACGTGCATACTCGGACCCATAGCCGCTGCCGCTGAGATGAGCGGAACTGCCGTTTCCTCCGCTGTTGTGGTCAAGATAGCCACAGACGGATACGACCGACGCACCTTAGAGAGCAGTAAGACAAAGATGAAGCCTTTACCACAGACACCCAGGAAAAGGAGAAAGGCCATACGAATGCCGAGTGGGCAAAGGGCGGCGGCAATGAAGGAGGTGGACCGAAGAGGAAGCCGAAAGACGGCGACAAGAGTAATGTCACCACTGCGAGCGACCAAGGGCCAGACATTGAAGCGAGGGCCACTATTGATGACGACGAGCATGATATCGCTATCCCTCGTGTGCCGATCGTGGCGGCGCAAAGCGCTACAGGAATACAGAGCGAAATATACGATTAAAGGCCATCGAGACACATTCCGTAAGTACTTCGTAACATACCGAAAAATGAATGCTCACCCGACTACAGCAGCAAACAAAGGCCCATTCCAGTGAGCGCAAACGGATTGTTCAGATCAGGTGCTGCAAATGCGTGTTCTGAAGTTCAGAGTCGAACAATAGCCCGATGACTCAGCTTCCAGAGCCGGTCGACATTCTCACACTAACTTACATCGAAGGTCAACCGGTCAAGGTCAGGCCGGTCAGGGCACATCTCGGGGTTGATGCCATTCGCGCTCTCATCCGCGACGGCTCTGTCACTGGGCTTCATGTAATTGACGATTTTCCACCCTTCATTTGCGATTCCTGCGAGTACGCTAAGACCACTCGGAATTCGAAAAGAACGAACGGCGCCACCAGCACTTCAATTGGCTAGCTCTGACTCTCAGGCCACTGCAACACTACTCTGCATGCTGTGCATGTGAGTGCCAAGTGCTACAGTACTCATGATATGAGCCTGTAACCTGCCCACAGATACAACCCCCAACTTGAATTTCCCATCAATGCCTTATGCAAGCATCTTAGAGTTTTCAGTCTGGAAAAACTCGTAGAAAACTCTGATTTGCATGCAGTGATATATGGTACTCCGAGTTTCCGAGTCCTCCCTTCTAACTTACCGCTATCCTCTTACCGCAATATACAAATACAGCTCTATTGTGTGACTAGGAACGTTTCACTGGAGTGGTGCCAGTGGGACACTCCAGTACGTACTCCTTGTTGCCATCCCAACACGAAATTTTACAAACTGGCACGTTCCGTAAATCCGTGTCTTCCCGTTTTGACCTCCCGTGTCAGCGTGCCAACGCCCTGGCAGACGTACAGTACAACACTACTACTGTATCAATATCCTTGGAAACAAAAAGACTAATCCAGCCGATAATACAGGGATTAAGTAAAATATGGTGCCACCACTAAGCATGCGGATATGATATACTAATGCGATGCAGCATTTGAGTTTGCGAGCTATCACGCTGGTATACATCACGTACTGTAGTGCATACGTCTCTCTGAGGTCCGAACTTGAACACGATATTAAGCCCGAGGAATGCCGCCCTGGCACCAGAGCGCTATCACCAGTACTGGTACGTGGTGTCCTGGGGCGTAATGAGTCGTGGGAGCTCATAGGCGAACGGGGAGGTCTATTAAGCCGCAAGCACAGCAACAATTGATAAAGAATTATCGTTTGCACTGATGCAGCATACATTCTTGATGCCAACTCCAGTGGCACACGGTGGCACATACATCATGATTACTGTGGCACTGTGACTGTGCCAGTGGGAAAAACAAGCTGAAGACGATAACAATGACAACAGTAGGGGCGCCTGAAAACGCCAAATGCATCAGCGCAGACTCCGACCCAGACGCACCGACGTGATAACACTGAAAGCACCACCACCATGACATGATAGTTGCAGCCGCCACTGATGAGGATGATGTGCACAAACTCCTATACTGTATCTCGAGAGGTTCTCCTGTTTCAGGGTGGGTTCGTTTCAGTTAGAGTCCGAGTCTTCCACCGGCGGTGACCTATATGCTTAAGGTTCGGGATAGTGGTTCGACGGCGAGGGAGAGGGAATGGGGTATACCGTCAATGTCATGTTCCTTCGTCGGCCTAGCCTTGCACTCCACTGCGTCAGCGCCGAAGATACTCCCTGTGTCCTCCTCCGCGCAACCCCCGGATAATGGTGAACGCCTGGGGACAGTGAGCCTGAGGGGGTATCTATAGGCAAATGCCTTATCAGTCACATAGGGACCTCTCGCCTCCCAGTTCTGCCCCCTATCTTTACGAAACAGGTCGGCAGGCGCATCCGAGTCTGGACTCAACATCGAAACTGATCTCTTGCACGATTCTTGCTCATGATGGTGTTGCCAGTGGCGTGCTGGCACTGCCTCCCTAAGCTTCTCTCGCACATCCGATCCACTTCGTCATAGAGAGATATTTTAGTCGCAACGCCCCATCAGCCAGTCGTCCAACTTGGGAAAATATCGCGAGAAACGTGTAATGGGGGCGCCCAAATCGCGACATCGTGTAACTGGCCGTAAACAAGACAGGCATTGATTATGAATTGATCCGAAGTCATCTGGCTTACAGTAAACACGTTTTAGAAAAGCGCGTGGGAATGATGGGGTAGACAGATGGTGGATAGCGCTGGATGATCACGCTCGATCACGAGCTGTGTGAACATAGGTATTTCGGGCATTTGGTTTGAAGATAAATAAGATGAACGGTGGAGCTTTCAATTGTAGCTTAGAGCCAGGGGCGAGCGCTTATCAAACAATCGATTAACCCGAAAACCCGAAATCGGACCGGTTGTTGTCACCCCAGAATGCCCCGGTGATCAGAGGACAGAGCTCTAATTTGCCAGCACCAGGCGATTACAGGACCTATAATGTATCCTAATATCTATGCCTCTTTACCGCTGTCAAGAGCAGCTTGCAAGTCCTCTCGAGTACTCGGATCTAGTGAAGACGTAACACGAATTTGGAACATCATCACGTAAAGGTGAAGAGCGACCTGCTCAATGGGAAGGACGATGAACGTGTGTGTGCATGGAGAAAACGAACAAAGTATATATAGAGAGGAGATGGGAATTTTGGAAGCGGTCCAATTAAAATCCAATCAACTCAGCATAAAGAGTAGGTGACACACCGGCGCAAGACGAATTAAAGTGGTTAACTCAGAAGCTACTCCTCCTCCGGTGTCTCCTCGTTGGTGGGTGCTTTAATTTTGGTGAGGGGCCCGAGGAAGAAGACCCCCAAGGTCCCAAACTCGTAAAAAGGCGCTTGAGCAGCGGTTGGGATCGTTTCGCCGGCGTAACCTACCCAAAACAAATGACAACAACAAAAATGTCGTCACGTCAGCACCCACGCCATTCGGATGGGGAAAAAGGAATGTGGGATACGCACTGTGTTCTGTATCCGCATCTGTGGAGGAACGCCTCCCACGACGGGTGCCCCGATGACGTATGTGGGACCCCCACGCGGTGCGTCGTACGTGTGATACACGACATGCGTCTGGGGGGGAAGCGTTCGTGTACGACGCGGCATTGGATGTAGGTAGGGAACTGGCTGTGGAAGTGGGATGGGCACAGGTGGAGGGGGATGGTGTAGGGCATATGAGTAGGCGTGCGAGTGAGTGGGCTGCGCGAAGGTATAGGACCTTGTTACATGGGGTCGCGAACTGGAATGCGAGTGGGAACGAGGCCGGTAATCCCCTCGATGATGATGGGGTTGCTCTCGAGAGTGAGAACGAGAGACAGAGTTCGACCGTGAGTGCGTCTGGGAGTGCGGCTGGGAGTAGCTCGGGCGGGAACGCTGTTGGTGGTAGTCAGGAAATTGTTGGGGGATGGCAGGGCTGGGCATCTGCGTGCTGTTGGTGACAGTGTCGATCCAGTTCGATATGCGAGTCTTAGTGGCCATGTGCCGCTCATAG
>WNFQ01001487.1_pt1 | contig 16639 bp, 14 predicted proteins | sample 5400171 | NCBI WGS metagenome assembly WNFQ01 (sample SAMN13153356, study PRJNA577476) | soil metagenome | isolation source: 20 cm soil under Madrone tree | place: USA:California | collected 2016-06-14 | reverse complement strand
CAACCTCCTGCGCCACAGCGTTTGACAGTTTTTTCCGCGCGATGCTAGAGTGAATTACACCAAGCCGAGGTAGCTCAGTTGGTAGAGCAGTCGATTCGTAATCGACAGGTCCCCGGTTCAAGTCCGGGCCTCGGCTCCATCTTTTCTCCAAGCCATTGAGCATCAGTTAGTTAACCGTCTGGCTTTTTAGTGTCGTCGGCGTTTTGCGAACATCTGCGAACAAAACCTCAGCGACTTTGTCTACCGCGCGTCTTTGTGATTCTGGAATTGCGTGCGTGTAGACGTTGAGTGTAGTCTCGAGATCCGAATGGCCGAGAAGAGCCTGGGCCGTTCGGAGCGATTCACCAACTTCACCGAGTATCGTTGCGTGCGTGTGCCGAAAGCTGTGCCAGGTGATCGCCGGCAGTTTCAGCGCATCGCACGTTGGCCGCAACACCCGGCGAAGTAGGTTTTTCGGATTGAGTGGAGTTTGTTTACGAGTGGCGAATACGAGGTCCTCGGGGCTGGTCTGCCTCGATTGAGCCCGCTGGACCTCAAACGCCTTTCGCACTCGATCACTCATCGGTACGTCTCTTCGACTGCTCCGTGTTTTCGGAGAACCAAATTGTCCCTCTGACACGGTTTCGCGAATCTGTATGCTCCCGCGCAGCAGGTCGAGGTACTTCCATCGCAGCGCAAGAATTTCACCGATCCGCATACCTGTTAGAACCGCGACCAGCACAATCATGTGGCACGGTTCGGGCAGGGCAGTGAGCAGACGTAAAACTTCCGATGAATTGAGATACAGCCTTTCGGTTTTCGGCCCGCGATCTCCGATGCGAATTCCGCGAGCCGGATTGAGTTCGATAAAGTTCCAATCGACCGCGGCTTGCAGAACCTTGCTGAGTGCGGTTCGCATTCCGTGAACGCTGGAACCTGAAAGGCCGGAGTTGCGTTTCTCCGCGAGGAAGATCTGAACCTTCACTCGCGTAATATCGCAAAGCCGGGTTGTTCCTAGAGCGGGCAGTACGTGGCAGCGCAGTTGCTTGCCGTAATAGCGAGCGGAGCCAACCTTCAAGGTTGGCAGCGTCGCCGGCTCCCACTGCTCGCGCACGAACTGCTCAAGGGGAATTGTGAATTGTGGAAGTTGACGGCCCTGATTAATGGGCCGCAGTTTAGAATCTAAGATTTTTTGAGCCTCACGTCGGCTTGGGATTTCATTCACCGAACCGAGCACTTCCCAACGCATGTGTCTGCGCAGTGTGCCGTCCGGTGTGATCACGTCTTCCCTCCAGCGTGCGACCCAGGACCTGCCACGGATAAACAAACAGCCTCTCTGGTATCGGCGGCGAATGGCGGACTCCTTTCCGCTGGTTCGCGCGCCCTTTCCCTCGGCTGATACTCTACATTGCGAGTCAAGCATTTTACTAGGCTCCGCTCCGCTGCCGGTCCAGCCACGCGAGCACGTCCGCCTCGCGGAAGCGCCAATACTTCCCAAGACGAAAGCCCGGAATGCGGTCCACGCTCCGATTGCGCGTGCGCTCGTACACCCAGGACAAGGGGACGCGCAGCAATTCGGCCACTTCTTCAACAGTGAGAAGCGTGCGAGCGTTTGGCACTCTCTTGACGGCCTCGGCCGCCAGCGCGCTGCCGTTTGGTTTGGCTTGAAGACTCACCATGCCGCTTCTACTCCTTCACATTCGGCACGTTCCGAAAACGTGTCTTTTTCAAAGGTCTATCCTGCCTCCACACGCGGACAAAACAAGCCGCGCGACTAGCGTGCTGGGCTGGAGCGACCCCACGAATTCTTTGGGCGGCTGAAAGCCCCCAAAGGTGGGGTCGCTCCAGCCCAATCCGGTGTTTTGCCTGCGCCCAATATGGAATGTCGCGCCATGCGCATCCTCAGCGCTCCGCAGTACTTCCGTTCACCACAGAGGTGAACGGAACGCCCGTCAAAAAGTGATCTGTGTCTTTCATGCCACGTTCACCGTGCCTCGTTCGTTCCCCGACAAAATTCAAAACGATTGCATTCAATCGGCGCTCCCGTGCGTCCGTAGAGCAGTCGGCGAGGGAGTCTCCTATCTATAGAGAGGCAAAAAAAATGGAAAATGTCAGTGGGAAAAGTTGGTTTTCTTCGGTGTCGACGAGTTGTGCCTGCCCTACTCAGAATCCTGTCCCTCGCCACAATTCAAAATTCGTTTGAAATGAATAGCATGCGCGGCTGCCTGTAACATTGTTACCAAAAAGGGAGTTAGGGGAGTGCGGAGTTTTGTCGAAGCACAACGGGGAAGTTCTCATCGAGTGCCTTGCCGAAGACTTGACAGTTAAGTTTGGCGGGGGATTTTCCAAGAGCAATTTGTGGCAAATGCGTGACTTTTGCCTCGGTTTGGCAATTCTGCAGACAGTGTCTGGAGAATCTCAGGGTTCGGCGCTCGCTGATGCGTCGCAAGGGAAACTCCTCTGCGGTCTCTGTAAGTACTTGAGTTTCCAGCTCGTGGGATCCTGTCAAGGCCGGCTAGGAAGCAAATCGTTCCCACCCCGGGGAATCCATCGCCGTAGTATTCGTACGGCGGAAAGAGTGCGGCCCCAACGAGACCGCACGCTTTTCACTTCGCGTACCCCCGAAGTTTCTTGAGGAGCTCGTAGGAACTCAAATGTACAATTTGTAGGAAGGCCGGAGTCCGTCCTACTTAGATCGATCTGGGAATTAGCGAGCCTTGATTCCTAGGTGAATGGAGACTAAAGTGTGCCAGGTTTCGGCGGAAAGGTGCCCTGGAAAAATGGAAGCCCCAACGTCCACAATGAACCTGATCAATCGGTATCGCGGTGGGGAGGAAGAAGCTTTCTCCTCCTTGTTCGAGAAGTACCAGCGACGTCTGGCCGTTCTGATTTACTACAAGCTTGGTTCCGGATTGCGCCAGAGCTTCGACGTGGACGATATCTTGCAGGAGACATTTTTCGCGGCTTCCGAACAGATGGCGACTTTTTCTTACCGATCGCCGGGAAGCTTCATGTCCTGGCTTTCGGCGATCGCTGATCACGCCATTATTGACGCAGCGCGTTTCCAAAACCGACAAAAACGCCGCCCCGCAGAAATGCTGAGGCTTCGAAGTGAGAGCAATCCGGGAGGTCCAGAACCTGTCGACACGAAGACGCCCAGCCGCTTGTTTGCTCAGGAAGAACAACTGAAGAAATTACTCGAAAGGCTTACTGCGCTGCCAGCTCAATATCGCCAGGTTATTCTCTTGGCCAAATTCGAGGGTCTCTCCACATTGGAGATAGCCGAGCAAATGAAGAAACGCCGTGAGGACGTGGCCCTGCTGCTTCACAGGGCTCTCAAGCGCCTCCGAGAATCCGAGACAATCCCTCCGCAAATATGAGTGTACTAGACAGCAAGAACGCAGTCCCGGACCCAGAGGAACCGGCCAGTGGCGCGTCTTCCGACCGCGAACAGCGAGTGGCACAAGCCTTGGCCGAATTCATTGACCTCCAATCTCACGAAGAAATAGTGGACTTTGAAAGCTTCTGCCGGGCCCGTAACGACTTGCAGCCAGAACTGCGGGCAATTCTTGAAACCCTTCTTGAAATCGACCATATATCGCAACCTCCCGAAGGCCCCGCCTCCGAAGAGGACTCAGACGAATTTCCAGAAAGGCTTTCTGGCCACAGGATCCTGAGCAGAATCGGCTCCGGAGGGATGGGGCGCGTGCTGCTGGCTTTGGACGAAAGGCTTGGACGAAAAGTTGCCATCAAGACACTGAACCGCAGGTACCGGGACAATATCCCTCTCCGCACTCGTTTCATGAAAGAAGCACGGGCCATGGCCCGGCTGAGCCACCCCAACGTTGTACGCATTTACAATCTGGGTCTTCCCGACGAGCCACCACACTTTGTGATGGAGTATCTCGAAGGGAATTGTCTAACTGATGCGGCGCGCGCTTTGTCTGTAGCCCAAAAGGTGCAGCTAATGCATAAGGTGGTGCGTGCGGTCGGTTTCTTGCATGAGCACCAAATCGTGCACCGTGACTTAAAGCCCGGCAATATCCTTGTCGGACCTGACCTCGAACCGAAGCTGTTGGATTTCGGCCTTGCCTTGCAGGTAGATGACTCTGCGAAACTGACTCTGGCAGGGGAGGTCATGGGCACGCCTGACTATTTTTCCCCCGAGCAGGCGCGAGCCCAGGGGGTACTCGACGCCCGGAGCGACATTTTTTCTCTGGGCACAATCCTGTATGAGCTGTTGACTGACACGGTGCCATTTCGTGGACAGAATTTTGCGGATCGAAGCCGTGCTATCTGCGAGGAAGAACCAGTTTTGCCCCGCAGGCTGGATCCTTCCATTCCTGGGGACCTGCAGAACATCTGCCTCAAGGCGCTGGAAAAAAATCCTGCGGACCGTTATGGCTCGTCCCAAGAAATGGCCAATGATCTGGAACGTTTCCTGGCCGGCGAACCCGTGCTAGCGGTCCCTTTATCCTATTCGCGCCTGACAGGAGCAAAAATTGAGCAACATCTGCGCGAGTTGCAGGGCTGGAAACAGGACCACATCGTGTCCGAGTACGAATTTGATGCTCTTCGCAAAAGTTACGATCGCCTAGTCGAGCGTGAAGATGCATGGATCATGCAAGTTCGCCGACTCTCGCTGGCCCAGGTCACCCTGTACCTGGGGGCTTGGGTTCTGGTTGTGGGCGCCGCGTTGATTTTCCTTTTCCGTTACCCGGCACTCTCGGGGACGCCGGCCGTTCTTCTTGTGGGCGCGGCCGCAGCAGCAACGGGATGGCTCGGCATCCGATTGTGGCGGGAGGCGCGTCTCCAAATATCCGTGGCCTATCTGCTTGCGTCCTGTCTGCTGTTGCCTGTCACGTGGCTCGTCATCATGGGAGAGTACGGGTTTTTCACGGCGCTAACACAGAATCGTGAAGACCTGGAACTTTTCTCGAAGTCCGACGCATATAAGTTCACGACGAATGCCCAACTCTGGTGGTCCATCGCACTTTCGCTTCCCGCATATCTTTGGCTACGCCGATTTACACGTTCTTCCGTGTTTTCGCTTGTGTTCGCAGTGATGAGTGCGCTGCTGTGCCTGGTGACCCTGCTCCGCATGGGTATGCTCGAATGGCTGGATCAGGATCTGGGCAAGTTCTATTTACGCCTGATCCCGTTCGCTTTCCTGTTTTTCGTTATCGCAATTGCTCTGGAGCGGTTTCGAAAAGAAGCGGATTCGCGCTACTTTTACCCTATCGGCGTCATCTTTACTTATGGAGCGCTCAGCGGTGTGGCAGCTTATCATAAGCCTTTTGCGCACTGGCTCAAGTCATTGGCGCCATGGACCCGCGGGCAGGTGGAGTACTTTTTCATCCTTAACGCCGCCATTTATTTAGCTTTGAATATGCTCTTTGAAGGATCTCATACCCCGCAGATGCGCGCGGTGGCAAAATCATTTCGCTTTGTGATTCCCGGGCACGTGATGACCTCCCTGCTTATGCTCGGCCTGGCGGCCTCCGACCTATGGGACAAATCACCCAAGGACATTGCGTTCAAGCATGAAGCTCGAATTTTCGAGTTCCTATTGCCCGTTGTAGCGTGTCTGTTTGTTTTCGGGAGCATCCCCAAACATATGAAGAATTTCCTAGCCTCCGGCCTTGTTTTCCTGGCTATCGGCATAGTTCGTCTGCAGCAGGACTTCTTCAAGAATCGCGCTGCATGGCCCGTACTTCTGCTTTGGGCGGGGGTACTGCTCATGGCCGCGGCTGCAAATTATTCCTCAATTCGCATGGCGCTTGTCCGGTGGACGCGCCACAGGCCTTAGCCTTTTCTGCTCCAGACCAGTCGAAGACTGCAATTTCATCCCATGGATGTCGCTATCCAAAATAGGGGCTGATGGTTCCGAGACCGGTCGAAGTAAACCGGCAATACCCTTCAGCCGCTTCGGAATGCACGATGGAGGCGAATATGAAAATCTGCAGAGTACTCCTTCCTGTCACTCTTGCTCTGTCCCTGATGGGTTGCGGCGACATCGACAACCCATTGGTTCTCAGTCTGCAACCGCTCTTCACCGACCAGGACGTGAATTTCGACCCCGCCCTGGTGGGTGCATTTCAGGAGGAGACGCTGACATTCACGTTCAAGAAATCAGGAGACACGGCCTACAACCTAATTGTCACGGAAAAAGATGGGGAGCAGGAAACTTCGGGAGCCTTCGATGCCCACCTCGTGCGCCTGGGAGGTTTTTGGTTCCTGGACTTTTATCCCGCCGACCCCGACCTGTCAGCCGCTGGTGATTTCTACAGGTTCCACCTAATGAGAGGACATTCGATCGGGCGTATCTGGATCGTGGGCAATGTCGTCAGGATTGCATTGCTGGATGGCGAATGGGTGAAAAAGGGCATTGATGAAAAGCGTCTGGACATCAAGCACGAGATTTTCGACGACGATATCCTTCTGACCGACACCACACTTGCCTTTCAGGATTTGGCTTCCCGCCACGGCACCGACGAAAAAGCGTTCCCCCACATTTTGGAATTGAGGCGACTGGCGGATTCACCAGAACAGCTGATAGCCACGCCCGAAGAGGGGAATTAGTGTGCCGCACCCAAAACCCACTTTGGCCGGAATCAATCCTCTGTTCACACCCCAAACGCACCCGATTCGTGCGTCCTGTGGCAGAGATGCTTTCCGCTCCTCACCGGCGGAGTTTCGGGACACCGTCGAAGCCGCTCAGCGGCCGTCTTCCAGCGCCGTCGTTCCGGCGATCCGCACCCGTCTGCATTCCTGGAAAGAGATTGCTGCCTATTTGAAATGCGAGGTTCGAACGGCGCAGCGATGGGAGAAGAGGGAGGGACTCCCGGTTCATCGGCACATGCACAGAAAGCTCAGTAGCGTTTTCACTCATCCGAATGAGCTTGACGAATGGTGGGTCCGACGCTGTTCTCCCGCGATGGAGAAAACTTTGCAGGCCAGCGTCCTGGAGGGTCGCTCTCGAATAGCCGTGTTGCCCTTCGAAAACTTATCCGATCATCCTGGACAAGCGCTATTTAGCGACGGCCTGACCGAGGAGATCACCACACAACTCGTCCGCGTGCTCCCGAATCGGGTCGCCGTCATTGCAAGAACTACCATGTTCCAGTACAAGAACGCGGGCAAGCATGTGAACCGAATCGGGCGCGAACTCCGTTTGAACTACCTGTTAGAAGGAAGTGTACGTCGGAACGGCAATCGCGTTTGGATCACGGCACAGCTCATAGAAGTCAGCGACGAAACTCACTTGTGGGCGAGGGTCTATCGAGGCGACATTACGGATGAATTGGGGACCCAAATCGCTGCCGCCCGACGCATTGCGTGTTCCTTGAAGGCAGTCCTGGCCTTGCACGTGGAGCTCGCTTCCTCCCTCGAATTTCACTCCAAACAAGTGTGAGAAACAAGAATCTGCAGAATAGCAAGGAAAGACTATAATGCGCGGGGGGAGAGGGTAAAGATGGCACAGTCATTCCTTCAAAGATTATTTGGTCAAAGGAAGCGGAGCCGCGATGGCCTGTCGCTGGGCCTTACCGCAACCGGTGATCTGGCTAGACTCACGGAGCTGAAATCTCAGGAGCCTCAGCCGAAGGTGCAGGACGTCCCGCCTGCAGCCAAGCGAAATTCCCTGTTCGCATTCGTAGACCCAAAGGATCCTTTTGCAGCGGGTGAAATCGCAGGCGAGGAACTTCCCGGTCCAATCCTTTCGATCATGAGTGCCCGGAAGTTCGGCACTCTTTTCCTTTTCCACACGCCGCATACCCGCGAGAATGCCAGGGCGACAAGAAACGAGTTGTCCAGCAGGTATCCGGAGTGCCGCGTCCAAGTTTACGAACTGCCCGTCTCAGATCCAAAGGACTACTCGTCGTTGATGGGTTCCCTGGCACGGTTGATACGCGGATTGACGCCGCTGCCTGAGATCGGAAACAGCTATGTATGCGTTTCGAGCGGTACGGCTGAGATGAGGGCTGCGTGGTTTCTCCTGACCTCACTGGGCGTCTTGCCGGCGAAGTTTCTTCAGGTCGGCTCGCCGGCACAGCCGCTCTTCGGCGGGGCCAACGTCAAAGAAGTGCAAATCGGCATGGGCAACTGGGAGACCATCCGCTTTCTCGCGATGCCGGGGCACTATTTCGGCCACTTGTTCGAGCGAGAGTTACGTAGAAAGCCTGCTCCAGGGATAACCAAGTCGCGCCCGCGAGAGGGGCTAAAGGTTGGTGAGTCCCCCTTAGAAGAGGACTGGGGGGCATTCGGTGATGCAGATGAAGGTGCCGCAGGCGAGACACAGAAATCCGCCCACGAGGACCTTACAGGGAGCTTCGGATTGGGGCCGACCGATTTCGCGGCATTGGAGGAGGCTGCCTCAGCCGAAGCCCGGGCTGTTCCCGGTCTCGACGACGCTCTTCAGGAACTCGGAATTCATGTGGGGTCAGCGGTTCTTCGGCACACTGCGGAACAGGCGGGCATTGCGGCGGGAAGTCATCTGCCCGTTTTGCTTTTGGGGGAAACAGGGACGGGGAAAGAACGATTCGCACATCTGATTCACAAGCTGAGCCCCCGCTTTAGCAATGCCCTTGTCGCCATCAATTGCGCCGCGATTCCTGAGTCGCTCGCGGAAAGCTACTTGCTCGGTCATGTGAAGGGCGCCTTTACTGGTGCGACTGACAAGAAGGGGATGTTCGAAAGCGCCGACCGCGGTACTCTCTTCCTCGATGAAATCGCCGAGCTGACACCTGATGTTCAGGCCAAGCTGCTGCGCATTATCCAAGATGGCGTGGTTCAACGGCTCGGGAGCACGGCACCCAGGCAAGTAGACGTGCGAATCATCGCGGCAAGCAATCGTGATCTTCGTAAGGAAGTAACGGCCGGGCGATTCCGCGAGGACCTTTATTTCCGGCTGGAAGTTGTACAGATCAAGCTTCCGGCGTTACGGGAGCGCCGTAGTGAAATTCCTGAGTTGGCGGTGGCCCTGCTCCGTCAGATCAATCAGCGGAGGCACAGACCGCGTCAACTTTCCTCGGGAGCACTCATGCGGCTCGAGCGATACGATTGGCCTGGAAATATCCGCCAGCTATCGAACGTCTTGGAGAGGTCCGTACTCTTTGCGCGTGGAGACGGTATCCAAGCGGATGATTTGCTGATCACTGACGATCATCCGGAGAAGGATCCCTTGGCAACCCTGCCGGAACCATACCCGGGGTTCTCAATCGAAATTTATGTGGCACAGGTCCGGAAGCAACTTTACCTGCGCGCGCTGGCTAAATGCAATGGAAACCAGGCTGAAGCGGCAGCGTTGCTTGGTGTTTCTAAACAGGCAGTCGGAAAATTCTTGGCCGGGCAATCCGACAACGCAAGTTGACCGCCAGTAAACATCGGTTGTCTCTATCCGCTTCGTGGTCCTCGCAAGTGATTGATTCCGCGCTGTTGTGATTTGGTCCGCTGCGTGCACCCTTTCAAGATGGATGACATATCCCCAGGCGGGCATCAACGACATGTGGACTCTTCAAGAAGAATTCTCGCGCATTGAGATAGGCCGATCTTCGCAGTTCCGGAATCTCACGCTCTTTCCATTGCTCCGTCGAGGCGTTCCCGTTCAAGAGCTGGAGTACCTGCTTCTGGAAGATGGGATCGCTGAGGGAAAAGTCCGCGTGACCGAGCTGAACGCAGGCGGATCTGTTCCGGAGCTACGTCTTGAAAACACTGCGGACCTTCCGGTTCTGCTCGTGGACGGAGAGGAACTCGTAGGAGCGAAGCAGAACCGCGCCCTGAACCTGACCATCCTCGCCCCTGCGAAGCACACGACGATAATTCCAGTCTCTTGTGTCGAGGCGGGACGTTGGAACATGGCATCGCCGGATTTCATGCCGGTCGATCACGTCATGTACACAGGAATACGCTCAGAGCGTTTGTCCCAGGTTACGGATTCCATGCGTTCGCGTGCCTCGCACGCGTCCGACCAGGGGGCGGTCTGGAGGGACATCGCTGCCAAAGCGTTCCGCCTCAAGGCTACGTCGCCAACCGGTGCTATGTCTGCAATCTATGATCGCCACGCAAGTTCCGTGGAAGAATTCGCTCGCGCCTTTAGCTGCGAGGAGCGGCAGTGTGGAGTAGCCTTTGCGATCGGCGGCCGCCTTCTTGGGTTGGACCTCTTCGATCACCCCGAAGTAATGCGCAGGTTCTTCCAAAAATTAGTCCGGAGCTACGCACTGGATGCCCTGGACGCGGTTTTGAAGGCGGACGAACCAGCGAGTGTCGAGACAATGGCGGGCTTCGTGGCTCGAATCGGCGCAGCACCCAGTTTTTCGGAGCAGGCTTTGGGTCTCGGAAAAGATGTTCGGTTCAACGGGCCCGAAATATCTGGTGCGGCTCTCTGGGCCCAGGAGCGATATGTGCATATTTGCACTTTTGCGAAAAATGGCCAATACCCGCGGCGGGGCTTCTAGATGCGTCGTACTGTGCCGCAAGCAATGTCGGGAACCACAAACAAAATTCCAGGAGAGAACAAAATGAAAAAAATGAAAGTTGAGGAGGTTGGAATGAAATCACATCTTTCCAAGGCGCTTATCCTTATGTTGAGCGCTTTTCTTACGATCCCCGTGGTTACCTTCGCCGGCCAGGCAGCCGCAGGCGGGGGCGACAGCCAAAATAACGAAATTGCGATTACTTGCGGCGACCAGCCAGGTAACAAGAGCATTTCTGGGGTTCTCGCCCATCTCGATCCCACCGAGCCACACACCATCCGCGTCTCAGGCACGTGCAAGGAGAACGTCGTGATTCAGAGCTTTGACCGGCTGACACTGATTGCAAATCCAGGCGCCACGATCAGCGACGCTTCCGGGGGGAACGCGGCCGTGGTGGACATCGAAGATTCTCAGCGAATCACCCTCCAGGCCTTCACCGTGAATGGTGGGGCAACCGGCGTTGTCTGCGGCCACCACAGCTTTTGCCACTTCAAAGGAAACACAATTCAGGGCGCAGTGAATGGCGGTGACGGTGTGGACGTCCAACAGACTTCTCAGGCGACTTTTGAAGGGGATGTCATTCAATTCAATTCTGGGGACGGATTGGACGTCGCCGATGGCTCCTCGGACGCGTTGGTCTCGGGTGCGAAGATTCAGTACAACCGCGGTGGCGGTATCTTCGTAGGTCTAAATAGTACTCTTCGCGTTAACGGGACACAGATCGTAGGTAACGGTGGTGGCGGAGTGGCCATTTTTAACTCCTCGGTCGCGCGGTTTGGAATCGGCAGAAACCCCGCCAACGCGAACATCATTACCAACAATGGAGGTCCCGGAGTACTCGTGCGGGATGTTTCTTTTACCTTGTTCGGGCCGTCCGGGAACATGGTCATCGCGAACAATACGAGCACGGGCGGAACCGGCTTCGATGTGGATTGCGAACCCAAGCTTTCTGCCACTCGGGGGGCCACCTCCGACATAGGCGGCGGCACAACAAACTGCGGGGCACCGTAGCCTAGGCAGCTTTCGTTCGAGGCACGCTCGCGGCTTCAATGAAACGAGCGGTCACATATCTTGACAGTGTATGTTTCTGGAGAGCACCGTACATCGGTCCCCCCAGAGATTGAAATTAGGCCTGGATCGAGGCGAAGCGCTGTTTCCCGTGAGGGAGTTCAGGTTCCCTCGAAATACAGTGACTCCATTGTCATATCAAAAAATGAGAGGAGCATTGCCATGAAAACAACTCGTGTGTTAAGGGCCTCAGTGTCTGCGATCTTGCTATCGTTGTTCCTGCTTCCAGTGACTGCGCACGCGCAGCCCTGCACGGCGGTGGTGGACGGCGGCACGAGTTACCCAAGCATTAATGTCGCGCTGGCGCATTTTGCGGCGACGAATGCGATTGGCCAAACCGGCCCCGGCACCATCACTGTGACCGGTACATGTACGGAAAACGTTTCAATCAACGACGCCCGGTCTGTAACGATCGTTGCGCCTTCGCCCGGCGGGGCTTCTGTTACCGGCGGGGCTACCATCGTGGGGCCGCTGGACAACGACGCATTCGATATTTTCCGGTCCCAGCACATCACACTCAGGAACCTGGAAATTAAGGGCACATTTAGCTCCACAGTGGCATCGGGCGGCGGTGGAGAGGGGGTGTTCCTTACCCAAGCCTCCGAGGTGCACATCTTCGGGTGCGACATTCATGACAACCAACAGGCGGGAGTTGATGCGGAGATTGGTTCAATCGTCTTTCTCATCGGCACGACAATTCAGAACAACACCCCCAACGACGGCTTGGATGTGATCGGTAATTCGAGCGCTATCGTGAGAGGAACTACAATCCAAAACAACGGCGATCCGCTGGTCGGTGGCGTTGGCGTCTTTGTCGGGGCGAACTCGGTCGTCCGCCTTGGCCAGCAGACGGCGGATCTAATTCAGAACAACGCAAAGATCGGGATTCTGGCACGGAACCTGAGCAATGTGAATTTGGGAGGGGGAGGAGGCACAACCATCCAAGGGCACCTCACAAACGGGATTGTCCTCCAGGAAGGGAGCCATTTGCAGATCAATGGTCCTGGTGGGAGCGTCATCCAGGGAAATGGTTCTGCATGTCCACTTGATCCTACCTGCGGTGGGGTCTCTGCCAGCCAAGACTCGACGGTGGACCTGACCACCGGAACCATCAGCGGCAATCACGGGTCCGGCGTCTCGGTGCAGCAGGGCTCCAACGTCCAGCTGACCGGCGCTACGGTCTCGAACAACTCGGGAGACGGTGTCCATATCCAGTCGATTTCCATCGGAAGCTTCGCTTCTGGAAACACGATAACTGGCAATGGGGGAGCCTCAGTGTTTTGTAGCGGGAGGTCGTTGGCCCTCGGTGACCTAAGCGCATTCTCCAACGTAAGATGCGAGGAGATTGGACAGCAGACCGGGCACGGGCATGGGGAACCGGACAAGGACGGGCACCGGTAAAGTCGTATCTAACGCTTGTCCTTCCGGGAGCCCGCTGCTACGGCTACCCCAGCGCCGGGCTCCGCGAATGCAGGGCTGCCCCAACCTATCGTTTGAAGAGCTTGCCAAGAAGCTCGGCATCAATTTCTGTAAAGCGACGAATGGAAAAGTATGGGAAAAGGAATGCAGGGAAGTTTTTGAGAGAGAGCGAAGACAATGACCGTGGTCGAGTCGCTTATCGCTACGATTGTGTCTCTGCGTTCTCAACAGGGCCACGCCGGTGAGATGAAGTATCGCCATTTTTCTGGCGACTACAGTGGGCTCGTGTCCAACAAGAAAGGTCGCTACGCGGAGGGAACTGAAAGAGGCAATCCCACGACACAAGTTGCTTATTCGCGTGGAAAAGATTTGGGAAAGAAGTCCAATTCGTCAAAAGCTGGTTAAGTCGCACAGAATCAACGGGCGGTGAATTTCACAACGTTCTCATAACCCGAAGGTCGTTGGTTCAAATCCAACCCCCGCAACCATGGGCGCTAAGAGGCTAAACCTCGAAGCGCCCTTTTAGTTTACGTTGCGGTGACCGCCCGTAACCCCTCTAAGCGTAGTTGCCGTTAACATTACTCAGCTTTGTTTACATTTTAAACAATCGCCATGTTCACTCTCTCCGGAACTGGTTGAAAATCTCGGGCTAGCCAATCTCGCAATTAACTAGTCTGTCTGCTTATTATCTGTTTCCTGTAGACAGAGAAACGAGGGAAGAGGCCCCGTCCGCCGCCGTGCATGGTCCTTGCAGGTCTTCTGCTAATTCTTCTGTCAAATGTCCCCTTTCATTCGTCAACATTGTAGGTTTGAAATAATGTGCATAGCGTGATGCAACGTTGAGCGCCGGTGTATAAATGGCATCCAGAGCTTCAGTGGTTCCGATATATGTCCGGCGCGGAAGGTGGCGAAACAGGTTGTACCAGGCACTGTCCGTGGTCACAGTAGCATTGAGGCTCAATAAGGCTATACCCGACAACGCAATGATCATCTGTTCCGGCGTCAGTGCGTGGCGGTATCGCCTTGCGAAACTGAAACTGTGCCTGATAATGCGACGCCGGAAGCCTCGCATGGTGTGAATATCCTTCAAGAATTGACAAACATCCCCGAACGAATCACGCGGCTTAAGCACGAGCGTGGTGCTGTCCAAGTCTCGGAGAGAAATCCGCGGCAAAAATAAGTCCTTGGTCAAGCATTCATGAAAATAAGGTGTCCCCGGAAAAGGGACAGGGAGCGAAAGATATCCGGGCAATGTGATCTCGCTGGAACCCGTTATGAATTCCATCTCATTCCGCAAATCAGCTACCGAACGAGTAGTTACGTCGAGCATGACTCCATAGAGAAAAACGATGCCGGCTTCGAGGCACGCGCGGATCGTGTCGATCTGGGGCGCGCGCGCATTCTGGAGCTTATTCATTTGTTTTAGCCAGGCGGGGTCAAACGATTCCACTCCGCTGAATAGAGCCGTGCATCCGGATTCACGGGCAAGCGTGAGATTTTCGCTCTGCAGAAAAAAGTCGTTGGTCACTAACGCACCCCAGTTGCGGAATTGCCCGCTTTGCCAAAGCTCCCTCAGTAGGTTTATTCGCTCCAGAAAAAAAGTGCGGTCATTGCCATAGAAATTGTTGTCGATGAAGAACAAAAACTCATGCTTCCCCATGTCAAGGATTTCGCGTCGAATGGCCTCTAAACTATATTTTTGATAGCCGCCTCCTTCTCCTGTAAGCGTGCAAAACGAACACCGGAAATTGCAGTTCCTGCTGGATTCCATCTCAGCGACCCGGCCGATCCAATAGGCCAAGTCGAACCGCGGCGACATTTGTTCGGCCAGATACGATGACCCATAGGCTTCTCGAATGACATCACACAATTGTTCGATGTCTCCAGTGCAAGCGTAGTCGAAGAAAAGTTTGGAGTAGCGCGGAAGTGCCCGAATAGCCGGGCCGCCCGCTACGACGATGACACTTTCGTTCAATGTGCGCGCGTAAGCGGTTAGGTGCAGCATCCGGTCAAACGCGGTCGTGAGGCCGGTCATGACGAGCATGTCCGGCCATTCAAGAAGGTTTGGATCTTCGAGCGGCCCGCTGTACATTTCGCAATAGACTCGGACGTCACAAAGCTCCGGTGCGAAAGCTCCCGCCAGGTACACGGGCCCCATTGGTTTCGGCAACTTACGAGTACACCGCTGAGCCTCTCGTCGGTCGTCATCGAAATAGCAATTCACAATCAATATGCGCTTTCGGCGAGGAGCCATGGGGGCGCTCGGCGTACCTGACGATGCGACTTTTGTGACCAGCGATTTTGTTTTCATTTCGCCTCTCCTCGGCCGGATCTCATGTCCTAAAATGGCCGAATCGTACTCGAACAACCGAGAGCCCCCGCGCGGTACAGCATTCGGGTTAAGGTTCGACACAGTTTGTTGTTCCGCCCCCTATGTTTGTCAGGGCGCCACGAGTGGCAGGGAACTGCGGGCTGCACAACACGTCCGTCCCGCCCAGATTACTTTTCACCACAGTGGACACGCCGTTCTGGAAGTTAGCGAAGGAGAGGTCCTTGATCACAATGCCTGCGCCCGTGTTATTCGTGATGGAACTGCCGGTAACCCCTCGCGGGGATCCAACTTGAAGCGTCGAGTGACCGATGACGTTGATTCCGTTGCTTCCATTTCCCGTGACGGTCGAAGTAAACATGTTGACCGTGCCATTCAGGTGCACGATAATGCCCGGTCCGGAATTGTTTTGAACCGTGCTGTTGTTGATCTGCAAGAAGCCGCCGGCGACGTTCGCGCCCTGTCCATTTCCTTGCGTCGTCAATCCGTTCGCCAGAACAAATCCGTTTTGCCCGACGAAGATCCCCGCGCCATTGTTGTTGTTTTGGAGCACATCCCCATGGAAGGAGGCGCGCGCCCCACGGAAGACGTCTACCCCGTCAATACCGCCTTGCACCGTGTTCCCACTGAAGGCGCAATACGAGAAAGTGCAATCGATCACCTCGGTTTGGGCGTTCGGGCCGTTGCCATTGATGGTGAATCCCTGCACGGACACGCGCGTGGAATTATCGATGGAAATGACGGCTGCTGTATCGCCCGAAGCATCGGTGATGGAAGCCCCATTCTGGGCTATGAGTTGTAGGCGGTCGAAGCCACTGACAGTCACGTTCTCATTGCACGCCCCCCGAACATAGACGGAGTTATCTTCCGAAGGGTCGAGTGACGCCAGGGCGCCGTTGATGGTGTTAATCGGCTTGTTGCTGCTGCCACACTCCACATATCGCACATCTTTCTCGATCGGATCCGCGCTTGCGTTTGGGAATGCCGCAAAAGCGTTCAACGGGAATATCAACCCTGCGAACGACAAAAGGATTGATAGAATGTTTTGCCAACTCCACACCGGGGCGTACAGCCTGATTGTCGGTTGTGCTGGCGGTTTCACTTGCATGGTGACCTCGCTTTCATCAGTTAGATTTAGGATGACGGCACCCGCATGGGCACGAAGCCCGATGAACGCGCCGTTTTTCTGCATACAGCATGGGGTCCGAAACTCAGAATGCGTTTCACTGGATCAAACAGTGTCATTCGCCTTCAATAGCCGAACAGCCTTGGCAACGTCGTGGTCAGCGCGGGAGCGTATGTAATCAAAAGGACCCCTGCGGTTAACACCACGACGACCGGGAAGACAGCGCGCAAAACTTCCGGCACTGAC
>WNFQ01007679.1_pt1 | contig 16644 bp, 16 predicted proteins | sample 5400171 | NCBI WGS metagenome assembly WNFQ01 (sample SAMN13153356, study PRJNA577476) | soil metagenome | isolation source: 20 cm soil under Madrone tree | place: USA:California | collected 2016-06-14 | reverse complement strand
TAATAGCTCGTTTTGTGAGCACTGTGTCTACTGTATAAATGGGTCTTCCTTCTGCGGGCCTGGCATCCTTGTCACTGTAAAATCGAGTGGAATAAGCCTCGGGCTTTACTCCATGTCGTCCACATTGTGAGTATGGCTCAGCAGCGTCTGTCAACTGACTCGGACGCACTCGTACTGCCAGGGAGTATCAAGATTTTCAACCGGCTCTGCGTCCTCCCTTTCCTTCACATCAACATCCTCTATATACATGCCCACGAACACTTTACGGGATGTCCGCATCCTCCATACCACCACTGAACGTACTGAGAATCCATCATCACGATCCCTGTCGTCATCCCTCCTTGACCACGTACCACCACCATCCCCTGTTTTCAGGGTTTTGGTACTCTGGCTGAGAGCGCTCCCCTTACGCTCATTTCGGAAATTCTTGTCCGCGCGTTTTGTGGCGGTTCGAAAATCGCGAAAAATCTGAAAAATCTAAAATTCTCTAAAGCACTTTCCTCATCTCCAATCCACTCCCAATCATTGTTATACTCACCCTAGACACACATGGTATATTGTATGATCAGTACGGATATGAAACAAAGGGCCTTATTATTATTGAAGGAAGGATGGGATATTGATGCTGGCCCGCTTACATAACGCTTATCATGCTTGTTCCAGTACAGTATCATAAAATGTAGTAGTCAAATTGTACGTACTTTCTACGTTTCTAGATCTGGAATCATTTCCTTGCCCTGCTCGTTTCTGCCCCTGTCAAGTCGAGAACGCACGATAGAGCTTGATACGAGGAAGGAGGGTTATTACGATGTCCATGGGTGATGCGATGCGGACTCAGAAGAAAATAGGGGAGTCGAGTCTAGGTTTCGGCCATAGTAGATCGCGGCAACTGAAATGAGGGTGACAATCCAATCTTTTGAGGGACAGCCTTTAGCAGACGCCACGACACGCACTGGCAGGGTCCCGGCCGTTATTCTCTCACCTTCTTTCTTTATCTATTTTTTCCTCTGAGCGGAAAGCATATCTCTTGTCTTGGACGCACCCCCATTCCCATTCCCTAGACCACGGTCATACAATGCCTCTTCTGAAGCATTCTGGACTGGCCGATAGAGGGGCTCTTCTTCTCCAATTGTCGCACTTGCGAATGGCGAACGAGCTCCCACGCTCACCTCAGTTCATTCGTGATAGATAAATTTTAAAATTTTGCCCATCAGCTTATTAGACGCTTATAGACATATGCGGAAACATAAACTAATTGCCTGATGCATGGGGAACTTTGTCCGCGACGACGTCTTGCGATGACCCTGCATGTTTGATTGTTGTACCGAGCATTCAAAGGGAATCCACGATTGTCCGTCGTGGACTTGTGAAAAAAAAAAAAGTTTCCAGCGCATCTTTATTATAAGACGTCATTGGTAGTTACACGGATTTGATTTTATAATGCTGTAAATACCCGTGTCTCTGTTGCCGCAGTTACAGCACTATATCTTTAGTACTAACTTAGAGACGCCCTATTCTGGTTGGAGGGGATGGGTTTCGTCATCGCCATTAGGCCAAGGTAATACTGTAATGAAAGAAGCAGAGAGGGTTGATGGTGGATCAGCGCGACTACCTTATAGTACATGGTTGCACCCGAGGTCTCAAGTCAAAGTATTGGTGGCAGAATCGATGCCTGCGATGGAAGAGCTGAACGGAGTGCGAATACTGTATTGGTCTTCGAGGATGAGATCAGCCACACGCCGAGTTCTCGACCGCACCGCTGCATATGGACGTACGTCGACGTTCCATTTTTCATCTACAGTATGTTAGGGGAGCAACGACCGGGCGCGGGGTAGAGTGGGTAATTGAAAGTTATGGGCGCGTTGTAATTTGGGAAGCGCGGGAAAGATTTCGGCGGCGTTGCACGCGGTGCTCCAAATCTCCTCGAGTCTCCGACGTATAAACGAAGCGTATGGAGGTAGCGCGAGAGCGCTGGTATTAGCAAATCGTTACCATATGTTACATACCTCGCCTTCTGATGGACACTCGGCTCGAAACGAGGAATCTGGCCAAGGGCGTGGACAGTCCAATGCGCAAAGCTTGGCTGTTTAAATGGGAGTCTGTGCAGCCTCCGCTATCGCTCACTACCCCATTGACAACATTAATGGTGCGTGAGCCTGACCAAGGCAATGTGCCAATGCCGGGCTCTTTTGACCCCAAATGTTGTCCCAAACCCGATCTACTTGCTTTACGTGCCAGAAGCTCACCTTTGGTGACCTGGCCCGACGGTGTTGGTCAACGCACGAGCTTGGCATCTGACAATCTATTTCCGCGTTGGGGATTTGACGGGCATGATCGGTGGATGGGAATTGAAACCCCTGACACTTGCCTATTGGAGTATTGGTCTTCTTAATAGGACCTGCACTGGCGAAGAGTGCACCAACTTTGGCTGGCTCTGGGACCGCCTTGGACGCAGAGAGTCTATGGGGTCGTGGAGGAGGATCACAAGCTTATCGTATGCAATTGGTTCGAATCCGCAGCAGCAGCAGTCTAGCGTCTGGGCTGGACACATGTCGAGAACGGGCATTATGGGGTTATCTTGGAATAGCCCGACAGTAGAGGATTTGCAGTGCCCAAAGGAGGTTCGTCTCGTGAACTCTCGGCGGATACAGCGCACAAGCACGGAAGGCCATTTCAGGGTATCTCGGAGCTGGCATCACGACAACTTAACCTAGAATTCGTGCTATTCTAGAGATCATTCGAGGAAATATGAGGCGACGATCCACTCGGTCTGAGTTGGGCAAATTCAGAATCCAGGGGGGGAGTGGCTGTCCCAAGCCAAAATGCACAGGCTTCAATTAGCTAGCTCCGTACGCTACAAAATAGGTCTGCCACGTCGGCACTGAACGGGCAAGTGTGTCGCGCCTGTGCATCATGGCAGCGGTGCAGAGAACATGCGAAAGGGACGCGGGAGTTCGGGGAAATCAAGGCCGCGTGTTTTGCCGCGGGTTATGTGGTGGCATTGATCGAGCGTGTGTGAGCCTGCACGCGTACGTCACAGTGGGCCTTCACGGTGAAGGGGAATCGAGATTGTTGTCCCAATTTTTATTGCGGGCTCATCAAAGCGGGTGGAAATGCAGGCGAGAGCACACTTGTCATTGTCACTACGGTAAACCGACACGTCCGTCTTTTTTTGTCGCTTGTTGCGAACGTTTGGTTGTCAAGCAAGCAGGAAAGCCGCTCTCTCTTGACACAAACCCCCAGCGCTGAGTCCACGTTAACATCACAAATTTGCAAAGAAAATGAGCTTACCCTCATCACGCACGGTCACCAACCACAATTCCTACGATTCTTCCTCCCCATCGGCTCCATCGAGTCGTCGCGCTTCAAAAATCACAGTTGAATATCACAAGCCCTCCAGGCAGTCCATCCAAGAGTACCAAGAGCTCCTCTCAAACGTCAACCTCCACGCCGCTGCCGCTGCTAACTACAAGGATCCCTTTGTTCCTACAAGACAAGCCCCCCCTCCACCCAGCTCACACAACGCTTCAAAGCCCTCCAGGAGCCGAGACCGCGACTCTTCAGTTTCTCACCACAAATCACGCAACTCTCTCCAGAAACCGCCCCCCCGCTCCAGAGGGCGCTCTGTATCCACTGCACCTACAACTATCCACGAGGCCGACTCTGATCCCTTTTCCACTGCGCCCTCCACGCCGCAGCAAGAGTTTAGCTCTTTCATTCTTCCTTCCACTAAAGAAATGGCCACATCCTCCATGCCTCCTACCCCTTCTCGTCCTTCTCGGGCGAATACAGTCAATCTGAACGATCTTTATGTCGATCCTAATTCAATTCCTGTCCATGGTCACGCTCCTGCACCTCTCTTAGATGGCCATCCTGGGGATCCTTACGGCGATTCTCAGTCATTTGTTACCGCTGCATCCTCTGCCACCTTTTCACCCTCAGTTCCCGTTACATCGTTTTCTCCTCCCCCGGCGGATCGCATGGGCACCGTGCCGCGCTCCCGTAGCGGCACCGTTACCGCCAAGGGCAAGAAGGGCATGCTTGGCTTTATGACCGACTTTCTCAACTCGAACAAACGGCCGGAGATCAGCACACCTTATGACCCAGTCCACCTCACACATGTTGGCTTCAACTCATCTACCGGCGAGTTTACTGGATTGCCCAAGGAATGGCAACAACTTCTACAGGACAGCGGGATTTCCAAGTCCGATCAAGAGAAGAATCCGCTTGCTGTCATGGAGATCGTCAAGTTCTACCAAGAAGGTGGTGGCGATGTTTGGGATAAGATGGGCCACGCCCCCGCCCCAGGAAGCTCTCGATCGCCACCAATTCCAGGCACGACACAACTCGCCGCCTACCCTGGTTTGTCCAAGTCAGTCGATGATAGTTTTGTCCCCACGGTGAGCGTGTCCATCATTCTTCACGGCCACCTACTGACAGTTCAAAGCGGCCGGCGTTGTCGCCTCCGAAAAAGGCCCACTCTTCCGGTGGCCTGCATGGTGCATCTGCGCCTCACCCACCAGCATCATACCGCCCTGCGCCGACTCCACCGCAGCCTGCGCAGCCTAACCTCGACCGGTCCAACTCTCAACGATCAGTACCCAAACCGCCTCGCAGTGACACACTCACCCGCGCAAACACTACTAAGGACCGGCGCTCTCCGGGGCCACCGGCGTCAGTCAAGGCGTCCACCCGAGAATCACCCAACTCTTCGACCGCGGATCTTGCACTTAAGTCACAAACTACTGTGGCCGCGAACGGCCCGGCGGCAGAGCGTAGGGCTCCTCAGCCTCCTACAGCACCACAGCAGCAGAGTGCGGCTGTTGCAAGCCTGGCAAAGACCGCGGGTGCGACTCCAAGGCGACGTGAGAAGAAAAAGGAAGACAAAGCAAACGACGCTGATATTGTCAAGCGGTTGCAGCAGATTTGCACAGATGCAGATCCTACGCGATTATATCGCAATCTCGTAAAGATTGGCCAAGGGTGAGCGTGCCACCCTTTATACTCTTGTAGTTTGAAGGCTGTCTTGCTCATTCATCCCCAATGCCTTCTCCGTGTGGCTCGTGTAGTGCCTCGGGTGGTGTATTTACAGCTTACCAAGTTGGGACAAATCTTTCTGTTGCGATCAAGCAGATGGACCTGGATAAGCAGCCGAAGAAGGATCTTATCATAAATGAGATCCTCGTAATGCGGGCTTCGCGTCATGCAAATATCGTCAATTATATCGACTCATTCCTTTACAAGAATGAGCTCTGGGTGGTCATGGAGTATATGGAAGGTGGCTCACTGACGGATGTTGTTACGGCGAACTTGATGACAGAAGGGCAGATCGCTGCAGTGAGTAGGGAGACGGTGCAGGGGTTGCAACATTTGCATAAGCACGGGGTCATCCATCGGGATATCAAGAGTGACAATGTGTTGTTAAGTCTCACTGGTGACATTAAACTCAGTACGTATCTCGATTTTCTCTCCTGATATATTCTCTGATCCTCCCCAATATCAGCCGACTTTGGCTTCTGTGCGCAAATTTCGGATCCTGCGCACGCAAAACGAACGACTATGGTCGGTACTCCGTACTGGATGGCACCGGAGGTTGTCACACGCAAGGAATATGGCCCGAAAGTGGATATATGGTCTCTTGGCATCATGGCAATAGGTATGTTCTCTCATAACTCTTGGTGGTCTTCGTTTCCTTGGTCCCTGACAATACGCATGTGATGCAGAAATGATCGAGGGTGAACCACCCTACCTGAATCAAAACCCACTGAAGGCACTGTATCTGATCGCCACGAATGGCACGCCAACGATTGCCAATCCCGAGAACTTGTCATCAACGTTCCGGGACTACCTTGCGAAGACGCTTGAGGTCGATTCTGAGAAGCGGCCAGATGCAACACAGCTTTTGCAGCACTCATTCTTTGCAATAGCTGAGCCGTTGCGCACGCTCGCGCCGCTGATCAAGGCTGCGCGCGAGATTGCCCGGAACAAATGATCGATCTCGCCGCGCAGCAGCAACCCTTTCCTAATCTCCCCTCGCAGTCTCACTCTTGTCACTCATCCCTATTTGCATTTACCCAACATTCTTTTGTTTTCCTCACTAATGCATCTACTTTTTCGATCCAACTCGCTTCTTCGACCGCATTGGCCTCCGCCCTGCAAGCCGTCATATCCATCACGCATATCCTGATGCTGAATACAATAGGCTATGTGCACGTGCAGGCCACTAACTATAGATACCATATAGAAAAAAGAAAACAAAATCGAACAATCATTATCGACGTCTCAGCGCTGGAGAGTGATATACTTGTACTATGCCCCTTTGTTCTCTCTCCTTCCATTAGATTCGTTACTCCGACCGATGGACGATACGGCTGAGCTGAGCAGGACAGGAGCACCTTTTTTGATTTTTTTTTGACTCGCGATGCAATCTATATGGTACGATTGTAATGTATGTGTTTTGTAAACATGAAGTTTTGTTTCTCTGTGTCGTTACGGCACCGGTCGCCGACACAGGCGGCCCGGTTTGTTGCCTCTTGCTTCTGGTTTGCTGCCGTCATCGTCCTACTATTGAGCTCAATAAGCGATGAGGTTGTCCTCTAAGAAAGAGACTTATGACTCTAACCCACCATCGGGCTCATCAAGTCGCACGTTGATAAATGGAGGAATACGTCGTAGACCTTCAAACGAGACTATCGAATCGTATCAAGGATCTATCTCAAACGACAGCATTCACACTGTCAGCACGGTCCATACTGACAGAGACCAGTTCGACCTTTCAGGCCAAGATTCCTTTATTTCTGACCATAAATCTCTCCACTCCTTCGAGAAATCGACTCGCCTTTCCCGGAATCAATCTCTGTCTACTATAAGGACTATCCGCGAATCCGAATCCGAATCCGACTCTGATTCTACTTCACCTTCCCCACCAAAACAAGAATCCAGTTCTTTGAGCCTTCATTCTCTTGAGGATGAGGCCGAAATTTCTTTTCCTCCCAATCCGCGTTCGCCCCAAGCAATTGCTCCCACCCGGGTCGAGGCTCCTAGTCATATTCCAAGTCCCGTCTTTGTTGCCCATCCTCCTCTTCCCTTAAGTGGTCCTCTGATGAAACCGTATGGTGATTCTCAGCTGTTCGCTAGCACGGGAATCTCCACCACCGACACACCCTCCATCAGACCTACCTCTTTTCTTCCGCCCCCAACAGATCACATAGGTACCGCATCGCACTCCCGTAGCGACACTGACACCCTCAAAAGAAAGAAGGCTACTCTCGATTTTATGGCTGGCTTCCGCGAATCGGACAAACTGCCGGAGGTGAGTGCACCTTACGGCCCGGTTCACGTCCAGCATGTTGACTTGGACTCTATCACCGGTAAACTCACTGTCCTTCTTGGGAATCGGCATGAATTTTCACAGAACAGCCGCATCTTCGACGCAGATCAAGAGAAGAATCTGCCTGCTGCCGTAGAATCCCCACGTATTCTGGGCATGGCATCTACTGTCTACCCTGAGGAATCCAAGTCTGTCGATGATAGCTTAATCCCCACGGGAATGCCAACTTCACGTTCCTCACAGACACCTTCTGACGGTTCGAACCTCGTGCTATTGCCACTTCCAAAAACATCTCACTCTTCTAGCGACACGCAGGTTGTATCTACAACTCACACACCACCATTATATCTCCCTTTCCCATCGCTGCCGCCTGCGCAACCTAACCTCGACGGGTCGAACTCTCAGCGATCAATTCGATCAATTCTGAAGCCGCCGCGCAGTGACGCACTCGTCCGCGGGAACGCTACCGGAGACCGGCGTTCTCCCGGGCCGGAACTACAAGCGTCTGTCGAAGCTTCCCTCTCGAACAGCCCGGTAACAGAGCGTCGGGCTCAACCTACCACATCGCCACAACAGCAGAGTGCGGTTGTAGCAAGCTTGGCGAAGACAGTGGGTGCGACTCCACGGCGACGCGAAAAGAGGAAAGAAAACAAGCCAAATGACGCTAATTTAATGAAGCGACTACAACAAATTTGCAAAGGTGCAGACCCAACGCGGTTATACCGCAATCTGGTGAAGACTGGGCAGGGGTGAGCGTACCACAAAATTTCCTTGTAGTCGTCCTGCTCATTCACGCCCATTGCTTTCTACCTTCGGGCCCATGTAGTGCCTCTGGGGTTGTTTTCACTGCCGACCAAGTTGGGACCAATCGCTCGGTTGCGATCAAACAGATCGACCTCGACAAGCAGCCGAAAAAGGATCTTATCATAAATGAGATCCTCGTCATGCAGGCTTTATTTCATCCAAATATCGCCACTTTTATCGAATCGGTCCTTTTCAAGGACGAGCTCTGGATTGTGATGGAATATGTCGAGGGTTGCTCTCTCACGGACGTTGTTACGGCGAACATGTTGACAGAAGGCCAAATTGCAGCAGTGAGTAGAGAGATTGCTCAGGGTTTGCAATATTTGCACAAGCATGGCGTCATCCATTGTGACATCAAGAGTAACCATGTGTTATTGAGTCTCATAGGTTACATTAAACTCAGTACGTACGAATTTACTTTCGTGATAAGATCCCTGATAAATGTCACGTTCTCAACGATAGTTGACTTTGGTCTATCTGTACGAGTCACGGGTTCCTCACATACAAAGCGAAAGACAACGGTTGGTAGCCCGTATTGGATGGCACCAGAGGTGGTTACACGCACGGAGTATGGCCCGAAAGCAGACATATGGTCTCTTGGTATCATAGCTATTGGCATGTATTCTTCGAATTCTGGGCCTCGCTTTCTGCTTCTGACAACACGGGCATTGCAGAGATGATTGACGGCGAACCGCCGTACTGGAATCAAGATCCGCCAAGGGCGCTGTATCTGATCGCCACGAACAGCACGCCAACAATTACAAATTCCGAGAACTTGTCATCAGCATTCCATGACTATCTTGCAAAGACGCTTGAGGTTGATGCTGAGAAACGGTCGGATGCGGCGCAGCTATTACAACATCCATTCTTTGCGAGGGCTGAACCATTGGATACCCTTGTGCCGGTAATTAATACTGCGCGCGAGAGCGAGGCAGAGCGTTCAGCTCCCCAGTCGCCCACAGTGTCACAGCAACGGGGCGGTGCCGTGACAAGCTTGGCGATGACCGCGAGTGAGACTCCACGGCGACGCAAAATGGAGGCCAAGGAAAACGAAGGTGATATAGTCAAGCGCTTGCAGCAGATTTGCACAGATGCAGATCCGACACGGTTATATCGCAATCTAGTGAAAATGAACGAGGGGTAAGCATCCTGTTGATTTCTTTATAGTTCGAAGGTTGTGTTGCTTATTTGATCCTGATGCCTTCTTCCCTGGGGCCTATGTAGTTCCTCGGGTGGCGTGTTTACTGTCAACAAAGTTAAGACGAACACCTCGGCTATGATCGCGATTGGCCAAGGGTGAGCGTGCCACCCTTCATACTCTTGTAGTCAGAAGGTTGTCTTGTTCATTCATTCCCGATGTCTTCTCCGTGGCTCATGTAGTGCCTTGGTCAAGGCCTCGGGTGCCAGTGGTGTATTTACAGCTTACCAAGTTGGGACAAATCTTCCGGTTACGATCAAGCAGATAGACCTGGATAAACATCCGAATAAAGGTTATATCCTAAACGATATCCTCGTAATGCGGGCTTCGCGTCATACAAACATCGTCAACTATATCGACTCATTCCTTTACAAGAATGGGATCTGGGTGGTAGTGGAGTATATGAAAGGTGGCTCGCTGATGGACGTTGTTACGGCGAACTTGATGACAGAAGGGCAAATCGCTGCAGTGAGTAGGGAGACGGCGCAGGGGTTGCAACATTTGCATAAGCACGGGATCGTCCATCGCGACATCAAAAGCGACAATGTGTTGTTAAGTCTCACTGGTGACATTAAACTCAGTACGTATCTCGATTTTCTCTCCTGATATACACTCTGACCCTCCCCGATATCAGCCAACTTTGGCTTCTGTGCGCAAATTTCGGATCCCGCGCACGCAAAACGAACGACTATGGTTGGTACTCCGTACTGGATGGCACCGGAGGTTGTCACACGCAAGGAATATGGCCCGAAAGTGGATATATGGTCTCTTGGCATCATGGCAATAGGTATGTTCTCTCACAACTCTTGGTGGTCTTCGTTTCCTTGGTTCCTGACTAAACACGTGTGATGCAGAAATGATCGATGGTGAACCACCCTACCTGAATCTAAGCCTAGCGAAGGCACTGTATCTGATCGCCGCAAACGGCACGCCAACAATTGCCAATCCCGAGAACTTGTCATCAACGTTCCGGGACTACCTTGCGAAGACGCTTGAGGTTGATGCTGAGAAGCGGCCAGATGCAACGCAGCTTTTGCAACACCCGTTCTTTGCAATAGCTGAGCCGTTGCGCACGCTCGCGCCGCTGATCAAGGCTGCGCAGCAGCCAACCCTTTCCTAATCTCCCCTCGCAGTCTCGCTCTTGTCACTCATCCCTATTTGCATTTACCCAACCATTCTTTTGTTTTCCTCACTAATGCATCAGTTTTTTCGATCCAACCCCTCGCCCCTTCGACCGCATTGGCCTCCGCCCTGCAAGCCGTCATATCCATCACGCATATCCTGATGCTGAATACAATAGGCTATGTGCACGTGCAGGCCACTAACTAGATACCATAGTACGTGTGATATACTTGTACTATGCCCCTTTGTTCTCTCTCTTTCCATTCGATGGACGATACGGCTGAGCTGAGCAGAACAGGAGCGCTTTTTTTTTTTTTGACCCGCGATGCGATCTATATGGTACGATTGTAATGTATGTGTTTTGTTGTAAAGGTTTTGTTTCTGTGTCGTTACGGCACCGGTCCCCGGCACGGGGCGGCCCGGTTGGTTGCTTCTTGCTTCTGGTTTGTTTTCGTCGTTCTGATTTGCTGCCGTCATCGTTCTACTTTATTGAGCCCAACGCCTAAACGTCACAAGCGGGTCACCTTCCAATGGCCCAACGCACAATGGCCTCTCACCTGGAGTCCTATGACTGGAGTCTGCCAGTACTAGACGTGAGTGATACAAAATAGGCAAACGTTGACAACTTGACGCTTGCATTACGGCAGACATCATGATGTCCCATCCCTAGCAACGATGAGGTTCTCCTCTAAGGAAGAAGAGGCTTTCCACTCTAACACACCATCGAGCTCATCAAGTCGCACGTCGATAAATGGAAGAATACGTCGTAGATCTTCAAACGAGACCATCGAATCGTATCAAGAATCTATCTCAAACGACAGCGTTCACTCTGTCAGCACGGTCGATACCCACAGAGACCAGTCCGACCTTGCAGGACAAGATTCCCTTCCCATCGTCTCTCACCGATCCCCAGAATCATCTACAGGCCAAGGTTTCTCTATTTCTGACCATAAATCTCTCCACTCCCTCGAGAAATCGACTCATCTTTCCCGGAATCAATCTCTGTCTACTATAAACACCATCCGCGAATCCGAGTCCGACCGCGAATCCGACTCTGATTCTACTTCACCTTCCACACCAAAACTAGAACCTACTTTTTTGAACCTTCCTTCTCTTGAGGATGAGGCCGAGATTTCTCTTCCTCCCAGTCCACGTTCTCCCCAAGCCATTGTTCCCAACCGGGTCGGGGCTCCTAGTCCTAGTCCTAGTCCCGTCTTTACTGCGCCTCCTCCCCCTCCCTTAAAAGGCCCTCTGATGAAACCGTATGGTGATTCTCAGCCGTTCGCTACCACGGGAATCTCCACCACCGACATACCCTCCATCAGACCCACCTATTTTCCTCCACCCCCAATAGATCACATAGGTACCGCACCGCGCTCCCGTAGCGGCACTGTCACTCCCAAGGATAAGAAGGGTATTTTCGGCTTTATGTCTGGCTTCCGCAAGTCGGTTGACTTTCGTGAATCGGACAAACTGCCGGAGATCAGCGCACCTTACGACCCAGTTCACGTCCAGCATGTTGACTTGGACTCTATCACCGGCAAAATTAATGTCCTTCCTGGGAATCGGCATGAATTTTCACAGAACAGCCGCATTTTCAACCCAGATCAAGAGAAGAATCTGCCTGCTGCCGTAGAATCCCCACGTATTCCGGGCATGGCATCTACTGTCTACCCTGAGGAATCCAAGTCTGTCGATGATAGCTTAATCCCCAAAGGGATGCCTACTTCACGTCCCTCACAGACACCTTCTGACGATTCGAAGCTCGTGCTGTTGCCACCTCCAAAAACATCTCACTCTTCTAGTGACCCGCAGGTTGTATCTACAACTCACCCACCACCATTATATCGCCCTTTCCCATCGCTGCCGCCTGCGCAACCTAACCTCGATGGGTCGAACTCTCAGCGATCAATTCGATCAATTCTGAAGCCACCGCGCAGTGACGCACTCGTCCGCGGGAACGCTACCGGAGACCGGCGTTCTCCGGAACTACGGGCGTCTGTCAAAGCGTTCCCCACGAACAGCCCGGTAACAGAGCGTCGGGTTCAACCTACGACATCGCCACAGCAGCAGAGTGCTGTTGTAGCAAACCTGGCGAAGACCGTGGGTGCGATACCACGGCGACGCGAAAAGAAGAAAGAAAACAAGCCAAATGACGCAGATTTAATGAAGCGATTACAGCGGATTTGCAAAGATGCAGACCCAACGCAGTTATACCGCAATATGGTGAAGATTGGGCAGGGGTGAGCGTACCACAAAATTTCCTTATAGTCGTCCCGCTCATTCACCCCCGTTGCTTTCCACCTTTGGGCCCATGTAGTGTCTCTGGGGTTATTTTTACTGCTGACCAAGTTGGGACCAATCGCTCGGTTGCGATTAAACAGATCGACCTCGACAAGCAGCCGAAAAAGGATCTTATCATTAATGAGATCCTCGTAATGCAGGCTTTACTTCATACAAATATTGTCGGTTGTATCGAATCGGTCCTTTTCAAGAACGAGCTCTGGATTGTGATGGAATATGTCGAGGGTTGCTCACTCACTGATGTTGTTACGGCGAACTTGTTGTCAGAAGGCCAAATTGCAGCAGTGAGTAGAGAGATTGCGCAGGGTTTGCAATATTTGCACAATCGTGGCGTCATTCATTGTGACATCAAGAGTAGCCATGTGTTATTGAGTCTCACAGGTTACATTAAACTCAGTACGTACGAATTTACTTTTCGTGATAAAATCTCTGATAAATGTCACGTTCTCAACGATAGTTGACTTTGGTCTATCTGTACGAGTCACGGGTTCCTCACATACAAAGCGAAAGACAATGGTTGGTAGCCCGTATTGGATGGCACCAGAGGTGGTTACACGCACGGAGTATGGCCCGAAAGCGGATATATGGTCTCTTGGTATCATAGCTATTGGCATGTATCCTTCGAATTCTCAGCCTTGCTCTCTGCTTCTGACAACATGGGCATTGCAGAGATGATTGACGGCGAACCGCCGTACTGGAATCAAGATCCGCCAAGGGCGCTGTATCTGATCGCCACGAACAGCACACCAACAATTACCAATTCCGAGAACTTGTCATCAACGTTCCACGACTATCTTGCAAAGACGCTTGAGGCTGATGCTGAGAAACGGCCGGATGCGACGCAGCTATTACAGCATCCATTCTTTGCGAAGGCCGAACCATTGGGTACCCTTGTGCCATTAATTAATGCTACGCGTGAGAGCGAGGCAGAGCGTTCAGCTCCCCAGTCGTCCACGGTGCCACAGCAACAGGGCGGTGCCGTGACAAGCTTGGCGAGGACCGCGAGTGCGACTCCACGGCAACGCAAAATGGAGGCCAAGGAAAACGAAGGTGATATAGTCAAGCGCTTGCAGCAGATTTGCACAGATGCAGATCCGACACGGTTATATCGCAATCTAGTGAAAATAAACGAGGGGTAAGTCTCCTGCCATGATTTCTTTATAATTTGAAGGTTGTGTTGCTTATTTGATCCTGATGCCTTCTTCCCTGGGACCTATGTAGTTCCTCGGGTAGCCTGTATACTGCCAACCAGGTTGGGACGACCACCTCGGTTGTGATCAAGCGGATGGGCTTAGACAAGCAGCCAAGGAAGTTTATCGTCCTGAATGAGGTCCAAGTAATGCAAAAATTTCGTCATGCTAATATCGTCAATTATGTCGACTCGTACCTTACAAAAAACGAGCTCTGGGTCGTGATGGAGCATATGGAGGGTGGCTCGCTCATGGAGTTAATTATAGCAAACTTGATGACTGAGGGCCAAATTGCAGCAGTGAGTAGGGAGATAGCGCTGGCGTTGCAGCATTTGCATGAGAGCGGCATCATCCACCGTGACATCAAGAGCGACAATGTGTTGTTGAGTCCCTCTGGTGAAGTCAAACTCAGTACGTATCATGGCTTACTCTTTCGATAGAATCTGACCCTCTGCGTCCCCGACGTTAGCTGATTTTGGCTTCTGCGCAATACTCTCGGATCCTATGTACGGAAAGCGAACAACTATGGTTGGTACTCCGTACTGGATGGCACCTGAGGTTGTCACACGCAAGGAATATGGCCCAAAAGTGGATATATGGTCTCTTGGCATCATTGCAATAGGTATGTTTTCTCCCAACTCTTGGTGGTCTTCGTTTCCTTGGCCCCTGACAATACGCGTGTGATGCAGAAATGATCGAGGGTGAACCACCGTACCTGAATCACCCCCAACTGAAGGCACTGTATCTAATCGCAACGACCGGCACGCCAACAATTGCCAATCCCGAGAACTTGTCATTGACGCTCCTTGACTACCTTGCAAGGACGCTTGAGGTTGATGTCGGAAAGCGCCCGGATGCTCCGCAGCTTTTGCAACACCCATTCTTTGCGATGGCCGAGCCATTGGGCACACTCGTGCCATTGATCAAGGCTGCGCGCGAGAATGCCCAGAACTAGAACAAGTGATCGAATCAGCCACCCAGTATCTGCAGTATCCCTTTCCCAATCTCATATTGCAGTTTTAGCCGTCACTCATCCCTGTTTATATTTACCTACCCATTCTTTCATTTCCTCCACTAATGCACCTGCACCCATTTTCGCATTGCACTCTTTTTATTCGATTCGGTTTCGGTTACTGGATGGCCCGGACGGCGCGGGATGGACGTATAGCTAAGCTGAGCAGGACAGGGACTTTTTTTTGACCCGGGATGCAATCTATATAATACGATTACGTGGATGTGTTTGTAGACATGATTTTTGTTTTCTATCGATTTGTGCGATGGGTGCCTTTGCTGTACTGCAGATGCCCATGCCTGTAACTGTATGCGGGTAACGGCTGTACGCCCCGTCACTCCCGGCCACAGCACGTGCACGTGGTCGGACGGCTTCGTTCGGTTGCTCATGTTACTCATAAATCACTCACACTACTCTATGTGTTACCCCAGTTATATTGCCCCAGTTAAAGTGCATTAATATCCAAACGTCGGAAACAAGTCACAGTTCAAAATGGAAAATTGTCTTCCACCCGAATGCCTTATGACAGGAGTCGGCAGTGCAGACATGTGTTCAGGCATTGCAGTGTAGCTCGAATTCCGTGCATTATGCAAAACAGGCAAACTTACGACTCTTACACACCGTCGGTTTCGTCAAGCCGTACGTCAAGAAATCGGTCACTACATCGTAAAACTTCGAAAGAGGCTATCCAATCGTATCGAGGATCTATCTCAAACTCCAGCGTACACACTACCAGCACGGCCGCTACCCGTAAAGACCTATTCGACCGTTCAGGACAAGGTTCAGGTGGAGATTCCTCTAATTCTGATCCCAAGTCTCTCCACGCCTTCGAAAAGTCCACTTTCGGCTTCAGGAATCAGTCCCAGTCTAGTGTGGGCACAATCCGTAAACCCAAATTCAACAGTAGTTCTGCAGCAAATTTCGCACCAAAGCAGAAAGTCCGTTCATTGAACGAAGACGAGGAATCCCCTCTGCCCTCCACTCGTTCTTCTGTATATCGTCTGCCGACACCGCCAGACCCTAGTCCGAGTTCAAGTCGCATTCATGACGTCCCTCGTCCCACTCCCTTAGATGGCTCTATAACGAAACCGTATGGCGATTCTCAGCCTTTCGCTACCACAGAAATTCCAACGGCCGATAAACCCCCAGTCAGACATCACTCTTCTCTTCCGCCCCCAACCGATCGTATGGGTGTCACATATCGCTCTCCCATTGTTCCTTCCACTAAAGAAGCCACATCTTTATCACGTACGGACACCAACCTGAAGTCCTCGAGGCAGTCCATCCAAGCGTACCAAGAGCTCCTCTCAAACGTCAACGTCCATGCCGCTGCCGCTGCGAACTACAAGGATCCCTTTGTTCCTTCAGGACAAGCTCTTCCTACGCCCAGCTCACACAACGCCTCAAAGCCCTCGAGGCAGTCCATCCAAGAGTACCAAGAGCTCCTCTCAAACATCAACATCCATGCCGCTGCCGCTGCGAACTACAAGGATCCCTTTGTTCCTTCAAGACAAGCTCCCCCTACGCCCAGTTCACACAACGCCTCAAAGCCCTCGAGGCAGTCCATCCAAGAGTACCAAGAGCTCCTCTCAAACGCCAACATCCATGCCGCTGCCGCTGCGTCCTCTGCCACCTTTTCACCCTCAGTTCCCGTTAAATCGTTTTATCCTTCCCCGGCGGATCG
>WNFQ01005283.1_pt1 | contig 16651 bp, 20 predicted proteins | sample 5400171 | NCBI WGS metagenome assembly WNFQ01 (sample SAMN13153356, study PRJNA577476) | soil metagenome | isolation source: 20 cm soil under Madrone tree | place: USA:California | collected 2016-06-14 | reverse complement strand
CGGCATCTCGGGCGACCCGCTGTTTGGCAGAGGCTGTGGAAGGATGTCCGGCGAGTGATGGGTACGGTAAGGATTATGTGCTCCCCACTGGTCAAGAAGTGGTGCCGGCTTTGGCGAATCGCCAGAAGGAAAGGTGTTTAGACGCTCCGAGTGCATCTTCTTAATATCGCGGGCGATCTTTTCGAACGATGGCCTACGGGAAGGAAGGAAATCCCAGCATGAACGGATGATATCCATCAAGGGACCAGAACTAAAACTCGATGGAGGAATCGGCGGCCTCATGTTCTCGACTGGGGATGAAAAAGGTAAGATCGACATTATATGGCATTCAAAGTCACGCACTCAGCACAAAACGCCGCACGGCATCGTCATCCATGAGTGACCACGGTAATGCTGCCTTAGTCAAGATCTCGACGCAGCAAATCGCAAACGCATAAACGTCCATTTCCGGCGTCAGCGCTTGAGCGCCTTGCATGAGCTCAGGTGCTTGCCAGCGTAATGTCCCACCTGGGATGAAAATGAAGTGGGTTCAAAAATATGATGGACAATTTGTCGCACTTACGAGGGACAGGCGCGCGACTGATGCGGTACACCTCCGACTTCATTTCGCTCTGACCAAAATCGGATATGACGCAGCGCGTATCATCATCGACGAGTATGTTTGCCGCCTGGCGTTGTGTTAGTCGTAGCAAAATCGATTTATGATTCAACTACTGTACCTTGAGATCGCCATGCAATACACCCTCTTTGTGGAGATAGGCCATGCCTTTCGAAATTTGATGAATCATCTTCAGCGTATCGACTTTTGCATATTCGAATTCGCTCAAGCCCTTCAAGTATTTCACGAGGCTGCCTCTGGCATAATACTTGCTCACCTGTTTTCGTAAGGTCAGGCCAGTTTGATAAATCAAAGTGGCAAAGAACCCACCAAGAACCACGGCGGATCCCCACTCGTACTAGACGCACCAAGAAGTTCGATTACGTTCGGGTGGCAGAGCTTCTTCCAAATCTCAACCTCATGTACGAAGATTTTGCGCGGGGTCGTCTCTGCGAGTACCTTGATAGCGACAGTATGTTGTCGCCAAGTGCCGCGATACACTTCGCTGAAAAACCCAAACCCGACTTTGGCTTCGAGGTCGACCTCGTACCGCGTAATTGTCCAGCTCGGCAATCCTAAATCCGTTCCTTTCGATAATCTTCGGAGAGCATCTATCCCACTTTCGATAAACTCGCGGTCGAGGGTATCTCCGCTGCTACCACTACCAGAATCGCCCAGTGGCTGCTGCACCCCCTCTCCGTCGAGGTGTCCTTGGGACGATGGCGACGCCAGCGTCAAGCCGCTCTCATCAGCTTCGAGCCTCCCATCTTCGACAACGTGCTCGAGGGCACGCTGCATAGTCTTGATGGCCTCTGGCAACTCGCTACGCGCGATCTGTAACACCTCGATCATAGCCGCGTCGTCGTTAGCCGCTAGAGCCGTGCGCATGAGTTGCCTCAAGTCGGCATAATCGTGCGCCCAATCCTGCGCATTCTGTGCGTCCTTCAGAGCACGTAGGGTCCTTTGGACGCTATGCTGGTCCGTAGGCGGGGTGGAGAGCGCGCCGGGTGGCAGCGGTAAGGGGAGAGGCGGTGGTGGAAGGCCCGGGAGGTGCGACAGCGAATCGAGTAGATCTTGCGTTTCCTTTTGTCGACGTAATTCATTCGCTTGGATTGTTTTGAGCGTACGGATCTGGATAGAGAGCTACCAATACGAAGTGAGTTGAACGTAGCTGCCTAGCGAAATGCAGTAGAAAACAATGCGCACCCCAAACATTCCGAGAGCATCATTGAGTGCAGCGTCACAGGACGCGATGTGATACAAGGTCTCATCGCGCTTCAAGTAACGCTTGAGGAATGGGTGGTGGCCCATCTTTGTGAGGAAATAGAGAACTTCTGTAAACGCCCTATGGAGACCAGTCAAAGAAGTTACGTAACAAAAATGAGTGTGGGCGCACTCATTGAGTTTTGCGATGGGCACATGGAGTTCTTCGGCGACCGTGCCACCCGCATCAACGATCTCTTCACGAACGCTTATCAAGACGTCCGCGCAACGTTCGGTCAATCGTAGAGATGCGAGACGATTCAACTACCGAGTTGTTGGTCAACGCCAGTGTCATAGGACCAGATGAATGCTCATTGAAACGCACTTCAATCATCTCAACTGCATCCCATATTCTTAATAAAGTGTGCGCTGCAATTTCAAGGCCAGGTACTGGAACGAAACGCAAGAGATCGACGCCAACAAAAAGAACTTCGTGCCCAATGGCCGCTGTCGTACCGAGGACGCTAGCGATGGCATCTACGGCCCGCTATCAGACATGGGGTGTGTAAGTGAAGGCTATTGTAGGAATAAAAATCTGGACAGATGACATACAGAACGCGTGTGAGTGTATGCTTCCGCTTGCTCGGGAGGCACGGTGCGCTTGCGCTTCGAAAGCTCAGCCCATGGACGGGGGGGGTGAAGCTTGTGGCTCCACCACGTCGACGCTGGGGTGGTGGTGCTCTCTTCCCGCTCGGGGGATGTTCCGGGGGAATGATGGCGAGATGGGGAGCGGGCGCGGAACAACGATGATGTGGTCGAGCCAGGCGACTCGAAGACGATCGAAGGAGCCGGTGGAGAGTTCGATACAGCCACTGGCAGGGTAGTCTGGGGAACGGTGCTAGGCGCTGACGTTGCACGCGATACCGGTATCAGTGCATCACGCACTGGGGACGGATCGCGCTCTGCGAAAGAGTGCAATCGGGTGCGACCCGCTGGTGGCGAAGGGGTGGGGAGGAGCGAATTGCCCGATGGGGGTGTCGGTGTCGGTGACTGCGAGTTTGGATTGAGGGGTGAGGGCGTGCGTGGGGAAAATGAACGGTCAAGAGAGCGACTCGCGGGTGGACTTGTATCGTTGGGTGACGAAGAGCGTGGCGCAGCCATCATCATCCCAGTAGAGATGAGAGAGGATGATGAACGTGATGGTTGATCAGAGTTCATGACAACCTTTGCAGCGGGGAGGTATGATTGAATTGGTAGGAACGTCCGAAGGATACTCTCTATATATACTGTCGTGAATCAGTACAGTTACGACTATCGCTGAAGATGTCCCGGTGGAGGACATCTTTGACCAACTTACCGATTGGATGTCAACACGCGGCTAGCAGTCCACCTGTATGAAAACCGACGACCTGGTGGCTGGAGAGAGTGAAGCAGCTCAGTTCGAGTCAAGGAGCGGGTCACGGTGACTTTCGGATGTGTAATTATAGCGAGATCGCGTGAGAACCTTGAATCACTTGCATGTTGGCGCCCATACGAAGACAGGACAACGGGACAACATGTGACCTTTGCAGTCAAAAACCTTGGTACTTGGAACGAAGGAACGTGTCCGAGAGATCAATTGACGGGGTAGCCATGTGCACAGGCCCCCCGGACAACGATGAAACGTCGCGGCCAAGGTGTGTCTCCTTCGAGGCTTCAAGTAAATACTGTAAACCGTGACGGGCTGGATAATCAAAGTTTTGTCCCACCAACTTCGGATCGGTGGGGAAATTGGTGAAACCCAAGTCGGAAAAAGCCAGCCTCGCCATTGGCAACTCGGACGCGATCGGAAGCAAAACTCACGCTGAGCGGCACATTTAGCACTGCACCGGCACTCACAGCATCCAACTCACCTGAGCTTCGTCACAACACGCATACAGCGCCCATCAAAACCGTTGACTGTTGGCGCCACCTTCCCGTAGTACTGGTAAGGCGCAGCAACTCTAAACATGCGGAATGACTGACCGCTTTCCAGGTTTCGCTCCACACACCAATGATATCTTTCAGGCTTTCTGCAGAGGCCTGATAGCCGACATCCCCTTTCCGAGGATATGGCTACCCTTCGTTGGTTCTCCAACTCCAGTCCGTCCAGTTTTAGTCCTGGCTGTGAGGAGCTCAGAGTCATTTTCGCCTTCAAGTTGATCTTCTGAGGGGATTTCGTGGCCCGATGGCTACGTATGACCCGATTTGTGATGATAAACGTGACATTTTGCACATTCGCTGCTCACGAGCTGACTCCCATTCCTCTCCACTCTAATAATACACTCAGCACTCAGCGCTACTCCGCATTCAAAATGCTCAACCGCTGAAAAGAAGCCAAACGGTGGTCGGTCCGACGGTAGCACGTGAAAACGCTATCGCTAGATCACCGTTTTGGGAACCACCTTTGATTTTGATCTCAGTGTCGATGTATCGATAGATGGCGTTCGGCATGATACTCTGGAACGTAAGCATCTCTAGACAAGACAAAAAGGGCAGTTGTCCTAAAACCGGATTGGTCCGACGTTCTCCGCCGATTCAGAATGCGGACTGCGGCCCCGGAATCCTCGGTTTAAATAGCGTAGTCGGTCAATAGCCACGATATTAATATTAATGAATGTCCCAAATATACTAGCTACCAGGTTGTGCGGCAGAGCAAATCGGTTTACTGACCGTGATGTCTGTTGTTGGATTCTGGACACGGAAAGGATGGACACAGAAAGTACACTGCCGACAGCGGTCTTGATCCGAAGCCGGAGAGAGATGGTTTTACGCTCCATCGGGTGGAAATGGCCCGCTGCGATTACATCTGGGGTGTGATCGTGGGGGCGGGTCCGAGTCGTGCGGCCTGCGCAGTGCGCGTACGGCTGTAAGGGTGGACTGTGTGGCTGCGCTCGTGCGGGCAGCTCCGGTGCGTCCTAGCTTCGATCTCCCCTCCGACGCGTTGAATATTGCTGTGCGCATTGGCACGAACGTGACTCAGCGTGTTTTGGCATACATTTTTGTACGGCGTCCCTGCTTCAATCCTCCAATCTCTCATTACCACCTCACTTGCACCATCTTTCGTCACATCCGTCCGCTCATCTCCCTTTTCACCTTCTTCCACTGTCTTATCGCCTGTCTTCAACCGAGCCAACGAGGTAGCATAGAGATATGATTACCTGAGTTACATTACGTAACGTAGTTGGCCATATATATTGCATTTTGCATTTTGGTGTCACGTGCCACGTGACTTGGCCATAAATTTTGCATTTTGCATTTCGCTTTCCGATCCTTTCCGCTTCCTTCAGTTCCTCTCGTTCGTCCACTGATCCCTATAACCCCAAAGGGACTAGTAGAGCAGTCGAACCAATGCATTTAAACTGACTCAATAATTGCAAGAATAGACTCCCTTCTGGCTCGCTTTTCGCGTGTGTCTGCCGTCTACGGGCGAATTCCCTTTTCTCTCCTTCGCGCTCCTTCTCTTTCTCTACCAGCCCACGAAGACCGACGTGTATCGAGCCGATGAGCGGTCGGATGTTGACTCCAGCCGTTTGTGCATTGATGACCCCTCTCTTCTAGTTTTCTAAATCTCTACCCTCCCGAGCTTACTCACGCCACTTCCCGGCGTTACACGGCGTCTAATCCTATGAGCATAATGGTAATTGGGTGTAGCCGCTTCAGATCACTCGATCAAACTCAAATGGAGGATGTGGGCAGGGGTTTGGAAAACAGTAGAGTCCCCTGCTGCGGTCACGACAACAGACCATCCCAAATGGGACGATGGACACGTACATCAGCGCTGTCTTGTCATCTGAGTTGAGGGCTCTGGCAGCTTATCGAGGGCATCACGGAGGTATGTCAGCCTGCCTCGCGTTTCATTGCCCCGCGAAAACAAGGTTTGAGAGTACAGTGCAAAGTTAGTATGAATCTCAAACTCGACTACTGTACGCCGGGAGTCTGGCGCAGATATACATAAATTCCGAATTTCCCGACTCGGGATTGCTCTGACCACCACTACTACTGCACGCGCCCATCGACATCTCCGGATGCGGGGCTTTCAAATCACGATACGCCCATCTGAGCATTTTCGTGCCATGGGATAGCTCTTGTAGCCGTCAATATTAATATTGTGCAATCGAGCCAAAGAACTCAACGAGGTATCCTCACACGGCATCATCAAACACCCTCTTGATACGGTTTGCGATTAACGTTCGTTTTGACATAACATGGTAACGAGGGTTGACGTCCTTGATGGAGTCGTACAATTGTGAACATAAAAATGTAAGTGGAGGCGTTCAACGTTCAACGATTATGGGTGCTGTTGCTGCTTTGCGGTCATCCTCGACCAGCTATGCAGTGTATGCAGTACAGTATGAGGAAGTCATCAGACCTTCCAATCGTGGATCTCCATTGTCTTGACGATCTGTAGACATGGACATGGCACCGATTTCAGAGCTTTGATTATTTGTCTGAACGAAGAGGTACAAAGTTGCAAAGGACTTTATGAGCTGGGAGCTCCTGAGTTCACTGGATGCTTCACTACCTCGCACCTATTCAACTTGCAAAGCGACATCCTGGCAAGTATGGACATACAGCGGCAGGCGGGGGACACCGGACACCGGTTCGTCATGAGGACAGGGATTACCAGGGCCCACGTGGAGGCGATTCGGTACAACAACAACAAAACCCCGACGGTGCGACGGTGCACAGATATGCGGTTCTGCCATGACTCGCCAGGCTCCACGCAAACCGAAATCCACGGCGGTACAGGACACGTAAGATTCTCCGAAGTGGACGTTGGGATCCCGGAACGGATTCACATAGCCTTCGGCCCAGCTGTTGCCATGGTACACCTGACATCGTCTGACACCTTGATTGATACAAGTACTAGTGCTGGAGAGCGGTGCTTGCATTCGGATCATTTATTACGTCTTCGGAGCTGCCCGAGTGACGACTCGACGTTCCCCAAGAGCGGGGAGACAGCTCTCACTACTGTACCAGTGCCTGTAAATCGGAGGGGACCAGAGAGATAGAGGAGCACATGAGAGCCCACAAATACTGTGAGCTCCGAGTCGACTCGGAAACAGCAAGACAATTATAGAAATGCAGAGACGAAAGTCCCTGGGAACGACATTCCTGATATGGACTCTACCAACGTCATAGCAGTATCATGATGCCGTGCTTTGTATCTACGCTATGCTGTCACGGTATCTGTAACAATCACTGGCAGCTCGTCCGAGCCATTAATGCATTAAACGTACGTCATTGAGCACCCACATGACTCGGGCTCACCACGACCCAGAACGTGACACGCCATTTACACACTCCTTGACTTGGAACAGGATAAGAACCTTTCGCACACCGTGACTTGACTGGCCGCAGTACTGCCGCAGTGCATACGCGTTTCGAAGATGACTAAATGACTCCCAAATTTCTGTCATTTACCTCATCCTCCAGCATAATCTGCCTGATGTCAGCACTCTCGTGGCCATCTGACTTGACTTGGAACCGCTTGTCCACTATACTATGAGACAATAGTTCGTCCTTTCGATATTTCTCCCTCTGCCATCTTCATCGTAATTGCTATCTATATCACCTTCAGTTGCAAGACAGACCCTGTTGCTTACGTCGCTGATTTTGATTGGGCACCGAGCACTGCGTAAACAATGAAATGTCTGGGATATGACTTGACTTTTTACTGTTCGCAATAGCTAACCAACAGTGTGGCTCACCATTTGTTAGCTCATCCGAATTATTTTCGAATGCACTAGGTTTGCGCTGCCCAAATTGCATAATTGCATCCACCAAGGACCTACCTAGGTCCGGGATCCGCGTTCCGCCACCCCCTTGACCTCAACCACGGCGCGGCGGCCGTAGTGGACGTCTCAAACCATGCCACGCGACCCGTGCCGGATGCACGGACATAAGCTTGTTATAAGTAAACCACTGTCGGGGGCTGCACAGCCTCGGCTCGACGTATCATAGTACAAGGCAACGCCATCCGAAATCACATGTATAATCCCACATTGTATTTTGGAACTTCAAGTTGTCCTCGCCGTCGCTAGTATCAACTGCCTTAAGTCAGTGACTTGTTATGTTCATAATAATGTGAGTCGTCTCGTGTTCAAGCCTATGACGATCATCCGTTCGTCTTGCCACTATGGGTCATTATAATAAGGGCGATTGTAAGCGGTGTGCGGCGGTGCACAGCCTGAGTGCGGCGCATGCAATGCATAAATCTCTACCCGTCATCCTTGTTCGCGGACGTCCCTGTCCATATGATCTTATGACGGGTCTCGGGACATAAAAGCCTCTTCGCCGCGCTCTCAAAGTCTACACACGCAGCTCTTGCAACACATCCATTCCCACATCCCATTCTCGACCACAACTTGAATGTCTTACAATTCGCTGGTTGTAATGCCCACATCAAATATGGTATCACCCATCGTAACTCCTGTTATCCCGATCGGGTCGCCGATGATGGTTCAACTTCAAGTTGAAGCTGCTCCATCATCATCTCTGTGTCTATCTCAGTTATCATCTTTACCTCGGCTTTCTTCATCCCAATCTCCTCCTCAACAGCCTTCAACCCTGTATCTACCTCGGCATTCTTCAGCTATCTCTCCACCTCACCCTTCGTTATCTCTGTGTTTACCCCAGCCTCCTTCAATCACCATCCTTGCAATCATGCCTGTCAGTGCAAGTGCTTTATCCGAGGCATGTAGCCCTGCGGTTCCTTCAAAGGATGTCGTGTCGGCTTACGTGGTCCCATAGAGTATTGGATCCCCAGCGCGATGTCCACTGTGCCCGTCGGTTCAAGTAGTACTAGGAGTAATCGGGTGGAAGGAGGTTTCAAGCGTTGGCTCCGGCGCCTCCTTGGAGGGAAGTGCAAGTCCTAGATACCGAGTGTTGCCCAGTGTGGTAGATCCAGGGTGGTTGGTACAGATGCATGTAGATTGGCATGAGCCCAAGATGCGACGGCCATTCCAGGTCATATACAGATTTTTTTGTCAGCAAGTATTGTTCTTTACACAGTTACGACACTGAAGCATACAATCCTAAATTAGTTGACTAAAACCTCATGACTCAAGGCTGCGAGAGCATCTTGGAGAACACGGGCAGAAGCGCCATCTTCTGATAGCACCCGGGTATTTTCGAAGTCCTTCGAAATCTCGTCAATCTGCTCGGCAGCGCCGATAAGTAGGCAATCCTTGCACATGCCGCATGGCTTCGGAGATATTCCGGAGATGGAGGGGGAAGCTTTTCTGGATCAGGCGATGTAAGCTCTATCGTAGTTTTGTACTGTGGCTGAATAAAGGCCGGGTGTCTCGCGCAAAGTGTGTAGATATGTGGGATGTTCTAAAAACGTCGAGGACAAGTGAAAATAGGGTCCAGGAAACATGCGGGTGCTTACTGTCGGTTCGAACCAGAGGTCGAGTGCACCGAGGCATTCAGGGTTAAAACATTTTCAAGACGGTGGATACCAGTACCATCCAACTCCCCGGGAATATCCTTATATCCAAAGCGGTGCACTATAGTCCAAGCAGAACTACCATACTGATGCTTTACCAAGATGGTCAGAGAGTAAAAATTCAGAATCAGGAACGGAACTTGTACCTTGGGGCCTCCCTGGTCAGAGATGTTTGTGTTGGTAGACTCATCAAAGATATGGGCACAGTGAGTGTGAGTCCATTTCCGGGACTCGTCCTTTATTTTGACCTTGCTCACGGTATCGCGGTCGTAGAATTCGAGGCGTAAAACAATAGTATATGCGCCAGTCAGCGTGGGGCTCTCGGCAAGGCGTAGGGGGGGCTCTTTGGGTAGTCGGACTCTGTCGTTCGACTCTTCTTGGACTTGATTCCAGGCGGCGTGGTACGGGATGGCCAACGGGATTCAGGTCACGTGCATATGCTAAATGACTGCGCAGTCAAGGCCCCTCGCCAACCCGAACCCGGTCAACCCGGCCTCACTGGCACTTCTCCACTTTGTCGCCCACGACGGCAATCCCGACGCTGTTAGCAGCCGAACCATGTTTTTCTTCCGTCGCTACCCTCGCTTTACCCTCCTCCTTTCCGTCCTCCTTACCGCTTCCCTCCTTCTTCTACTCACACACTCCCCCTTCCCATCGGTGCAGCCGTCCTCTGCACCACCGACACCGACCCGTCCCCTCAACTCATCCACTTCCTCTCAGGGGCTCACCGCGCGGGTACGACGTGCAGAACGCGCATACCAGAAGATGCTTCTCGGACGCGATGCCCTCATCTCCAAAGTGGGACCCACACCACACGACGTTGCTCTGTACGTCCCACCCTTTCTTTCATTTATTTTTTTCGCTAATTGCCCCTCTTACGAAATGCAGATTTCCACCTGATAGGGAGCCGTGGCCACCGTATACCGTTTGTAAGTCCCTCCTCTAATGCGTACTCACGAGCGCCCATCGGATGACGCGCTTAGGGGACTTTTTTCCACCCGCTTTTTTCTGCCCACACGAGCTGGAACGCGTAGGAGATATTGGTGACGGTGGGAAATGGTTCTGTGGAATATCCCAGTTGCAAGAAAAAGAGGACTGTGTTGTCTATTCCATTGGTACTCTCGGACCCTCATCATCCATCTTCGCGACACGTTGATCCGTGCTTCCTTTTCCCTGTTTCTACAGGACCCCCTACAGACGCATCTTTCGAAGCTGAGCTGCTTGCCCGTACCCGTCACTGCCAACTTTTTATCTTTGACCACACCGCGTCGGCTCTTCCCCGCGGCCTCTCAACCCACACGACTTTACCGGCTAGGTTCGACGAGTTTTACGCCCCATTGGACACGTTAAGTTACGATGACAAACTCGATTACTGGGACTCTCGCCACATATTACAGCGTGCTCACTTCAAGCCGTATCGTATCGCCGGTTTCGACGCCCACGGCACAGGCGACTCACCGAAAACCTACACGCTCGAATCACTTATGCGTCAGAATGGTGTGTACATATTCAATGCACCTTCAGATTTCTTGTCCCTTCCTCATCCCTCTGCCCGGTAGGACATACCCACATTGACGTTTTGAAGATCGACCTCGAAGGTTGGGAATTCGACACGCTTACAGCTTTCCTCGTGCCCAGCCCAGAATTTACTCATGAAAGACCACGAGTTCCGCCCGTGTCGCAAATGATGCTTGAGTTACATCTGTGGAACCGCCAGTTTTCGGACGTGCTGAACTGGTGGAGCACACTTGAGCGTGCTGGGTTGCGCGCAGTAGCCCGGGAACCAAACTTGGTCTATCAAAATTATAATCGCATGCAAGGCGCGGAGCTGGCCGAGGTGTGTCACCCTCAAATTCCCCAGATCCCTCCGAGCACCTTTTTAATAACTACCGTGGTAGTACACGTTCCTCAATGTCGCGGGGCCGAATGTATTCATTTCGGATGAGATTCTGGTTCCATCTCCGTTCACAGCCCCTCTGCCAGCACCCCCACCGGATGCTGCGAAACTACCTATCGCGCCCGTCCATGAAGAAGACGAGCATGTCCGCTGACGGAACACCGTCGCTTCTATCACACATGGTATTTGACCTGATGAGTTGTATATCTGAAGGTTATACATTTGGGATCTCTGTACATGTAGTTAACATTTGCTACAGGGTTGTGTGGCATGAGTACATAATGCTGTAGAAAATTTGTGACATGCTCCTGATACTTTAAACTGAGATTCAGAAGGCGCAGATAATCTTCAGAGTGGCGGAGGTCTTCATTCCAGTCCGACTCGTTAAAAGCTGAATACTGTATCTCGATGTCCAGCGTTGGGGGTGGGGGCGACCCCGAAGGGCATACTAATGGAGTGACTGCAGGCACCAGGTTCAGGGCAATTGTGATCACCGCGAGGCATCTGAAGATATCACAGCCTACAGCCTACGCGGGCGAGATACATTACGCACGGATATCACCACTCTACCCTATGTTTTTTCCTAATTTCTGTGATACTCCGGGGGGAAATGTGTCTCTTCTAGAACACGAATTTTGGAGCTAAGATGCTACCAACAGGCCGATACGAAAAGGCGGTGATGCATACGGCGCCGTAGTAGCAACGGGGCAAAGACGACTCGGATACCATCGTGGCGCCAGCAGCGGAGACGGAGAATGGGGCGCACGATGAGTACGGTAAAGTTTAGGAAGGACAAAAGAAAGGGTAACCGTGAACCGTCAATCGGCAGGAAACTGCACGTATGGTATCTTGCGTGACGGGGAGAAGTGCCTGAGGAGTTGATAAATCGATAAAGGTGTATGCTTGCGTTGTGAGATGCAGGACGTGACGGAGAAGAAAAGCAAATGGAAAGGCAGGCCGAGCACGTATATGTACGAGAACTGTACAGTAAGTAACCCAATGTCAAAATCCCTCCCATCTAGATGGAGGCACACATGTTACCTCTGCCCGAGCGACAAAACTTGAAAAAGGTCCCAAGGGCCACAGCCGTTTCAGACAAGTACGTGCCAGTGATGACCTGCCCGACAAAGTTTTTGTTGTTTCATCTCCTTTCCTTTGTTCTTTCTTGAGTCTGGACAATACAGTACGTACCCTTACACCGGCTTCCCACGAGATGTCACCGTTGAGCTGGAGACGTTGAGCTGGAAGAGGTAAGTGTTGTATTTACACAGCATCTTGGTTAGCATGATATAAACTTGTAATCTTACTCTGTGGCCACAGACTTTGTGGTCAATTGTCAGTACTACTATTGGCACGCACACCCACATTCTGTCTTTCGCCAGCATGGCCCTGTCGCGCATACACCGGCGAAGACTTTATTGTTTGTTCTGTCTGCTCTCCATGAGCTCCATCATTTGTCTAGTTTTTGCTCTGTTTCAACTGTCACCCGTGCCCAAGAGTAGACCTAGAACAGGGGCCACCCGTCATGAAAATTTTCCTGACGCCGATTTCATAACCGCGCAAGTAGGTTCACCATCCAAAAGTTCATTTGCATGGAACTCCGGTGAAAGGTACCTTGCCTATCTTCCGCATAGCGGTTTCCACAATCAACGAATCGCGCTCGAAAACGCGCTCACCCTTGCTCGAATTCTCAATCGAACACTCCTTGTGCCTCCCGTACGGCTTGGGAACAGCCTAATTAGCTATCATAAATTTGATGACCTCACCCACTTCCTGATTCTTTCCGAAAAGCGGGGCTTACATCACTGCCTAAACGTTGCCTCGCACGTTGCCCCCCCTCCTGAGTGCTGGGACTACTTTGACTATACTCACGTCTCATGGGACTGGCTCGTCGATCTCTCATCCATCGCGGCTGAGCAGCCTCTTTTCCACCACGAGTCTCTAATCTACCCTTGGCTCGAGAGCCCGCCTCTGGACAGTGACATACTCAGGCTCAAAGATCAAACTGCTTACGAGTTTCGCTATGTGGACCACACGCCTGCACCAGACGCGCCGGCGCATCCACGATACCTGATCGCATACCCAATTTCTAGGCTTGCGGCTTCTAGCTTGCCGCTCATCCAGCTCGGCTCGCTCTTCGGTTCAGCCCGGTTGCATCTTACAGACCGCGGGAATGTGGCCACACGGACGGCCATTCGTGAGGGCATGAGGTTTTCAAACCTTCATCTCCGAACAGCATCGACGGCGGCCGTGAACGCGCTCGGTGGCCAAGACGCGTTCCTCGCGGCGCATGTTCGACTATCGAATGGCCCGTTCAACGCGCTGCGCGAGCGGACCGTCCGTTCGATCTGGTATAGACTCGTCGCTTGCGCACTGCGAAGCGTTAATGCCAGTGCTGGGATCACCGAGATACATGAGCTTGAAGGACTGCTTGTGCCGACCAATGCTGTGCTCGCGCCTCCTCTACAGGAGCCACTAGTGGACTCTGTGCCACCGACGGTGGTACCCTCAGGAGGAGCGATGCCTCGCTCGTTGCAGGTTAAATGCAGGGGAAAACCGCATGAGGCACCCAAGTTAGTTCCGCTGAATGTGCCTCTATTCGTCGCGACTGACGTAGAGGACGCACTGGCGCTCGCACCACTGCGAGCGGCGTTCCCATGTACGATCTTATTGCGGGATTTGGCGGAGATCGCCGAGGTGCGAATGCTCAACCGACTGGTCAGTGCAGATGATGGTGTTCGCCTTGGGCCGTTTCTGGCACCGCTGCTTGACGCGGCGATTGTGGCACGGGCGTGGGCGGTGGTGGGCACAGAGGGTAGCACGTTTAGCACGTATGTGGAGGACTTGCTGTGGCGGCGGGAACACGGACATGAGATGGTAGAACGTGGATAATTTACATTGTGGCGTTGGAGATTAGAACAGCGCGCATACAGTGGCCGAGGTTGATGCGAAGGTAATGGAAGGACCGGATGTGTAGACACCGTGCGCGACCCGGGGACCCGGACCGGCGATTGAGGGCGAGGAAGGAACGGCTTCGGAACTGAGGTACTGAGCTATCAAACGTCCATCCAAATGGCCCTCAAATTCCAAACTTCTCTCCATCCCCCTCCCCCTCACATCCCTCCATGCCCCATCAAAATGTCCTCAACCAGGCGTCCCAAAAACTGGACATGACTGCAGGTCTGCCTCACCTTTCCTCCTTGTCAATCTCCTTGACCAATACCCTTCAGTCGCTGCTCTCTCCTTTCTCGTCTGGGACGTTTTGATCACCCTAGGTCAGGAAGTCGATGCCATCTGGTCGTGCGTCCTGTCTTTACTCCGGCATCGCATACTCTCATCCCTCCTTCAGAAGGACCAATACGTCCTATTCCAAATGGCTTTTTTTCTTCGTCCGCTATTTTGCAGTGGCCATGCAAATGTACTTTTATCCACCTCACCTTGTTCGTTATATCGACCGCTCATCTTACCGCTCCAGCTCTTTGCTCTTCGTCGGTACCGAACTCTCCGTCGGCTTCCATTACACCGAAAGCGACTGCGTCAAATGGTATATCTTCCAAGAGGTCGGAACTCAGCTCCTCGTCGCTGCCGTAGAGTCTATCCTTATCGTACGCGGTATGCGATCCATCTTCCTAACCTTAACCTCCACCGATTTTTCACCAATCATTCATTTCAAAAAGTGCACGCGCTTTACGATTGCAATCGCAACGTCACCGTACCGCTTGTCGTTCTTTTCCTCCTGGAGAATCTCGCCATGATGGTCACCCTCATATTCGTTGTCCCCGGCGTAACTTTTGATACCACCTGCACGGTGGTTCGTTCCCCGCCTAGCCTAATCATCTTCGCGTATGGCCTTATCCTCTTGAACTCGACTGCTATTCTCATCCTAACCGTTTACAGCGCCGCCTTCGTTTTGTTTGAATCCGTTCTTTTCATCCTTACACTCATCAAGTTCCTCGTTGCCCTCCGCAGTGGCTGGGGTCGCACCCCCGTTGTTTTCCTCCTCGTGCGCGATGGTACATGGGCCTTCATTCTCATATTCGGTTCGTTACCCTTGCCCATTTCTGTTCCCCACCACTCTTGCTCACCTTCCGCACTCCCACTCAGTAACTCTCTGCATTAACGCAGGGTTTTATGTTGGCGAGGGAGACTCAGCCATGGCAGCCATCGCATTCCCATGGTTGCTCTCGATTGAGTCTTTCGCGGGTTCACGCATTGTGCTCAACCTTCACACGATTTCCTCAGAGCTTTCGACCGACGGCCCTGACACAACTGTCGATGGCGCATTGTCCTCACACATCGTATTCACGACCCATTCGACCGAGGAAGGAAACCGCCCGCATACCCCTAGCGTGAGGTGGGATTGGGGAGGCTTGCAAGGGTACCCACACGGCGAACGCAGCAGGCACACCACTCCCAGTAAAAGCGGCACCAGTACTACAAACGAGAGTTATGAGATGACGTTTACGGCCGGTTCCAGCAGCGTGGGCAATCGCAAGCACGCCAAGGCCCGTACTTCAGCCACCCAATACACCACTCCGAGCACGTATTCGGGTACGTGTGTGGAGGCTGGAATACTAGAGGAAGACGTGGGATAGCGCGTCAGCTCTTTCTTTTTTGTTCGAAAACAAAGAATTTGGTGCGCCCAAAGTTTTGCGTATTCCATTGACAGCTGCTGATGGTATAAGTTGGACAGCCGGATGTCAGGTTACCTTCACGTATCTGTGCCCTTTCCAAGGTACATTGCAGCCAAGCTGGATGGCCAGTCTTCACATACGTTTACCAGAGCCCTTGATTTCTGGTTGACGAGGAGGTTCGCTAATGCGCCAGCATTGTGCGCGGTCTGGGTAAAGAGGATTGCCAGACACGCAAATGGGTGTTAGACGCCCTCCTAGACGCCTTCCACCGTTGTTGTACTCTCTAATTGTCGCTGAACTAGGCGACATGGCCCCGACGTCCCTCTGAGGCACTGCCACTGGTGGTCTCTGCAGCTGTGCTGTGTACATGTACAGCTTGTTATCAGAATGGCTTGTAGTTTGGGGCCCTGGTGACGCCTTCCCTAGGGAATGGTTTATTCTTACAGTACCCAGGTCGGGACACAATAGCGAGACGGCTCGAATGCCCCAGCCATCGAAGAACAATGACCACTAGACGCTGGTCGCTCCATTAAATACCCGATACCGCAGACCAATGCTATATTAACCACGCCCACTCATGGTTTTTGGCTGCTTGAAATCACCACCCCGTCATTCCTGGACAGCGAGCTCCTTCCCAGGTGGAAAGTCATCATCGCCATCTATGCTATTCGGACCGGTGTATACAGGCTCACCGTACATGGCTACGACCGCGGCGCTTCCGGCGATGGCCATCCCAGCATCTAGCCCCATGTTCGTTCCAATGCAGATGTCAGCGCCTGTTCAAACTATCCCAGTGCCGGTCGCCGTACAGCAGCCTTCTCCCGTTATTCAAGTACACCCTACACACG
>WNFQ01004107.1_pt1 | contig 16658 bp, 15 predicted proteins | sample 5400171 | NCBI WGS metagenome assembly WNFQ01 (sample SAMN13153356, study PRJNA577476) | soil metagenome | isolation source: 20 cm soil under Madrone tree | place: USA:California | collected 2016-06-14 | reverse complement strand
CCGATCCTCATTCTTACACATCTCATTTGATGTAGGGCCATGACTCGGGACGAGCAGATGTATCCGGAAGCAGATTTATTCAAACCGGAGCGGTTCATGAACCAGAACGGGAAAGAAGCCGACCAGACGGACCCAAGGGACTTTGTTTTCGGCTTTGGGCGGAGGCAAGTTTTGCAGTATTAATAATTGGCCCTTTTTCGTCTCCATGACATCCTTTTTTTATAGAGAATGCCCAGGAAAGGTCTTTGCGGACGCAAACGTGTGGTTGGCTTCGGCGTGCATAATTGCTGCCTTCCAAGCGCCCGTTTCCCGCAACGAATTCGGAGAAAAGGTCGCTCCTCCGGCTCATTTCACATCGGGTTTTGTGCGGTGCGTTGCGCGGCTGTAGCCTCACGTCATTATTACCATGCACTGTATTGCTCATAGAGAGCTCGTAGGCACCCTGTTCCCTTCGCGTGTGACATCAAGCCTAGATCCTTGCTGCATTCTGAGCTTATCCACCAGGCCGTTAATTCGATGCATCATTGACGCCTACTTTTCTACTTTTTCCTCTGAGAGTAAACGAGCTTTTCCACCATGACCAGTACAAATACCTTGTATGTATAACACAATATATGAGCGTTCCCCGGATGTAACGCGACTCTCAGATTCGAGACGTGCCAAGTCAGCCCAGTACTAGTATGAGGACCTCAAGAGGGGTTACATAGGCTTGCGTCATACTTTTCATGCCTGTTTTGCCTGTAGTCCCTTGAATTGAGGTGCGTAACCACATCGCCGCTCGATGCTCAACTTCTCTAGACCTAAGCAAGCTGGAATCGCCACAAGATTCAAGTACGAACGCATCAGTAGCCGATGACCATCTGCTTCCCAGCGCCGCCTTCAAATTCAAGTTTGGCGGACGACCGTCACGGTGACGCTGTGAAGCTGGATGTAAGTCAAGGGCTTGGCATCTGTAAGTGGAGATATGATCATGCGTCCGAGACCGAGTCCACTCGTGGTCAACAAACAGTGACGGGGTTAGTGCGCCGCGCCCCACCGGCAATGATTAAATCACAATATTGAAAAAAAAAACTCGATCATATCGTATTGTATTGGTTCCTTAATCTACAGAGGCTTTCTCGCATTCCACGAACTGGCCGGATGTGACTTCGGCTGAGCGAGAACGGGACATTCGGTAGTAGCCCGAAATAAAAAGTTGAGTGCAGAACATTTACTACCAAAAATCATCATCTTTTTTGGTTTGATGTGTTATTAATAAAATAGATCGTTGAACGAGCTTCTGGGGTCCGTTTTGTGAACCAGGAGGAATGAACAGGTTGCTGGTTCGGGTCCTGGTGAGCTCCCTGGGAATGCTGGTGCGGCTGATGGTGTTCAAGGCGGAGGTGGTGCGGACGCCTAGAGAGCGCCAGCCAGTCGGAGTCGGATAGGTGTACAGTACTGTATGTGATGTGATATCAATTTACCCCAAGTTGTGCGGAACATTGATAAGTGACCGTGACTGGCTCGGTTAATTTCCACGAGGAGAGAATGTGTACTGTAGTACTGTATGCTGACTGTACAAGGCTCCGCACTTTCCACGATCATCGAGCCGTCCGTTCAGTTGAGCGTGCAGGTACCGCTCAACACCCTAAAGGTGTTTGATTATCTGTTGATCCGAAAACCCGGCTTGTCAGTGCGGCTGTACGTGTCAAGAGCCTGCGTTTTTCCTTTCAATGACTCGATGCCGCATTCCGCCCAGCGCCATCCAAGGCAGACTCGGCTCGGGGGCTGGACGACAGCCAGACTTGTGAGCCTGGGTGCACTGGCAATGAGGCCGGCAAACAAAAAAAACGGCTTGACCAACAATGTGATTACTCACATGAAATCATAAAGCTCTGGATCTGTTTTTTTCCTGACTTCTTGTCGTTCAATTTTGGCGTTGCCGACCGAGCCTGAGACTCGGAACACTGATGAGGCTACCAGTGGTTGGCGGAAAGCGCCAGCGCTGTTGTTTGGTACTACAGTATACTGTATGGAACCCGCGTGGTGATAGTATCACCCACCCATGATCACGGTGTACAGTAGTACCTTGATCCGTACTTGGACGCAGCGGCTTCTTCAGTTCCGAGTCAACGTTGACCACAGTGTCTCGGACCTCGGACCCTCGGACGTTTGTGTACACGGTACTCGGAGTCCTCGGGCTGTCCGAATCACTCGTCATTTGAGACATGCTGACCCCACTGACGGGCTGCAGTGGCCTCGGGAGAAACGGATGGATCTCGTCGACAAATACTAGAAAAGAGTCAGGAAGGAAGCATCAGGAAAAAACTCGTCTGCATCTACTTACTGTACTGTACTGTAGTACTTGAGGGATAAAAAATGTGAAGTTTTTTCTTTCTCGAGGATGATGATACTGTGTAGAAGAAACGCCTGCCCGGCGGTTCGTTTCTTTTCTCGGTCATCCATCCCTTCGGAAACTTGAAGGGTTCCGATTCGGTCTGGCGAAGGAACAATCACTTGGCATGGTTTTGAACATTTGAACGTGTACTCATCCGAGGCACTGACTCGGACACCACCGCGTGCCATGCGCGCCGGGGACCTCGACCACACGTAATGATGCCCATGCCCATACTGTGCTGGTTTAGGTTTGATAAACCATAATACCAAGACTAACCCCGGTTGTCCCAAGGCCTCATGATTGTCCGACCCAACACTTGCAGTCCGAACCGCCGACGAGGTTCAAGTTCTTTTGGCTTGCGCGTTGTCATCGCGCGCTCGTCGGGGTGCACACTGTGGTCCCCATGATCTTTTTCTCGCCTTGACGTCACGGCCCTTGCTTGTAGGCTTGGCTAGATCGGAATGGGTGTAGTTTCCGATGTGCCCTCCCTGATCTCCCTCGTTGCATAGATGAATGTTGCAATTGGTTCGTGGGGCCTGTAGAACAGGGTGCGTGGGAACTGGCTCATTACTGTATCCACGCGCTCACTTGCAGGTACTGACCGTCACACTGCACCACACATTGTATTGAAGTGCGAAACCGTCGTTTATTCTTCTCCACATCTCTCCCCACCACCATCTGTGTACACATATAAGTAGAGTTTAAGGTACAGTAGACGTGTTTCCAAGTCGAGTGCCCACCGCGGGAGCAAAATAAATAAAGAAATCGTACCCGATCTCTCTCTTGGAACCAGACCGACTCTGACTGGTCCGTACGTACTGTACTCCGACAAAATCGCAAGCCGCCGAAGACACAGATCCATTTCATAGCATCTTTGGTCGAGGGTTTATCGGGCAATGGCGGATTATGAGCCCGAGATACGAAAAGAGACGGAGGAGCCACATCAACTACGCGAGGGAGTGGCCCGCCGCCAAATCAAGCGAGCCCTTCCTCTCATCGACGATTGCTAGCGTCCTCGATGGTCGCAACCTGGCCGCTCGGTGGCGCCGCGGCTTCTCCTGCCTTGCCGGCGGCGGAGTCCTGAGCGGACTTGAGCCAATGACCAACGCCGACTGCGATCGCTCCAGCTGCTTGGACGGCATGCGAGGCGAGAATCGCTCCGCCCGCGCCTGCGGTTATGCCTGGGAGGGAAGGGAGCGTACCCACGGTGATGAGCACGGCCGAGAGGGTGGACATCACTTTGGGATGCTCGGTCGTGAGGAAGTCGAGTGCGTTGCAGGCGTTGAGGAGCCAGACGGGTGCTTGCGCCACGGTTGTGGTGACTGTGGCTGATGATAGCATGGCATTTACGGATCAACCCAAGTCAGCAACGTGGTGTAGTGTGAATATAAATGGGTAAGAGGGTTACGCACCTTCGCCTTGTGGAGCTGCGGGAGAGGGAACGATGGCAGTGGTGGTCGTGGTGGCGGCGGCGGGGGTGGTCGTGGGTGGGGTCGTTGTGTTCGAGGAAGAGGACGGGAAGGGCAGTTTCCAAAAGCCCGACGAGCTCGCGGGCTCAGCTTTGACGACCTCTTTGCTGTTCTCAGCGGACGTCGCAGATGACATGGAAGCGTTCGAGGGCGAGCGGACGAGCCAGGTCGTCGCTCGTCTCTTGGTCGCAGGCTTCTCAGTCTCAGTCTCAGCCTTGCTCTTCTCGGGCTGGGACTTATCAGTCGTGGGGCTGCTCTCGCCACCCGTCGCCCTTCTGTTTCATTTCGGCTGGCTCCTCCGAAACCTCTTCCTTCTCTCGTCCGATTATCCACCAAGAACCTGAGGACTTGGTCTGGACTCGAACTGATTCCGTCTTCTTGTCATCGATGTCCCCTGAATCAATAGATAAATTTAATCAATTTGACAGAAAGGAGGCGGAAAGGGGTGGAAGCGGCGACGTACAACCCAGATTCCTCATTGCAGTCTTGAATTTCTTCCAGTCCCATCGATAACTTCCGCCGTGGAGGTTGCGCAGGACCTCCTTGAGCTCGTCCAGGCGCTTTCGGGCCTTGTCTCCGAGGAAGTGTTGGCCAACTTTGTGCCAGTACTCCTTCGGGATCTTGCGCTCGAGGCAGCCTTCCTTCACCTGGTCTAGCCATGTGTCTACGGAGGGATCCTTCTTCGGATTGCCGAGAAAACGTGGTGGGTTCTTCCAGGCGTCAAAGATGGGCTCGAGGTCAAATTCTTTTAGTTTGAATGCGTCGAGCATGGCGGGACAGTGGATAAGCGCGCGGTATGCAGCAAGTAAAGAATTGTGGGGATGTTGTCAGTTTTCGCCGCTCATCTTGCGTGTTCTTAAGTACACCTCGGGGATGCCTCACGGCAAAGGCGTGAAACCTTCACAGAAACAGCGCACCCTAGGTCCGGATCGGAGGCTCTTGTCCCTTCGGGAAAAGGTTGGGTTCCGGGCGTGTACTGAGCCATAGATCAGGGGAGGAAGGATGGGGTCAACGTCCTGGCACCCTACACGTGTCCTCTTCACACTCGTCGGCTAGCAAGACCGAACCCCACACCTGTTGCACTGCCCTTGACCAAATTTCACATGGAGTCCCATTACTAGATGGGATCCATATAGCCGACGGCCAACGTGCGCTACGATCGATGAGAGAAACATGGTTCGAGGTGAATTAAGAGAGCGGCCCACGACGATATCCGGAAATCAAGTTGCCATTGTGTGTTGCAGTTATGCATATACATTGTAGTGAATCTTCGTTCGAATTACGGTACCTGCCTTCCGAAGTCATAGTCATAGCAATCTGCGATCCGTCATGGCCCTAACGATGCAACCGGTTCCTGCAACTTCTGTCAACTGAAATTGGGTTAGGGGGAAAGCTGGAATAGACGGGTTCGGTATTTGTCACACCTTCTCGTGCCAACCCAGGAGGACACTACCACTGACGTCTCCCCAACCTGGCAAACCCATGCCCTTGTATAAGTACTTCATCAGAGTATCCTGTGCGCCTGGGGGAAGTGACTTGACTACATTCGGAATGTCTGTCGCCTTTGTACTATTAAGGACTGTGACGACTGTTTGCAGCGTTAGATTCTAGGGAAGAGTCAGATAATTTGGGTATCCCGAGTTTGTCGATCGTCACCCTGGCTTCGTCCACGTTGCGTCCATAGGGGGGGTTGTCAAGGATAGTGACGAGGGCACCCAGGTTGTCACCTCTGATCCGACAGTCATGATAAGTTACCATAGACAAAGATGACCAACGACGGCTCACTTGGCAAGAGAAGATCTTACTGAGGCCGCTTTTGCCTTTGCATCTTCGGTGACTTGGTGGGGCTCACGAGGGTCAGGATCGTATAATTCGGATTCTATAAGAGCATCTTCATCGTATGCATCGATGTCAATTTTTCTGAAGTTGGTGTCCATTGGTTGGGTTGTCGGATCAATATTAATGAGAGAGATGTGGTTACAACCACGTGGGAGAGCCGCCCATGACTAACACGACTGGTCTCGTGACCAGACGTTCAAGCTCAGATGTGCGGAGTTAGAAAAGAAAAAAACTCAAACAGTCCCTGATAAAGGCACGTGATATCAGCTTCTCACTCATCCAAGTTCCAACCAACTCATTCTCCGTTTTCAATTCGTTACGTTACGTTCTCTCCATTTTGACCCGAAGTTCACAGTCTAGACACGGCTCGATTGAGTATTAGTGCTGACTAATTGATTTCTTGGACAAGTACCGCTGAAGCGTGTAATACACGAGGCCTAGATTGCCAAACAAAAATGTTCCAGGCAGGTAACCCGAAGCGTGAAACGGAGTGCTTGTGGTCTATCAGACCCGATATTTAGGCCAAGGCCGCACCGCTATTCCTGGAACTGGACCGTGTTCCGGCGCTTGGGCAAGGATTGTGTCACCTTTCAAACGGCCAACTCTTCCCCCCTATCTTCTCTCCCCATTCGCCTCATCTTTTACCACTCCGACGAACTAAACGATTTGTTCTAGCTTAATCAGCTTTCCGGTTGTGCAACTTTCTTTGAGGTTTTCGAAGCGGTGATGCAATGTCGCACCTGCATTCTCTCGCTCAAAGTACGCGCTTTCTTCCATGCTACAGCAATATTGATATTCATGAAAACATAATATAAATAATAATAAATCAATGACAGACCAGAACCAATTAAGCGAACAGTTGCAGCTACTGGAACTGCTCAGGAAGAGGGCCAACCGATCGTTAGAGCCTCCCGGCGTCCGGAGCTTAGGGCGTCTAGCGGAGCTCGGAAGCCGTCGTGGGCGTCTAGCCGTCCAGGACAACGAAACGCTCATGCTACAGCTCGTCGCGTTGTCTCTCGTAGGACAGACGCGTGGCGATACGTTCGCAGTGGCGCTCGACAAGCGCGACGCGTCAAATTTCACCTTTGTTCTCGCCACGAATCGGAGACAAACCCCAGCTGACGAAGACAGAGCCCGCCGCTTCTTTGACACCGCGTCTTCTGCCAACTCGGTGCGGGCCCCCCTGCTGTTTGCTGTGGAATCTTCCTCTAGGAAAGTGAACGTGCGGCTCGCAAAATTGAGGAAGACTATCGTACAGTGCCTGCCGGCTGTTAGGCGCCTCGTCCAGCGATACAGGTGGCCACAGAATGACCTGCGCAGGAGGGCACAGGAGCTTCTTCCTACGATGCACGCAAGGATTGGGGATATCCCTCCGTCTGCGTTGTATGTCAAAATCCTTCAAACATTGGCGAGGGCCGTGTCACAGAATCACCCTTTTCACGACTCGCGGTCGGATGATGAATACGACAACCTCGTTGACATTTTGAATATGGCTACATTCATGCTGTCTACTCGTTTCGTGTCATGGATGGCCAAGGACGGCCGACATTCAGAACCTATGGCCGTTCTCGAGCGTCGGTTGTACAGGGTGGCGCAGTACATAATGGGCGCCGCTAGCCTACTGGAAATGAGACGGGCACTCCCACGGAATGGGGAGTCTCTTCCTCACGTGTGGGCGGTCGTGGGAGAAGAGCCTCATACGGTGGAAGACATCTTCCTATTGCGTACCCCTCTGGAGGTTGCGCGGGAGGTCGATGCCCGCTGGACGGAATCCGCGCTACGCTCGAAACTGACCAACTTGGACCAATGGCTCCCCTTTGCAAGTCCGCGCATCCACGCCGAGCTGCGTTTGATCGCGTCCTGCAACAGAGCTTTCCTTGATCCGTCGTTTGACACGTATGACCCGCGCAAGCCCGCAGCTGTTCGAATCGCCAGCTCTCACGACGTAGGCACGCTTTGCGCCTTGTGGGTCACCGTTTACAATCGACACTTCGGGACGCGTTTCAAGGTCTTCCCGATGGGCGGGTCCGGAAAAGTCGATCGGAATTGGGCCTTCGTGCTTTCTCCTCGTGAAAGGCCTGATCAGGACGTTAGCGAGCTGGTGTACGACCTCCTTGAGAATGAGTTGGAACGTCTCCAAGACGCTTCCCGAGCGTCTTGGGGAGTCATATGGCGGTCCTTGACTTCATGGACATGCCACTTCAAGCCAAACGAGGTGCGGAAACTTCCTTCCTGTGTCGTTGTTGTACGTGAGGATGCGGTGACCCAAATTTCATTTGAACGCGCAGAGTACGGTACCTCGGGGAGAACCCAATCGAAATAGCACTCAAACTTATGTGCGTCTTCTTGCCTCACGTAGCGGCGTCATCGTTGGACAAGCATTTGGATTATAAAGGTAGCATCTTTGCGGCATACCTCGGATCCAAAAGTGGCGAAGCCGCCCTCACCTGTCGTGACACCTCTCGTTGACCCTAATGCGCCTGCCGTCCAGAAGGGCCAGGCTGTCGTAACTTCTGCAAAGTATGGTGCTATACGACACTCTGCGGTTGACGGGGCCACCGTCCACACCGATACCGAGGTTAGTGCGTGGCTAAGCAGAGATAACCCAGATACTCATTAACTCTTGTGCCAGACATATCCCACTGCCGATGGCTTACCTTCTCAATCGACCGGATCATGTGAAGTTGGGGTGCAGAAAGCCGGAAGCGAATTGTATCACGGTTAGTGAGTGGACGAGTTCTCATGCATGCGGTACTTAGAGTTGTGCATAATTTTTTTTCAACTTTTGCCAGAGAATTCATGATCTATTTTCATTGCAGGAAGTGTCGTGGACTGTGGTTCTAATAATGGTAAATTTGTTCTAGTGTAACTGTGCCCTAGTTTTCTTTTCCTGGATGATTGGTGTTTTTTCGGTGGATCATTTATCATGCGTGGATGTAATGTGTTCGATGGCTTCATGGTTAGGCCGGTTAGGCCTCGCTGTTCGTGGGCACACACGTAGGTGAGAATCTCGGCGCACTGTGGCAGTCGTCGACCTCTGGGTGAGTTCACCATGAACTGGTATAGAACTTCCTAGGGTACCTGTCTCAATAATCTCTAGTACCACCACACTTCCTGCTTGCGTGAAGAGAACGCACATTCTACAAATTAAGTATAAAAAATCACACAAATACATACACATGCGCATATACGCGCACACAACTTCTGCACAATGACGATGAAATTAAGGCATACAGCCCCCGCTGTGACCATTCTAGAGGGATTATCGTGTCATGACAGATTCTCGATAGGTCTTGAAACCAAATGGGGGGTAGGTATAATCCTGTACATAAGAGGGAGGGAATGGACGTAGTCTTGAAATAAACAACTTTGATTATATGAACGAACCCGCGTTTTGAACTTGAGCTTGAACGTCGACTTGCCGCTCTACTCGATATGCATCCTCTGGCAATTTGCACACATTCCAGTGGCGCGTCCCACAGCTTGCACAAAGTTCGCGCAATCGCCAGTATGACCGTCGTGTAGCCCATACGTTGGTGGTTGTGGCGATGCGCGTACGTCCGGCCGACGCGGTGGTGGCGGTGGTGGCGGCGCCTTACGTACCCCCGTTTGCCTGCGTGGCAACGGCGGGGGCGCCTTTTTCGGGGGCCCACTGATGTTTAGGTTGTTCCGAATGACCCACTCATTGTCATCACTTGCACGCCGGCGTACAAGACTCGACTGCTCGAGCTCCGAATCATCCGCTGCGCTCTCTGCAAAGCTCTCCGAATCGTAACTATGACGGTCACTGCTGAGCACTGCGCTCGAGGGCGGCTCTTGCTCGTGGTCCGTATCCTGCGTCGTCGCGTGGTGATCGCCGAATGGATGCGACGAGTCGTTGACGTCCTCCCCTTCGGTGTCTGTCACCTGTGCTTGCGCTGCACGGGGGCCGAGACTCGAGGATGTGAATGAATCGGAGTCGACAAGCGTCTGTCGGCTACCTGACAACGAGTCCGTCGCTCCATCCGAACCCATCTTGGATGACAACTTTCTCTGGAGTAGCGGAGGCGTTGGCGCGACCGATGGCCTAGATATGGAACGGCGGGTCGCAGCCGAGATGGGTTCCGTGTAAACAGTGGGGAATAAGCCTTTCTTTCCGTCGAGTTCGCCCATCATCCAGCCGTCAATGACTTCGCCAATGACGACAATCTCATCGCCGGTGCGGAACGAGAGCTCGTCAGAACTGCCGAGGTAATCGCTCGTGGCGCGAACGACCTTCTGACGCTCTGATTCCCTGCCACGCGTCCTGGAGCCTAAGGCTGGTATACGAGGGGTCGAGATGTTTTGCTGGGATTTGGTCCATTTTCCAAGGGAAAGCAAAGACGCGCTCTTTGAGACTTGAGTAGGGCTCCCAGGTGCTCTTTCGGGGTCGCTACTGTCACTCTCATCATCTGCGGTACCTCGCAAAGAGGTGAATTGCTCGCGATCCCTCTTCGAACCATTACGGCCCCACACCGACCAGCTTCCTTTCTTCTTATCCTCTCTCTCCTTTCTATCCCGCGCTGCTTCCACAGCACTACCTGTGGTGGTCTGAGAATCAGACCGTTTGCGACTGCGCACAGATCCTGTAGAACTTTTGCGGGAACGTGGTAGTGGAGGCTCGTCGTCTGGATCGCTATCAGCGCTGTTTGATGAAGGGGAACGTGATCGCGCACGCGCTTTTGAACTAGCGCGGGATTTGATTTTGGGCTGAGGGGATTCTGCCCTCTCGCGAGAAAAGTCGTGCATCGGACCAATAAATCTTCGTGCATCCATCAACTTCGCAATTACTTGTCTGTAGAATTGTCAACAGGGTTGGGTAGGGTAAAGAAGCTTGACAGCACGCACTTGCCCGGCCAATTGTCTTTGACGTCTCGCAAAATCTGAGTGTATTGTTCCGCGTAGCTGAGTTCATTGTCCAAAAAAGAACTTAACATGCGGATTTGGTCAACCTCGTTCTGCTGGATGGCTTCAATACGTGAGTGAACATCAGCCTCAGCCTCATCACTTCGAGGAGGCGTTATCACATCAACGACCCTGAGAGGTGAAGTAAAGAATGTACATACTATCGGAACTCAGACTTCTCGAGTTCTTCTTGTGCCTCGCGTTTGTCCTTTTCTTTAGCCTTTTTGTTGTTCTCCATGCGTTCAACTTGTTTCATGGCAGCATCTCTGTTGAGCCTGTGTAATGACATAATCAGCGTAACTTTCACGACTCTCCAGACCAGATGGAGGCAGTGCATTCATTCCCACCTGCGAGTCTCAAGCTTTTTTCTTTCAACCTCATAGTCTTTGATCTGGTCTAGGAAGCGTTGAAGTGCAACGATAAGAGAGCTACCAAGACTTCGGCCCAGTGCTTCTTGAGCTGTCGCGATATTACTGAACGCACGTCCGAAAGTTATAAGCACCTGTCCTGTCGTACACATCGTTGAGCCAGGAATGGGTAAGCGGGACGGATGATGCCATAGTTACCGAGTAGAGAGTCTTCTGCAAAATTTTCTCCATGGCGGACCATAGTAATTCCAAATGCCTCTCTGGGAAGAAACTTGTCGGGGTCATCGAGAGCATGAGAAACCCTTTTCTTAGATATTGACTTATGGTACTGTTCTGCGGCAAGTTGCAGCCTTGGTGGTGCAACGACAAGTTGTGATATGTAAAAGATGAGGCCACGGCACCCGAGAAGTGAGTCGAGCAGGCGCACCGTTGCAGCCCTTCCTTGCGTAGTTCTATTTCCTGCTCGAGCTCTTTGGCTTCCCCCGTGAGCGTCGTCTTGTCTTTGGCGTTGATCACCTCATCGGCCCACTGTGCACCATTGTCAGCCCGCGGTGAAGACAGGCGGGATGATGCGAGCGCACCTGACGCAACCTTCCAAGCTATATGGGCGAGTTGTGAGATCGAACGCAAAATAAGGACGAGATTGTGCTCACTCGCTTTGTGGCCATGAAGGCTGTGATGCTGATTATTTACAGTAAATATATAATTAATTACGCGGAGACAAAGGGCGCGTTATTTGTTCGTGTTTGTTCCCCGCGCTTGTATGGGCTTGTACACACGGCGAGCACGAGGCCGGGGCGTGGCTCGTTATCATTAGCGACGACAGCCGCAACTCGACTCACGGACTTGAAGACTACTGTGCGTAACGACTTCTGAGACCCTCTTCTATTTTACTGTCCGATAATCAAATTTTCCTGGCAAGCACTATTTTTATGGACATAGTTTTACCAGATCGTTAATACTAACGCCGCTTTTCATAGCGACACACACACTATGCCATCCCTCCTCTCGAGACTTCTGGGACGTAAGAAATCTCAGGAGCCGGAATCACCCGCCGACAAATCGGGGTATCCTCCTCCGTTATTAGAGGGTAAATTCGAGGTCGTCTCGCCCACCGTCTCGCCCTCCGCGGCGCTCTTCACCGACCCCGGAGTTGCACAGATCCGAGGCATTGAAAGGCCAAAGGACAAGGAGTCACCCTTCCACCTCCTTCGCGCGAGATCGCGTCCATCCTCGGAGTTTTCAACTGTGGAGAAAGGGGAGAAAGCTGCCCTCGATGTTCCCCACCTCTCGATCAACCTTCCGGTCATCAAGGAGCGCGGTCGAGCTTTGGGCGTTGTCTTCGAATCCGGTCCTGATGCACTTGCACTTTTAAATGAGGCTACTATTAGAGAGAGGCGCCTCACGCCTCATGAAGCCCTCTCTCTTGTGCGTGCATGTTCTCATGTCATCCTGGAACATGGTGCGTCTCCTCATACAACATATCTAACTAGGTTCTTCCTCATGAACCGTCCTCTTTCAGGCCTTGAGACTCTCGGTGTCATGCACCCACACTGGCATTCGGCATCCCCAGAGGTGCAGCAAAGACTTATATCCCTATTTATCCTATCTTTAGCTTCCACCGGCCCCAATGACGCAACTTCTCCCACATCTCCCACAGCCCCTGCCACTTTTGAATATGAAATTCAATATACTTGTTCGCCACACGATGCCGCTTCAATTCTTCGTTGGGGTTTGCGACACCTGAAACTGGACGGCGATAGTTTCAGCAAAGAGTCTGGTGATTGGACGTGGTATAACACGTTTGCCGAGGCCGAGCGCACGAGTTTCTACCCACCTGATGCATTCTCTAAATTCCTTATTCCTCAGCTCCCTACCGCATACACTGAGCTTCTGTCTGCCACGCTTGACATAATCTCATCTCTCTCGGCAAGGAGCGAAGCAAATGGTAGCTCAGGCAGCAAGCTCTCGAAATTCTTCGGCTTATGGTTGCTCACGTGTGAGGACGCTACAGAGGGTGATAACTGGAGTGCATTTTATGACCGATGGGACCGCGCCGGGCGGATCTTGGAACATTTATTCTTGGCTAGGATACGGTTCGCACCCGCCATCTTCAACTTTCTTGCATCGCTGACAATCACACGCACATAGTAATGACGCACGCACTTTACCCCGTCGGCTCACTGATCTTGTTGAGCACTATCCTTATGATCACGTTGTTGATGCACCAGAGGACGGCCTGTTGCCACGCCCGCGATTCTCAACGCGGCAACATGATGCCCTACTCGTGCGGCTACACACCGAATACGCCGGTACCGTGAAACCCAAGTCACATCCACTTCGCCTCATCGCAGACGCTCTCCGCGCTCAATCTACAAGCGAATCCGCCACACCTGAGGATGATGGCCTATGGGACGCAATCAAAAAGGCATCATTCACATTCGATGTTGCAGAAAGCTCTGACGACGCCGCACTCGCGGAACCGATTCCAATTTTTTCTAATGTCTTTACTGATGAGACTATCCGCCTCCTTTCCCTCATTCCTGTGGACGTGTCAGATAAGGACAAGCCAGCATCGTCTTTTATTCTTCAATCACCAATTTCACGCTCGTTTTCTCTTCCTGAGACCCCACTCAGCCCTGTTCAGGCTGATCGTGGCCGTCCACCATCATCTCACCACGCCTATGTAGTCCCCAGCCTCACCGCGAACGACAGCACTGCGCCAACGACCGCCTCGCCTGAGACCCCGACCGATTGGCTGCAGTTCTCGAGCCATGGGTTCGGAACCATTCCTGGGTCACGCAACCTCGCGGAGAAACTGTGGGACAACGATGTTGAAGTGACTGTTCCCCATCCCGCACCCTTATCGCGCAAATCCTCTCGCCGTTCCCACTCCCGGCACTCCCGGCACTCCCGACACTCTTCTCTCGACTCGGCCCGGACGCCCGTGCCACTTCTGCCTACTGTGCCTGCCATTCCCACCTCAAAGACGACACTGATAACTAAGGTCAAGCTGGACGAGGCCTTCATTGACTTCTGGGCCGATTCCTTACTCGACCCAGTTTCGAAACATTGGCCACGCTTCGTGCTCTGCCAGCTCAAGCTACTCCCTCCTACTGCTAGGTCTGCCGCCCCAACTCCGACATGGCTCGTCATTGAGCAACGCTTCGTGCGCGTTGTACCTGTCGTTCCTCCTGTGAAGGAAGAGGCCGAGGTCACCGCCCCACCGGCTCGTCCTCGTGCTTCGTCTCCCCGTCCCGAGTCATCACGTCTCAGTTCCGCGTTTTCCATTGCGTCGAAACGCTTCACGTTCTTCACAGGAGGCAGCAGTGACCCCAAGAGCCCGAAGGAGAAGACCGCTCGGCTGCCCCAAGTAGGCGAGCCTGGGGAAGTTGCTAAAGAGACAAGGGATGGTGCGACTGAGGCGGCGGAGAAATCGGAGGAGGCTGGAGCTAAGGGCAGCGTGGACCAGGGTGCGGTGCCGGCAGTTACGACAGTTGGTACCACTGTGTTCACTGTTGCTGGTGCGGCAACTACAACAGTGGCAGCTACTCAACAGGAAATCACCGAAAGGCCTAAGGGCGATGATGGTCTTCCCTTGGCACCCGCAGAGACTGCTCCGTCTGAGCGTCCCAGCGTCCCAGCGCCCAAGGCTGATGAGCCTGTGAAAGATGAGCGCCCGCTTAGCGCCACAGCTCAAAATGGCCTCGCCCACGAAGCCTCTCGCAATGAAGAGCAATACGGGCGCGGATGCTCTAGTGTCCCCGGCAATGACAAGCGAGCCCATCAAGGTTGAGAATGAGCCGCTGGTTTCCGGGGCTGAGGTTGAGACTGCGCAGCCTGAACCTACCTCTATTCCTGCCGTCCCTTACCTCGCCGGCATTAGTGAAGGCCCAGTCCCCCAAGCTAAAGCAGCACCTGAACCATCTGTCATACCAGTTGTAGAAGAGGCAATGTCCTCCGAGGAGACAGCCACAGCCCCTGTTATCTCAGGGCCTGCTATCTCAGATGCGTCCTTATCGGAGGAGGAATCACCTGCAGCAGAACCGAAGCCCGTCCCGGTGCCTACTGCCGCTGTAACTGAAGAGCCGGTGGTGGATGACGTTGCAACCGCACAGGTAACTGAATCTGAGCCTATCGTCGAGGTCAAGCCCACTGAGCAGGATCTCCCGGCCGATGAGCTCGCCCCAAATACCAAACCGACGCATGTGTTTGAGGAGGTCCATGCCCCTGCTGTTGAGGATGTCACCGTTTCTGAGATACCCGAAGCGGCATTACCAGAGGGGAGTGCTGGAGAGTTGCCACTTGAGTCAACATCAGCTGCTGCTTCTGTTCCTGTCTCCGAGATGGCTGCTCCAGAGGATATATCAACAATGAGAGAAGCGCAGGTGGCCACGTTGGCTGACTTGGAACCCGTCATTGTCGAAGATTCTACAGAACTTGAACCCGTCCCTACCGACGATGCTGTGCCCGCTATCGAGACATCTCCTGTTGATGACGGTCAGGTCGCAGATTCTGTTGACGCGATCGAAACGACTGGCCCCCTCGAAGAGCCAGCGGAGGTAGCGGGGGAATCTGTCATCAAGGAAGACCCTCAGCCCGTTGCTATTCCAGAGAGAGATGATCCTATCCTGGATGAGCATGAAGAAATGGAAGCGACTGCTGCTGAGTCAGCGACAGAACCACCTCAGATAGCCAGCGAAACCGCCTTCCCTGCTGTTGAGAATACCGAATTTGCTGACCAGGCTGCCCCTGAGGCGCCGGTTTCCAAGGACGAGCCAGATGTAGAGCATGCAGTTGTTGTCATCCAGCCTGTAGAAGAGAGTCTTCCGACACATGTCACGCCCGAAGTGCAGGATGCCGTCATTGACGAACAGCCAACGGCCGAGGAAATAAATCCTATCCCGGATGCTTCCACCAGCGAGTCTATCTCCGCAGGGGTTCCGGCCACGTCGCATGATGATGGTGAAACTGATGCGGCCCCAGCTGAATCGGCTATCGCTGAGAGTAAGGCTCTTACTATACGCGTTACAAATTTCCTCCTAATCTGTTCTCAGATATTCCTACTATCGAACCAACTTCCTCCAGTGAAATTCCGCCCCCAGAGGCGCCAGAGGAGCCTGTGACTGAAGCTGCACCCGAGACCACTCCCACCGTTCATGATGCAGCGCATTCTCCTGCGTATGGTTCTGCAGAGCTAGCTGTTGCCCATGCTGAGGAAGCCAATGCTGAAGTGATTGTTTTAACGAACGGGAACATGTCGACTGCTGACCCGATCGATGAAGTATCAGCGCTGAAGGGCCAACCAAGCGTCGTGGCAGAGTCGCAGGCCACCGCCAATGAGTCGAAGAGTGTGGTTTCTCATGAGGAATCTTCAGCACCTGCGCCCGATCCATCCCTCTCTGTTATCGAGGAGACTGCGTCTCTCGAGGCCGAAATACTTGTAGAAATGCCAGCACCTGCAGCTCAAGAGACTGAGTCATTCGTTGAAGACCCAGCCTCCGCTGCGATAGAGAGCATGTTGACCCCTGTCCCTGCGGCTGAAGAGCCTGCTCCCGATGACGCTATTGCACCCAGTGTTGCAGAGATCCCTATGGAAGTCCCAGCATCTGTTCCCACAGAGTCTGACCCTGTTCTCGAGGATTCTCCCGCTACTCCCGATGCTCCCGTAGCAGACCCACC
>WNFQ01001482.1_pt1 | contig 16659 bp, 24 predicted proteins | sample 5400171 | NCBI WGS metagenome assembly WNFQ01 (sample SAMN13153356, study PRJNA577476) | soil metagenome | isolation source: 20 cm soil under Madrone tree | place: USA:California | collected 2016-06-14 | reverse complement strand
AGGTCTCATTCCTGTCAGGAGCTCGTGTGGTGAATGACATGTTGTAATAGACCTTACTAACAAGGATAGCTCAAGCGATGACGAAGAGCTTTAGTAAGATGTCTTACTGTTTGATTATCAATGCTGGACCACCGGCTTACTGTTCTATTCTCTGCTGTCTCGTTGATTACTACTTGCTTACTCGTCTCTTAGAGTAGCTGACTGATGTACCTAAAACACTTACGAAACACAATAGTCTGTATGATACAAATAGCCCTCCTTGCTGTCTTTAGGACAGCAAGTTGAGTCTCCTGTCTAACTAGCAGAAAACCCAATCTACTCGGCTTCGTTCTCTTCTCTCTCACGTTCGACTTTCCATCTAAAGTTGGGTCTTGTGACGCATTGCAAGGCGGGAACCAACTCTTTATAAGCATTCTAGGAGAGGCGCTCTCTTAGCTCATCTGTGAAACGCTCGTCGATTCCATCAAAATCCTTAGCGCCCATATATCCCAATTAGGCATACCGAATGCCACTGACACCCATATAACTCTTTTAGGCGTACCAAATCACGTGATCACGTGATCACCTTAGGGCCGGCTGTGTCTTGACTTCTCTTCTCACCAATAAACCACGTGATCCCTTTAGGGCCGGCATAACAACGACTTTGTATTACAGTCTAAAGTCGCGGTGGTGACACATGTCATATTGTTCTTCCACAAGTTGTGAGCAAACTTGGTGATAGGAAGTAACTTAGCCCAGTTGTTTTGTCGTCCTGTAGTTCATGGTCGGAGGTACTGTTCTATCCAAGTGTTCATTTGTTCTGTCTGTCCGTCTGTCCTGGGGTGAAACACAGTGGATAGATTCTGCTGGATTCCCAGTGCTTTACAAATGGCTTTAGAGAAGTTTGATGCGAAGCGTGGGTCTCGATCTGATATGATGCATCTGGGGACTCTGAACCATGGGACTAGGTGTCTGAGGTATTCCTGGGCTACACCTGGGCCATTGATCGTTTTGTTACAGGGGATGAATTTGGCTGCTTTCAAGCACCCTTGATCGATGATTGTAAGTATGCTGGTATGCCCCTGTTAAGCATTACACCAATAGGTAGTTGTTCTGTTTGAGCAAGACATATGACTTGTAACCGGACTGGTTCAGAGCAGTAGTTTAGGGCAGGTCGCTGTTCTACTTGTTTCAATAAAAGTTGTTGACGCTTGGTCATGTGACTCTGGGTAGTGGCCCACTTTCTAGAAGTGACTTCTGGACGCTGTGCATGCACTCCTTCCTATAGACACTAGGCTGTGCTAGCAGTGCCTTTTGACCTTAGAAGAGTAGACTCCTCTTCTAAGCGGTTCCTTGTGAAGCTTATATGAGTTTATTGGAAGTAGGACCCTTCCTAGTGGATATGAGACAGAGAAGAACAGGAATATTGATTTAGAAAAGCTTAAAGTTTCTCTTCACAAAGTACAAGCTATTTATACTTTTTCCCTACTATACAAGATCAAAGATTTGCATGTATAGTAAAGGAACACGGACCAAGACTCAAACACAGAGCTAAATGCGAACATGGAGCTACATCGGAACATGGACCTTCTGAGAAGCATCTGAACAACACAATGCATCTCAGAGCATGGATCTTGAACACAGACCAAGATGCTAATGTACAGAGTAAATGGAACGATCCGGAACTACGGCAATCTGTGGAGTAACGAAGTCCAGATCTAAGGCATAAGGGAGGCTTGTAACCAAACTAGTCCAGCAGTCGATAGCAAGCCACAATGTGAACTGGGAATTGAACTGGAGAGACGAGAGGAGCAGACCGCCAGTGTCCGCTCCGCTTACCAATCCCAATGCGCCCTCCTCTAAGTCATCCATCGGTAACATATGCTGTCAAAGCCCTCAGACCTGGGTAGGTCTGTGATAAGGTCCATAGATACGTATTGGAATGGGCCTTCTCCTGCTGGTACATTAAAACGTTGTAAGGGTGCTTTCTTTCGTGGGAGATTTGTTTTAGATTCCTGGCACTTAGCACAACCCTTGATGTATTGCTCTATAAAATCTTGGAGTCTGGGTCCTTTGTAATGTTGTCTGACTAGTTCCCAGGTGTTCGCTATCCCAGGGTGTCCTCCTGCTGGGGAATTGTGGATTTGTCGTAAGATGTTCCTTCTGAGGTTTTTGTCGTCTTCAAGAAAGATTTTTTGAAGAAATAAGGTGTCAGGAAGAAGTATCCACAGAGTATTGGAATCCACCCCCTTGTTAAGGTCCTTGCAACAGGAGAGGAGGTCTGCAATTGTGTTCATTGTACCTGGGATGTGTTCAATGTGATAGTCGAAGTCCTGGAGGAATTCCATCCAACAAGCTTGACAGCCTGTGATCTTTTGTGGTTCCTTGAAGTATTGGAGGTTTTTATGGTCTGTACAGACATGTATAGGGTGTTGTGCACCTAAGAAGTATTGTTGTCTGCATTTAAAACCAAAGATCATGCCCACTAGTTCTTTGTCATGGGCATTGTAGTTCTTTTCAGCTGGAAGGAGGCTACATGAGTTGAATGATATTGGGTGAATGCCATCATCAAATTCTTGCATAATGACAGCTCCTAGTGCATATCCAGAGGCATCAGTCTCTAGGATGAACTGGCAGTTCCAGTCCAGGGTTCATAGGACTGGATATGATGCACATATTTCCTTCAGTCTCTGAAAGGCTTGGTCTTCTTTATCCATCCATTCCCATTGTTGGTTCTTTTTTGTGAGGTCATTTAGGGGTTGTGCCACATCGGAGAAGTGAGGGATAAAGGCATGGTAGAAGTTGCAGAAGCTGAGAAAACTTTGTACATCTTTCACTGTTGCTGGTGTCAGCCAGTGAGTGATTCCTTCAACTTTTACTGGGTCCATTTTAACTGATCCTTGGCTGATAATGATGCCTAAGTACTTGACCTCTTTCTGGTGGAATCTGCATTTCTCTGGCTTTAGGAAGAGGTCGTGTTTCTGAAGTTTACTGAGGAAGTGGCAGACTTTAATAGCATGTTCTTCCTCGTTGTCTTCTGTAGCAATGATTGCATCATCCATGTAGATTCTGAGCCATCCTTGTGCAATTTCTTCCTGAAATATGTCATCCATCATGGATTGGAAGGTTGCTGGGGAGTTTGTCAGTCCAAAGAACATGACAGTGGGCTCAAATAGTCCTTCGCTAGTTTTAAAGGTGGCCTTTCATTCGTCGCCTTCTTTGATGCATATGTTGTTGTACCCCCATCTGACATCGAATTTGGAGAAGAGTCTTTTTCCTGCTAGGTCATGGATAAATTCTGTGATCAATGGAAGGGGGTATTTGTTTGGAATTGTCCATTTGTTTAATTGTTGATAATCTTGGACTGGTCTGAATTTCCTGTCTTTTTTGTGGATTAGGAAGAATCCACTAGCATAAGGGGAATTCGGTTGACGTATCCTGTTCAATCACAGGTTTGTAGCCAGAAATTCTTTTTGTTCTTCTTTCTCTTTGGGGGAGAGAGGATAGACTTTACAGTCAATGGATGTAGGGGCCTCTGGTACCAGGTCTATGGCATGGTCGTAGTGTTACGACTCTGTGGGGTCATTCAGTGACAAGTCTCTACTGGAGGCACTGAGGGCTCTCTGGGATGACACTAAGTCGATGTAGACTTAGTGTTAGATCGGTTTCAAATGAGAAGTGTTCAGTGACTAAGATGACTCTTAGTTACTAGCAGTGTTGCTAAGGGTCTGATCCTTAGACAAGAGATAGATGATAGAGATGAGAAGATAGACTGCTATTGCAGAACTGCAAACGAAGAACACTCTGAAGGGCATCCCCCTTCAGAGGCGAGGCTATATATAGTACAAGGTGGAGTAACGATGTCATAGTGGAGCGTGTGGGTCATAGTGGAGTATGTGGGTCATAGTGGAGCACATGGGTCATAGTGGAGTTAATTGATGTCATAGGTGATGTCAGACTGGTTTCAAGACTTACCCCAGTCCAGACTGTACAAGCTAGGCCTCCTGGGTGCCGGTTCAGAGTCGTATCGTATCATACAGTAGAGAAGAGGGAAAATCGTAACATGTAGTGTTGTTGATCCAGAAATCTTTCAGAGGTGACTTTAGAGAAGACTTTCTCCAAGTTGTGGTACTGTTTTGGTACTAGTTCATCCCAGTTTTTCTTCTTTTTGGTAGCTGCTTCTGCTAGTTGTTGTGCTACCGTAGTTTTTCCTAAGAGGGTTTTGATCTAGGAGCTATCTTCGATCATTCCTTTTAGCTCTACTGTCCCATCTATAGTTCCTCTTGTCCAATCGATACTGGGGTTAGTTCCTTCAAAGAAGGGGTATCCTAAGATGATGTCGTCTTCCCCAATGTCAGCAATTAGGAATTTGTGGCAGGTTTCCTTTCCTTGATATTTGACTTTGAAGGTCGTTGTATGCATAACTGCTCCTGCTTTGTTCAGGGTTCCATTGATGTTTTTGACCTTCCTTGGTTTCACCAGAGGGTTTTTCTTTAATTTAGCCTCTTTTATTAGTCTTGGATGGATGAATGATTCCATGGCCCTGCACCAAGTGGATCAAACAACTTGATGACGGGCGCATCACCAGGCATAGCGAACACAATGGGACCGGAGACCTCCCCTATGTCAAAGAGATATATGCTGCCCTCTTCAACAGCAGTCTCGACCCACCAGAAGTTCTTCCCATCTGGATTTGGGAAACCCTTCAAGGGCCATCCCTGCAATACCAGGAGTTCCAGCAGGCTGTTCGGAACATTGATGACTGGGGGCTTTACACTGAGGTCCTCCAATACTGTGAGCTTGACGAGAGCATCCTCTACTACAAGGCCAAGCTCGACACCACTTACACCCAGCTTGCTGCAGCCCAGTCCACCTGACTTCAGTCTGTTACTTGGTTGGAAGTGGCGTGACTTCCCAAGCGGATTTTGCATCTGGCAGCCCCTTTTCAGGAATCGCCCAATGTCCCCATGCATGGGGCCTAGAAGAAAGGACATGGGCATCCATACTAGGGTGGGGTGTGATGTCATAGACCTTACTAATAAGGATAGCTCAAGTGATGACAAAGAGCTTTAGTAAGGATCTTACCATTCAATTACCAATGCCAGACCACTGGCTTACTGTTCTATTGTATGCTGACTTGTTGATTACTTCTCGCTTACTCATCCTTTAGAGTAGCTGACTGATTACTTACAAAGTGCTTATGAAAACCCCAGTATTGTATGATATAAATAGCCTTCCTTGCTGTCCCTAAGATGGCAAGTTGAGTCTCCTGTCTTAACTACCAGAAAACCCACAATCCAATCGTCTCTCAACTTCTCTCTCTTTGCATGCTTCCCTTCTCTTCATAGCAGGTCTTGTGACAAACTGCAAGGCAGTAACCACTGCTCTATAAACATCCTAAGAGAGGTGCTCTCTTAGCTCATCTATAAACACTTGCACTTGTACCCTCACAGTCAGATGCCCAGCTTATCCACTTTGGGCGTACCAAATCACATGATCACATGATCACTTTAGGGCCAGCGTCAACTTGACTTTGCAACTCAGTAGGAATCATGTGACTACTCTAGGGCCGGCACTATTCTTGACTTAGCTTTTCAAGTCTAAAGTCGCAGCAGTGACACCAACACCCAAACATACCACTGACCCTGCAGAGCCTCTACCCCATTGGGTCCACGAAACCCTTCAAGGGCCAGCCCCTGGCTATGCTGTCTTCCTTGATGCAGTCAAGAATATGGATGACTGGGGGCTTAAAGCTGATGTTATGTGGTATAGAGATCTCGATGAGTGGGTTATCCACTATAAAGCCCAACTTGACCACACTCACAGTGAGCTCAAAAGTGCAATCATCACCCAAGACCAGTGCAAAGGCAGGCTCAAAAACACATGACTTCCCCAGCAGGTTTCACATCTGGCAGGGGAACCCATGCACATGGCCACCAACAAACACACTTGTGGGGGATGAAAGGAAGGACAAGGACATCACTTCTAAGGGGGAGCATGATGTCATAGACCTTACTAATGAGGATAGCTCAAGTGATGACAAAGAGCAATAGTAAGGTCTTAGCAACACACCTGGGGGATGATTACCAATTGTCATGTCTTGCTTACTTGTCTGTTTATTGTCTTTACAAAGTGTGTTTTTAATTGCTTACTTATCCCAGAAAACAGCTTAGTAAACCCTAGTTCTGTATGATACAAATAGCCTTCCTTGCTGTCTCTAGGATGGCAAGTTGAGTCTCCTGTTTAAACTACCAGAAAACCCACAATCTACTTGTCTCTCAACTTCTCTCTTCCTGTCCGCTTCCCTTCTCTTCATAGCAGGTCTTGCGATGCACTGCAAGGTGGTAACCGCTGCTCTATAAGCAATCTAGGAGAGGAGCTCTCTTAGCTCAGCCCTCAAATGCTCTAATGTGTACCCTCTCAGTCTAGTGCCCATATACTCTGCTTTTGGGCATACCAAATCACATGACCATGTGACCACTTTAGGGCCAGCACCAACTCAACTTCAAGCCTTGCTCACAAATCATGTGACTACATTAGGGCCAGCACAACTTCAACTTAGCTTTCCAAGTCTAAAGTCACGGTGGTGACAGTTTCCCTCTTTGGTTCTAGGATATCTAGCACTCTCCCAGCCAAGGCTAGTTTAGTTGTGTCGCCTTGGTTTTCCTTTATCAGGGCTAAGAGGCTGTCCTTTTCTACTCCTTGTAAGGCCCAGAGATCAATGCTGGGTAAGGGATCATGAGTGAATGCCATCCCATGACATGTTACTCTGATGACTTTGAATATGTTGTTTCTTTTCTGGATTTCAAACCAGACTCTGGCAAAGTTCTCGACTGGAACCACCTTGCCTTCATAGTGGAGCCAGTATCCTGTCCACGGAACTGGGGTTGTTGTACCTTTGAAGTTTTGTCCATCAATATAGTGCCATGCATCTCCTCAGTAACTGATAGGGACAGTGTCCTTTGTTCGTGGTTCAATGGTGAATGGGCATCTGACTGCTAAGAGTTCAGAGGGGAGGGGGAAGTCTGTGTTGAGCCCATACAGCCTCCAGTCTCTTCCTTTGGTTGAGGTGACTAATGCTGCTTGGCTGGGGGTGCGTCCTTTTCCTTTCAAGGTTTCTGCTGCCATGTTCATTCTGTATTTTCAGAAGCTTGATCTAATGTCACCAGACAGGTAGCGGTGTGTCATGTTTCAGTGACAAGACGATTCATTCAAGTTTTGGGGATCTTGGAGATGGGATATCTCAAGAGATTTAGCTAAGACTTGCATGCACCTTAGATCGGTGATAAGAGGACAAAGGCCAATGACACCAACAGTAACATCGTGGGTCTGGCAGGTAGATTGCAAGGGATCTGAGGCAAGATACTAGAGACAACCTGTGTCTATAGGAGATCAAGCTTAGGGCTGACCTCTACTGGTATGAACATTTTATATACAGAGTTGGCAGAAGCTACTAGAATGTTCAGGTCAACTGTAGATGATAGTGATGTCAGATGGAATGATATAGAACTCAATAGAAGCTTATAGAAGCTTCTACTCATGTACAGAATCAGGTGGAATGTGACAGAAGGAAGTGGAAGAAAAAGGGAATTGGTGATGTGTTATGGTCATGTTTGGTCACAGTCATGACAATTGTCAACCATGGATGCTTGTGCACAGCAGTCTTCCTGGCATGCTCCAACACCATCACAGGTCCGGGTATTGCCCAACTATATCTCGATCACATCTACCGATGGTTTGGGCTCCCCATCCACATGATCAGTGACAGAGACCCTTGGTTCACCTTGCAGTTTGGAATTGCCCTAAGTGCAAAGTTGGGCATCAAATGCAACCTTTCCATGGCCTTTCATCCCCAAACCAATGGACTCTCAGAATGGAAAAATCAATGGGTAGAACAATACCTGCACCTAGTAACCTCAATAAACCCAAGAGGATGGGTACAATGGCTATCCCTCACCACCACCATGCACAACAATTGTGTAAACACAACCACTGGACTATCCCCTAATGTCACTGGACAGGTAGCAGTGTATCACATTTCAGTGACAAGATGATTCATTCATGTTTCAGGGATCTCAGAGATGGGATATCTCAAGAGATTCATGTCAAGGTTTGGGGATCTTGGAGATGGGATATCTCAAGAGATATAGCTAAGACTTGCATGCATCTTAGATTGGCAATAAGAGAGCAAAGGCCAATGACACCAACGGTAACGTCATGGGTCTGGCAAGTGGATTTCAAGGAGATCTGAGCTGGATACAAGAGACAACTTGTGTCTACAGGAGATCAAGCTTAGGGCTGACCTTTACTGGTACAAGTACTATATATACAGAGTCAACAGAAGCTACTAGAATGTTCAGGTCAACTGTAGATAGTGGTGATGTCAGACGGAATGGTGTGGAACTCAATGGAAGCTTGTAGAAGCTTCTACCCATGTATAGAATCAGGTGGAATGTAGTGGAAAGAGAAAGAAAGTGGTGATGTGTTACAGTCACAGTGGGTCACAGTTGTGACATTACCCCCCTGTTAACGTCTCTAGCCTCATCCAAAGGTTTTGACATCTGCGCAACAGAGAGTGCAGTGGTAGTTTGGATGGTCGTCGCTGACCCAACAGACTCATCCTGGTTTGCAGCGGCAGTGGGGAATCTTGCAGTCGATTTCGTTATGCCCCCATGAATGGCATAAAAGGCACTGCCTTATGAAGTGGCAGTTGAGGGTGTCATGTGTGGTCTTTCGGCACCACTTGCACTGCCTGAGTCTCAGCTTGGACTCTTGGTACCAAGGGTCTTCGATGGCATCGACACCAGCCCTGAGGATATGCTGGGGGAGGTGTCCATCTGTGGGCAGCTCAATGATGGTATGAGAATGGAGGTGACTATGGGCGTTGGCAGTGGCTAAGTGGTTTGCACTATCATGCATGGTCCAGCGGGTGTCATTGAACTCATCTTTCATGGCTCCTAGTCACATGGCCAGGTGTCGTGCCTTGCGGCGTGCATTTCAGTAACGTTGTACTTTGGCCGCAAGTGTGGGGTCTCCTTCGAGGTGGATCACCCTGTTGAATAAGGGCGTGAACAATTCGTGATCTTGAAAGAAGAATTCTTCCTTCTTGTGAATTGGGGGCATGGGTAGGGGTTTGGCTTCGTGCATAGGGCTCTAGTGTGGATGTTACACCCACGACCTTGAGTCACCATGAGCTCTGGGTAGTCAGTACCGCCATTAACTTGTATAAAGGGGGCAACCTCTTGTCCTTCTCCTTCGTCTGGGATCAGGAACATATATCAGATACCTTTGGTTGTCTGGTTGTGTTCCCACCCAGGTCCGGGGTGTATGCCTGGTTGTGGTCCGGTTGGAGACAGTGTCTGTCTGTTGGCTTCTGTTTGGGCAGCCACTAGAGCTCCTGCCATCATAAGCTCAGTGATATCTTCGATTGAAGGAGTAGGAGAGTGGGGGTGATAGTCTGGAGGTGGTGATGAGTAGGTTGGTATGGATACACGAGGGGTGCCTAGTCCTTGTATCCTTGGTAAAGGGTACGGGGTTCCGACACAAGGGGGAACTGGTAGCGGTTCTGGGGAGGTTGGTCCCCTGGTGACTAGGAGTCAAGCCGTTTCCATAACTGGGGTACATTGTCTGAACTGCTGTAGGATGTGTTTGAGGGGCCAGTGTAGGATGGCTGCAAACTGGGCCACCATAGCAGTGTGTGTGCTGGCCATCTGCCAGTTTTCATGAGTCCTGGTGTCACTGACTGGCATCAGTTGGGATCGCCTAGCCAGTTGTGGGGTTGGTGTTCTTTCAGGGTATTGAAGGGATGGCCAAGGGTAGTTGGCCTGTAGTTGTTCAAACAGGGTTGGGGAGTTGGATTGTGAAGAAGTGGAGGACTGGGAGGATGCTTGAGACATTTGTGAGTTTGTTCTGAGGATTGTTGGGAAGAGTGTGATGGAGGTTGTTGGTTTGATGAGGGGGCCTTTATACATTCATTTGTCCAGCCTTGGTGGAGTTTGAGAGGTATTCTTGTAGAATTTCTGGGGCATGTAGGTTCTCGTGGTCGACCCATGAGTCATCAGATAATGGGTAGCCCTTCCAGTGTACAAGATATTGCTTCTTCCGATTTCTCCCGAACCTTCTATCTGATGTGATAGACTCGATTTTGTACTCTTCTTCATCTTGATCAATTATTGGAGGGGGTCGTGTATAGGGTGTGCCATATTGCTCTGTTTCTTTATATGGCATGAGGAGGTCAACATGGAAGACATTATGCACCTTCATCGATAAGGGAAGTTCTAGTCTGTAGGCCACAGGTCCAATCTGTTCTGTAATTGTGAAGGGTCCATACCTCTGTGGGAGTAGCTTGCATGTCCCAGTGACGTGGAGGTTCTTCCCTTCTAGCCAGACCTTGTCACCTGTCCTCATTTCTGCCATCTTCCTGTTGTCTCTCATCAATTGTCGTGCTTCTAGGCTTCTCTGGACTTCTTGTCTGGCCTTTTCTAGTTCTTTCAATCTGGTGTCTGCAGCTGGGGTGTTCCCATTGATCAGCTGTATGTTAACTTGAGGCTTAGTTCCGATCAGAAGTTCATGTGGCGAATGGCATGTCATGTCATTCTTCCAGGAGTTATGGGTGAATTCTGTGATTGGAAGTAACCTGGCCCAGTTGTTTTGTCATCCTGTGGTCCATGGTCTAAGGTACTGTTCTATCCAGGCATTCATTCATTCTGTCTGTCCGTCTGTTCTCAGATGGAATGTGGTGAATAGATTCTGTTGGACTCCCAATGCTTTGCAGATGGCTTTGGAGAAATTTGATGTGAAGCATGGGTCTCGATCAGATATGATGTGCCTGGGGACTCCAAACCATGAGACTAGGTGTTCAAGATACTTCTGGGCTATGCCTGGGCCGTCGATTGTTTTGTTACAGGGGATGAATTTGGCTGCTTTCGAGCATCCTTGATCAACGATTGTGAGTATGCTATCAAAGCCCTCTGACCTGGGCAGGTCTGTGATGAGGTCCATGGATATGTATTGGAATGGGCCTTCTCCTGCTGGTACATCAAAACATTGCAGAGGTGCTTTCCTTCGTGGGAGATTTGTCTTGGATTCCTGGCATTTAGTGCAACCCTTGTCAAGATGGTGACCCACTATGACCATAACACATCACCAAATTCCTTCTCCTTCCGTTCCCTTCTACTATGTTCTGTCTGATTCCATACATAGGTAGAAGCTTCCACAAGCTTCTGTTGAGTTCCATACTGTTCCATCTGACATCATTACCATCTACAGTTGATCTGAACATTCTAGCAGCTTCTGCCAACCATGTATATAAACCATTCACATTAGTAGAGATCAGCCCTAAGCTTGATCTCCTGTAGACACAGGTTGTCTCTAGTATCTTGCCTCACTTCCCTTGCAATCCATCTGCCAGACCCACAACATTACTGTTGGTGTCATTGGCCTTTGCTCTCTTATCACTGATCTAAGACATGTGCAAGTCTTAGCTACATCTCTTGAGATATCCCATCTTCGAGATCCCCAAACCTCAATATGAATCTCTTGAGATATCTCATCTCTGAGATCCCCAAAATATGAACAAATCATCTCATCACTGAAACACAACACACCGCTACCTGTTCATAGTGTTTTAAAGTCCGGTCCAGTCCGGTCTTTTTGCCTTTTTTAGATTCAACTGGACCAGGACCGGTCTTCCAGTCTTCAGATTTTACTGCAACCAGAACTGAAACCGATCAAGACCAGCAACCACGGTTGCCCTTTCCGGTTGCAACCAGTTGCAACCAGTTGCCTCTTCGGCCATGTCGGGCAATGCATCGCTGCGTGTCTTCCCCTACCCTGCCCTCCCTCCTTTGTGCCAGGTGGTCGATGCTGCACTTAGCCAAATCTTGTTCCCAGCCCTGAAGAAGGTCACACTATGCTATATGGATGACATAACGACTTTGCTCAATCACCTATTGCCTGCTCCACTGTTGAGGCCACCTGCTGTTGTCATTGACAAAAGCCAACATGCTCCTTCCCATCTCCAACTCGCCCCAATGGATGTTAATCACATCCTCTCAGACCTCTCCCAACATCAGTCTCTGATGTTGCTGTCATTCCAATGCCTGAGGATCAAGGTGTCCTTTCTCGGTGAGCTCGAATTGGTCAGCCTTTGAATCGGACGTCCTCACTAACGATGTTGAAACTTGTGGACGTGGAGGATCCCTCTTCACAGTTCCCACCCATCATCATTTCCTTCACCCTGACCACCACATGGACAGTCTACACTTTGAATTCGAAGCCATGCAGCTCTCCCAGCCACACAAGAAACATCCCCGGCCGTCACTTCGTGTTACAATTGGTGCGTTGCTCGCTCGTCTCACTCTCATCGAATTGCTCATTCACCATGCCAGCAGACGGTCACAACTTGTCGTTTAGTCACTCACACCTCCAACAGTCCCCACACTCAGAGGTGCACCCCAATGACTCAGCCTCTGTCGCTGATGATGCATCTGCAGTGGGATATGGCCATAAAATAGCCAGGGCTATACCATCTATCACAGGCCCAGTGGTTCCTGTGGATGACAGCACTTACATCTTCAAGTTCTGCACCCCGAGTGGAAATACCCATCGCTTTCAGGCGCAGAAGGATAACATCGAAAATTTGCACGACATCATCTGTGGGAAGTTAACAGCTGATTCATTCATCATGGAGTTCAAGCCCACTGACACGGATGATCCTGCCCCTGACCCAGTCAACTTCCAGCTAGCCTATATGGATGCAGATGGAGATGGTCCTCATGACATCTGACAGTGATGTTGCAGATGCTGTGGAGATCGCACATAATGCGGGGGTTGACCGTGTAGTTCTCATTGTGCAAGGTGGATGTAGTTGGGCTGAGGCTGGCACAGGAAAGAGTGAAATCGAAGCTGCTGCTGCTGCACAGAAGGAGATTCCCTGCAAATGCTCCTCCACCCACACACGGTGACTCTATTGATGCCTCAGGCTGGCTCGGGACATTACGGGGAGTGGAGTATGACAGTGCACAGCGTGTAGACCACGCGGCAGGGGGTTCATGTATATTTGGACTTTTCTTTACACCTAGATGCTTTTTACCACACTTGTATCTATCCTGCCTCAAGCCATGCCTGCAGACATTCGAAAGTCTAACCATGTACAAAAACCAAGTGAGAGAGCCAGACAAGGAAGGGATTCATCACAGAAAAGCAAAGGTTCAAAGGCACGCAAAGTCAGAACACCAAAACTGAAGAAACGAAAACGCACGACGTCGAGCGAAGGCTCACTGGAACTCAGCAAACAATCAGAAGACGAGGACAAGGAGACAGATGAGGACACACCAGCATCGAAGCAGCATAATCAGCACAAAGCCAAATCCCACTCGACCCATCACCATCGCTCCCATCCACTGTAATAGACCTTACTAATGAGGATAGCTCAGGCGATGATGAAGAGCTTTAGTAAGATGTCTTATTGTTCGATTACCAATGCCGGACCACCAGCTTACTATTCCATTTTCTGCTGACTTGTTGATTACTACTTGCTTACTCGTCTCTTAGAGTAGCTGACCAATATCTGTAAAACGCTTATGAAACACACTAGTCTGTACGATACAAATAGCCCTCCTTGCTGTCCCTAAGACAGCAAGTTGAGTCTCCTGTCTACATAGCAGAAAACCCAATTTACTCGGCTTCCTTCTCTTCCCTCTCACGTTCGACTTTCCATCTAAAGTTGGGTCTTGCGACGCATTGCAAGGCGGGAACCAACTCTTTATAAGCACCCTAGGAGAGGCGCTCTCTTAGCTCATCTATCAAACGCTCGTCAAATCCATCAGAGTCCTTAGCACCCATATATCCCAAACAGGCATACCGAACACCACTGACGCCCATATAACCCTTTTAGGCATACTGAATCATGTGACTCACATGACCACCTTAGGGCCGGTTCTCTTTTTGACTTCGCTTCTCGACGACATATCACGTGACACCATTAGGGCCAGCACAATAACGACTTTGTCTTACAGTCTAAAGTCACGGCGGTGACATCCACGATCCGTAGCCTCTAGTCGATCTGCAGTATCTGAGATCAAGGAGGTTGCTGTCTCCACAGAGGATGATGAGGATGACGACGTTGAGTTGCTGAGCATTGATACAAGGCACAGCAGCGAGTACAGGGATGTAAGTAGCCGTTCTAGGGCTCTATGTCTGTGATGCCAATATTAGCCTGTAGAATCTGAGCAATGACGACAGTGCAGTTGCACCAATCCCAAGGGAACTCCCAGTTAGAAAACAGCAGGCATCGGATCTACTCACAATATTCTCCGATACCTGCACAGTCAAGTTTTGCCATCTGGATGGGAAAGTCAAGTTGCTCAAAGGGAGGTGGTGCAAAGTGTGCAAGTGAGTTCTACGATATGTGCTTGGGAAGGACATCACTTACACATGCATGAAAGGGATGACAAACTATGTGCAGAAGCATGGCAGATGCAAAGCTTTCCACATTGGTTTGAACTCATCATGCCGCCAACATATCTGAGGGCACTATACACTGTATAAGGAATGCTGTGCTGAGCTGGGGTTAAATGAAAATCACCATGCAATACCACACGATATTGTAAGGGCCAAAGTAGACACGATGAAACAGAAAAAGGGTGGCCAACAGAACTTAGATGGCATCGTTCAGAGGGTTTCGCAGTCAGCAGAATTTTCATGGGAAGGGATTTTGAAAGCAGTTGCTGAGTTTATTGTCTGTGACAACCAGGTAAGCGATGTCAATTGCATGTGTGTGGATGGTGCTTCAATGTCTTGCAGAGCTTAGTTGTGATGAATAAGGCAATGTTCCGAAATTGTCTGGTTGCCATGCGTCCGAAATCCACATCTGTCGACTTGCCCTCCACTCATGATGTATCAACATATATTTACAATGCCTTCAACAAGTTTCTAGATGAGCTCAAGGGACAGATGCAGGTAATTATTATCAACATGCCCTTTTTACTAGTATTCTGACTTCTAAATACACAACATCAGGCCAAGACTACAGGATGTGTCTTGACAACAACAGACCTCTGGTCTGTCAACCAAACGAAAGTGTCGTTTATGGGCATCATGGCCCACTGGATCCAGTGCAAGAGCCCCAAATCCTGGTCATTGTGCCATGCAGTTGTCGCCTTTAAAGGCATCGTTGGGGAGCACACTGGCGAGAATCTTGCACGCTATTTCATTGCCTTATGCAAGTGGGCAGGTATACTTGATTCTGGTAATCCAAAGGCAAGTCTGTGCTATTTTAACATATCCACAACGAAGCTCATAGCTAGTATACTTTGATAGCTTTTCTGTGTGACTGCGGACAACACTAGCAACAATGACACAACATGCAACCACATCGAGATGACACTTTTTGCCAATTGCATTTACTGTTTCAGCTCCGAGCAGCATCGCCTTCCTTGTCTCACACATGTCATGAACCTTGCTATTACAGACTTTATGAGCGTCATCATGAAGATGGCTCATGTGAAGACTATGATGGCTATCTGGGAGTTTGATCCGACGCTCCCTCAGAACCAGGTCTTTGGAGACTCTCTCGACGTCATCACTGCAATTTGAACCCTCGCTATCAAGATACAGGCCTCTGGACAGCATGTTGCATACTTCAAGTGGCTATAGAAGGAGTGCGGAATAGACATTCTGCTGAAAATCCCACTACATAGTAATGTGCACTGGGGTACAGCAGGTGGTATGCTTGCACACTCATATAATTTATGACAGGTATGACTATTTTTGTTATCAGACGTTGTTCTAACCTAAATACCAGGCCATTAACCTGTTTATAAGCTCTGCTGATGAGCTCTTTGGTCCAATCACCTCAATCTGATGCCCTGGTTATCCGGTCAAACACATTCCATGGACTGCTTTCATGCTTAAGTCATCTGACTGGGAGTGTGTTAATGACACACGTTCCATTTTATCTGACGCGGATAGCATCCAACATCTTTTTTCATACGAAAACAAGCCAACCCTGTGGCGTGCCATCCCAGCATTTGAAGAGCTCCAGACTGCATGGGAAGGGAAGCGTGCCTTGCAGAAGTATGACCTGTATAAGGATGCTCTTGACTGTGCACTTCAGAAGCTGGGCAAGTATTACTCCAAGTTTGATGAGAAAAATGTCTATGTTCTTGCTCTTGGTAAGTTTCATTTTGGTTCTTTGTGATGTAATTATGCTAACCAACTGTCTAGTACTACATCTGTACTATAAACTTGCCTATATCAAGATGGCTTGGGGGGGTGCCAAAGAAGAGAAAAGGGAACGCAAGGCTGGAAACCTTGATGCCAAAGACTGGCATGATGAGGCATTGCAGATAGTCCAACAGACCATGGAAGAATATCGGAATCAACAAGTCAAAGATGGCAATGATGCAGGTAAAATTCCGACTGCTAGGCAGGTTGGTAATAGGCATCAGCTCGAGTCAGAGTATGATCACCACCATCGCCAGCTCCTTTGATCCAGGCACTACATGCCAACAGTGGTGGATGGAAGGAAGAACTGTGGCGATACCTTCATGACATGCCTGCTAATGTAACAAAGAATACTGACATTATTGCTTGGTGGGCAGTAAGTACCCTTTTCTTTTCTGTCTTTTGCTAATGTGTGTACTTATTGTTTTATAGGACCATTCTAAGGAATATCCA
>WNFQ01019198.1_pt1 | contig 16665 bp, 16 predicted proteins | sample 5400171 | NCBI WGS metagenome assembly WNFQ01 (sample SAMN13153356, study PRJNA577476) | soil metagenome | isolation source: 20 cm soil under Madrone tree | place: USA:California | collected 2016-06-14 | reverse complement strand
ATTACCGATTACTGACTACCGATTACTGACTACCGGCTGTCACCAATGGCCAACGAAAGGCTGCTACAACTTGCACCCGATCTGAGGACAGTGGCTCCTCGAAGTCCACGCGCGCCACTCGGGGCTTACGGCGTTCTCGCCGCGCGAATGTTAGATAAGTGCCGAGCCGAGCTTGCCGGCAAAGGCGGCGATTACCATTTCAATTGTCCAATGGATCAAGTCTTTTTCCGATTCACGAAGATCGATCCGCAGAAGCTCAGAGAATTCATAGCCACCGGAGCAAGCGACGAAGAGGTGGCCCACTGGATCGAGTTAAATTCGAAGGTTCAAGATCCCGGTAAAATCGCGACTTGGGCACGCCTGTTTCGGCTAAATCCTTTCACACTTTTACTCGATCTGGATGATTGGATTCATACCCGGCGAGCAGCCAGGAAAGGATGATACGCAGAGCAATTGGCAACGTCGTAACGCCGGGAACTGAATCTGAGCGCCTTGGCGTTTGGTCCGAAGGACCAGGAAACATGGATCGTCGGGGTGTTGAGGGATCAACGTGTCTGGTCCCTTCGGGCTAGCTAACGATCCTGTACCTCACGAACGCAATATTCGAATACGGCCGCATATCATCACTCCACCGCTCCAGGCTCACAGAGCCTGGCTTCGGCGGATCTGTTTCGCCCTGCGATCACCCCGCGTTTTTCCGTTCGCGCTTTCCGCTTTAAAGTTCGATACGCGCAAACAAATAGCTACCCAACACCAGCAATCCTGCTGTCAACCCAACCAGCGCGATAAGATCAGTGCCCAGGCCAAAATGCGTGATGCCGGTCAGTGTATAACGCAATCCGTCCACTCCGAATGACAACGGATTGATGCTGGTAATAAAGGCCAGTGGACCGGGTAAATTCCTCAGCGGGAAGAGTGCTCCCGAAAGGAAGAACATCGGCATCACCAGTAAGTTAATAATGAGTTGAAACCCCTGGAAATCAGAGAGCCGCGCGGCAATCGCTGTGCCCATTGCGGTAAACATCACGCTGATCAGCACCATGAAGAGGAAGGTTAATGGCAACAGAGCAAATGTCGCCGGACGAAATCCCGCGACCAGACAAATGGAGATCACAATTACGCCTTGGATGATGGCAACGGTGGCTCCTCCCAAAGTGCGCCCGATCATTATGAGAATCCGCGGAACCGGAGCAACGAGCGTTTCCTTGAGAAACCCGAACTGGCGGTCCCAAATCAATTCCATGCCGGAAAAAACCGATGTGAAAAGCAGCGTCATACCAATGATGCCGGGCGCCAAAAACTGAATATAGCTTCCTTGGCCAGCCTTTTGAGAAACCGGCTCCATCCCGAATCCTAATCCCAAAAGAAACAGAAGAGGCTGACCAAGGGAAGCGATGATACGGGCTCGCGAACGCACATACCTCTTCAGCTGCCGAATCCAGAGAATGTAGATGGTCGTCATGTACGGGTCATGGCCAGGTCTTCGCGAGTCGGACGAAACCCGACTCCACCCCAACCCGTCGCGCCATAGTCTGGGCGAAGGCGGAAGCCTGCGTCGCGGCCGAGCTCGAAGCGCTCGCTCAACTCCATGGGAGGGCACTCCAAAGTGCAACGGCGGCAGATCTGCCAAGCACCGGATCTGTGAGCCTCGGGTAGCATTGATCAGCGGTTTGATTGCTCATCTCTTTTTCTTCTTCTAGGTTTTGAATTCTGAATTCCTGGCTCGAGGGGGGGATTACCGTCTCCGAAACATTCGAGCCATCTGTCGCATCCGCTCGACTTGTCCAGTCTCTTCTTCTCGAATCGAAAAACCGGTCAGCTGCAAGAATGCGGCCTCCAACGAGTCGGCACCGGTTTTCTCTTTCAATTCGGTTAACGTACCTTGCGCGACAATGGCTCCGTGATCGATTATTGCGATACGTTTGGCCATACGTTCGGCCTCATCCATGTAGTGGGTGGTGAGGAAGACCGTTATACCCTGCTCCTCATTCAATCGCCTAATGTGGGTCCAAAGCTGATTCCGCGTCTGCGGATCCAATCCGAGTGTCGGTTCATCCAGAAAGATAATCTTGGGCGTATGCAGCATGCACCGCGCGATTTCCAAACGCCGGCGCATCCCGCCGGAGAAATTCTTTACTAAATCGGCTCGCCGATCCCAGAGCTGAAACAGATTCAAAAGCTCTTCGATTCGTGCTCTCCGCAGCTTTTTCGGCACAGAATAAAGAGCGCCATGTAGATCCATGTTTTCGTAGGCGGTTAATTGATCGTCCAGGCTCGGATCCTGAAAGACGATCCCAAACCGTTTGCGCACTTCGCTCTGATTATTGCTTGGATTAAGCCCGTCTACTTCGACTTCCCCGCTCGTCGGCCTCAGCAGGGTGGTCAGTATTTTGATGGTGGTGGTTTTTCCTGCTCCATTTGGTCCGAGGAAGGCAAAAATCTCGCCCGCCTTTACTTCAAAAGAGACGTCTCGGACCGCCGTGATCGAGCCATACTTTTTTACCAGATTGGCAACCCTGGCCAAATCTGCAGCCTGGTAGAGCGCTTCAATCATGCTTCGTTCATCGGCTTTTCCCGTCCCCGCAATATCAAATGCAGTTCCGTGGTCAACCGACGTCCGAATAACTGGCAACCCCAACGTCACATTGACTCCGGTTTCGATTCCCAGGACTTTGATTGGACCGTGGCCCTGGTCGTGGTACATCGCTACGACTAGATCGAAATCACCCCTGGTCGCTCGATAAAATAACGTGTCCGCCGGCAACGGTCCCTCCACTTCGATCCTGTCATGCCGGCAAGCAGCGATCGCTGGAGCTATTTTCTCTTCTTCTTCTCCTCGTCCGAAGAGGCCGTTTTCGCCAGCATGGGGATTAATCCCACAGACGCCGATTCGTGGCTGTTTAATTCCCGCATCCAGCATGGCCGCGTGGCCGCGTCGAATCGTTCGCTCCACCAGGCCCGGCTCGATCTTGGCCACGGCATCAAGCAGCCCGATATGCGTCGTTACATGCACAACCCGCAATTTCGGCGTCACTAAGAGCATCGATACTTCAGGCGTGCGAGTAAGGGAAGCGAGCAACTCCGTATGGCCGGGAAACTTGTGCCCAGCGGCATGCATCGCTTCTTTGTTCAACGGAGCCGTACAAATCGCATCTATCTCGTGGGCCATTGCCAACGCGGCGGCCTTCTTAACGTATTGGTAGGCCGCTTCGCCACCCTCTGCAGATAATTTGCCGAACGGAAGGTCCGAGGAGAGTGCGGTTACGCCAAGGCAATAAAGTTTGGTCCGATCAGCGGTAAGCTCGGCCGGCTTGCTAATTTGCTCGACGCGCATAGGCGATTTCGTGATTTGAACCGCCGTCTCCATTCTTTTCACGTCACCAACTACCAAAGGAAGACAGCGTTTGTACACTCCTTCTCGCACCAATGCCTTCGCGATCACCTCGGAGCCAATGCCGGTTGGATCGCCCATCGTTATCGCGATCACTGGCAACGATTCCGGTTTCTCCTTCTCCGTACTATTCATCGTTAAATCCTCATTTTTTTAAGAAACCTGTAGTCATTTCGGAGCGTATCGGCATGGCCGAAGCCGCCCGCCTTTACGACTACCAATAACGGTCTTGGAGTCGGGACAAAGGCGAGCGAAACGCCTGGTTCCAATTCATCTAACAATTGAAGCTTTTGCGCCCCTATGCATTCTAATAGAGCACGGCAGGTCTCGCCGCCAGTGACTATCACGGCGCCAACTCGGTTGAGCAACGGTGCCAGCAAGCCACCGAGAAATCGGCTGGGCCTAGCATCTTCCGGAAATACGTCGCCGGCGTTAATTGCTACCGCCAAGTCTAGTCCGGAATCCAAAAGTCGCACCAGTTCCGGCTGTAAGTTCGCCTGCGTCGCTAATTCCTCTGGACCCAACAAGAAACACTGAAGTCCGGCGAGTTCGCGCAATTTAGAAAATTGGGTTTGCGAATTCGCAGCGAAACTTCCAACCGCAATCAAAATGCGTTTACTTAGCTGCCGTGGCACTGGGATCGTGAGATCGCTCGCGGGAAAGAGCTTGAATAATTGCTTGGCTAGCCCACCTGATCCGGCAAAAAGACATTGTGGACCAAGTTCGAATCCGGCTTGCGCGATCTGAAAGAGATCTTCGTCGTGCTCGGCGTCGCAGAGAATGGTCCTGCATCCCTCGCCTACTAGATCGCTTATCGTACGATGAATTTCTTGTTTGCCACGGCGCACTGTCTCCAACGGTAGAGATTCCATTGTTAGGCCTACGTCCGCCATCTGGGTAACAAAGCCAGGTCTGGGGGCCTTGGCGTTCCAGAATTGGGTTTGCTCAAGCGGTTCTCCGTCGACCAGAATCTTTCCGCCGACGGTAATCCGCCGGTTCGCTGGAAAAGCCGGAGCGAAGAGAATGAACCGCTTGCCTGCAGCCGTCCGGGTTGCAGCGAGTTCCACTGCGACATGGCCACGCAGCGTCGAGTCAATCTTTCGATAAAGAAAAAGATCGGAGCGCGGATGGATCTTTTCCAGGCTTTTAAACGTCAGCGTGCGCGCACGCTCTACCTCAATTTCCCTGGTGTTCAAATCGATCGCGGCAACCGCCGTGCGCGATTGCTCTGCGCTGTCGGCGGTGAGAAAGACCTCCGCGTCCAAGCCCGCATGTAGCGCGGAAACGGCAGAGTCGGCAGCTCCCGCCAGGTCATCTGCCAAAATCAAACAATTCGTCATTCCGCCTTCCCTTCAGACTTGGCAAAACGTTCGGCCCACCAGGCAGTGAGAAAAGGCACGACCACGGCGGTAATGACAACTGTCCCCGCACTGGTGGCGGCCGCTAGACCAGCGGTTCCGGTCCCACCGGTGAAACGATCAGCAAGAATCAGAAAAAACCCCGACACGATAACCACAAATAGCCCTAAGCCAAGACCGAGTAATCCGGCGGTTACTACACTGCCCAAATTTAGCGTTCCACCCAGCGGAAAGGCAAAAAAGGGTATCATCACCGGAACTGCGCGGCCCAAAAACTCTCGCAACTCGAAATCAAGAGTTCCGAGAACCATTCCGCAGACCAATGGGAGCACGCTACCGACCAAAGTCTGCCACGGAAAGGCAGAAAGACCGGCGACACCCAGACTCACCATGGTGAGGAACGGACCGCTTTCTATCGACATAATCGAATATGCCGCAGCGTCTTCTGCGCGTCCGTATCGGCTCACCAGGGACATATACAAGCCACCGTTCGTGTCATTAATCGCGGCCACCAAGGCCAATGCGGAAAGGCCGGCAAAGAATCCCTGATCAATTGGATGTTCTCCCAGGAAATGGCCGGCGATCAATCCGACCGCGACACCTAACAAAATCTTTATCGCAAAAAGGCTCCCCCCTTTTTTGGCAATGTAGCCGGTCATCTTCACATCAATCGTCGAGCCCATACAAACGTAGAAGACGGCGAGAATCGGCAGCGCACCGCTAAAAAGCGCAGCAGTAAAGGAGCCGAAAAACTTTGGAAGATCAGGCGCAAAGGTTGCGACAATACAGCCGGCCAACAGAGGAGCCACCATCATGCCACCCGGCAGCCGCTCAACCGTTCTTTTGATGGGAATTTGCATCAGAAAGTACCAAGCTAGCTTAACCAATCGTTTAAGCCATTTTCATTGGTCGAATTCTCGTTTACCAACCGAGACCGGCAGGCATCGTAGGCGCAACTATCGGATTGGCTCACCGGTAGAGATAACAACCGGATACGATTGATTCGCGTAAAGAACGGTCGGGAGGACGCGTCCTTGCGCGCGACGACGGAGACTTTGTCTAGTCGGGGGAAGCGTTTCCCCAGAATATTTATTCTTGGTCAGATCGCGGCGCCAAAACACTCCACGACGGTTCCAGAGGAATGTGGTAGCTGATCATTTCCTCGAGGTGTTCCTTCAGCTTTGCCTGGACACTCAGCGCCGGATAGAGCGTCTCGAGAAAGCTACGAAGAGCGTCACTGCTTCTCCAGAAGGTCGTACTGGCGAAGCGATCCGGCAGTCGACCCAAACGGGACAGAGTGTTACCAATCATCCCACCGCTGGAAAGTAATCCGGGCCGCCAAATATCAAATTGCATAGCGAGAAACAACGGCGAAGAGTCCGGCCGCAAGGTGAGATCGGCGATCCGAACCGTTCCAGCTCCAGCAATGGCAACTCGCGGATCTGCTTCTTTCATTGTCATAATGACATGACCGGTGTCAACCCGGAGCGCGGAGTATGTGTCACGCTGGCGATCGGCCAACGAATCATGCTGTTCCCGCATGAAATCGGAATACAACCGTTCGTTTTTCCAGTATGCGACAATGACAGCAGAATTCGGGCGGTCGCTTTCCCATCCGCCTATTTGTGCGATAAAGCCGGGTACCGACGCTAAACCCTTCCAAGCCGATGCCTGACTTTCGGTAAACTGGGTGCGGAAGTCATCTGGAACAGTCGCAACAATCAACTTTGAAATTGTAGAAATGAATTCGCTGGGAGTGCGGGTCGGCAGGAGGCGCGCCCTGCCCAAGAGTGCGCACTCCCAGCGAATCCATTTCTACAATTTCAATTCCCAGGTCTCGCCAACCAACTTTACGCCGAAGATCTGGTGCGGCTCCTCATGAATGAGACAAAAGCCAGCTTGGTCGTAAAGGCGACGTGCGGTCGCAAGGACGTTATTTGTCCAAAGTACGATTCTACGGTATCCGGCTTGCCGAGCGAAACGCACACACTCCGTCACCAGACGTTTGCCTATCCCAAGTCCTCGTGATCGTGGTTCAACCAGCAGAAGTCGGAGTTGAGCAACGGTCTTGTTCTTGGCCACCAGAAATGCGCAGCCTACGTTCTGTCCCTCCCTTTCAGCGATCCAACACCGCTCGCGCTTTGGATCATGAGTGGCGAGAAAATTAGCCGCGATTTCGGCGACCAAGCCCTCGAATTGCTCGTTCCATCCATATTCTTGTGCATAGATCACCCCATGCCGCTGAACGATCCAGCCGATATCGCCAATTTGATGAGTCCGCAGGATAAAGGAATTGTCTGGCTTCGCTGGAGAACCGAGCAGCCTCTCGATGGTCTGCATCGCCCCGACCAATTGCCGCTGTTCGGGCAGAGCCAAGGTCCCCAGTAAACGTGTCACCTCATTCTGCGAACCCAGGTTCAAAGTATCGAATGCCACTGCTCCTCCTCTGGTCAGTTTCAAAATGCTCCGCCGGCCGTCGGTCGCGCAACGCTCTCGTTTTATCAAACCCCGTCGGGCAAAACTCGCCAGGATGCGGCTCAGATAACCTGGATCAAGGCCTAGTCGATCGCCTAATTGCGTTGCGGTTGATTCCTCTCGGTGCGCCAATTCATAAAGAACTCTTGCTTCGGTTAAGGAGAAAGGGCTCTGCGCGAGCGACTCGTGTAAGACGCCGATCTGCTGGGTATAAAACCGGTTGAAAGTCCGAACCGCCGCGACCCGTTCCAGAAATTCACCATCGGTCGTGATGCTCATCAGAGATTTTAGTTGTTTTAGTCAACTATTTATTTGCCTGTTGTCAACTGTCGGTGTTTGGCGCTCCTCGACAACGACGGGCGACCGCCATTCGCGAACCGGGCCATGGCGACTGCACCCAATGGTCGATACGCCGATACGCCGATACGCCGATACGCCGATACCGGCGTTACCGAGCCCGCGGTTTCTGGTGGCGTCAGACCAGCAGCTCTGCATAGACTCCACGACCGAGCCGAACCAAACTTCAATGGGACAGTCGCCGTTACCATCACTCCAACACTCCATTGCTCCAACACCCCATCACTCGGCCACTTCGTCCGACTTCCACGCCTTTCGCATCGCTCTGCTCTTGATGGCGCTGCTTGGCGGAATCTTGATCTTCCTGTTCCCCGGTTTCCCCGAGCAGGATTCAGGTTACCATTTTGTGATGACCCGAGCCGCCTGGCATCAGCCGGTCTATTTCGTCGATGTTTGGGCTCGTCCACTTTACACGTTTGCATTTTCTGGACCGGTTTTGCTGGGGTTTAAGGCAGCGCGCTATTTTGCTCTCGCCATCAGCCTTTTGATCGCCTGGCAAACCTGGAAGCTTGCTCTGGACTTGCGGCTGCAACGAGCTTGGTTGACGCTTCCTTTACTGCTCGCTCAGCCCACTTTTTTCGAGCTTTTCACCGATCTGCTAACCGAACCCCTTTTCGCCCTGATCTTCGTCGTAGCGTTGCGACTACACCTGCAAGGCCGAATCAAAATGGGCATGGCCGTTGCCTCCCTCCTGCCTCTCGCGCGTCCGGAAGGTGTGTTCCTCTGCCTACTCTGGGGCTGTTGGGTCTTGAACGCTCGTCGGCAAACTGCCCGGCGCGCTTCTTTCTGGGCGGCTTCTCTGTCTCTACTTGCTGCCGGCACAATCCTCTGGTGGGCGGCCGCCTGCATAATCACTGGCGATCCGCTCTTTATCGCGCATAACTGGCCAACCCATTGGCAGCAGGGAATCTACGGACACGGCTCCCTCTTGAGCTATTCGAATCGAGCCTGGGAATTTGCCGGTCCACTGCTCGTCCTTTTTCTGCTGATCGGACTTCTACGTTTGCTTTGGTTGAAAAAACACGCATCGATCACAACCGCCTGGCTCTTATTTTTTCTTCTGCATAGCGTGTTCCGGGCTTATGGTCTCTTTGGTGAGGCCGGATATCCGCGATACATGGTTTCGCTCGCTCCCGCTACCGCGGTCATCACATTGGTCGGCTGGAACACGTTGGGCTCCTGGCAAAACGAGTGGTTCCGACGCGCTCGGCCAATCTTTGGATCAATCGTCCTCGTCGGTTCGCTGGTGATCTCCTTCCTGTACCTGGACTCATTTGTTTGGACACGTGACTTCGTAGCCATCCGGGAGATGCTCAGTTGGTTCGAACAGAATCGCCGCTCGGTGCGCAGCCTTATCTGGAGCGACGTTGGCATGTGCATTCAGACCAACAATGACCTCAGTACTGCGCCGGCACTGAGCGAAGATCGCGAGCGTAACCTCAATGTTTTGCAACATGCTCCTTCTCAAACATTGGTGTTTTGGGATGATAATATCGGGCCGAATTGGTTCGGTCTCAGCGCCCAAGAGATCCAAAACGCGGGATTTCAATTGCTGCGGGTTCGGCAATACACCATGCCGGGCGTCGTGATGCATGGCGAAATTGGTGACTGGCAATTAACCCGCAGGATCGAGCTAAGCCTGCTCTACAAGCCCTAACCAAGCGCGGGCAAACGCACCTCCCCCGTGCGGAGCGTCGCAGCTGGAAGCTGCGGCGGTGTGTTTGCTCAGCCTCGCGCCTTTCCTTTATACTCCGCCTCAGTTCAGGAATCCGCTTTAAAAAAGCCTACAATCCTGGCTAATCTCGCCCGCGTGCAGCTAACCTATTTCTACGATGTTTGTTCGATGTGGTGTGCATTAGGTGATGAGGTACTCGCCAAAATTCGGGAACAGTATGGCCCGCGGGTTCCGATTACTCGAAAGATCGCGTTGATCAATGAAGGTGAACCAATGGATGCGGGCCCGGAACAGGAGCGTTGGTTTTACGATCGGTGTGAGGTTGCAACCGGCCGGCGGTTCGATCACCGTTGGATCGAAAGATCGGGTCAAACTACCTGGTTACCCAACCGACTAATCCATATCGCCGAGAAGCTGGGAAAAAGCCGGGAAGTGCTCGAGGCGCTCAAGCATGAGGGTCTAACCAAGGGTAGATTCATTCTGCGCCGCGAGATCGCGCTCGATATTGCGATCGCAGCCAGCGGTATCGAACAAGCAAAATTCGAAAGCCTTCTCGACGATCCGGCAACGATTGAAGAGATTTGGGCCACTACTGCCGAATTCAGTAGATTTCAGGTGAATCAACGTCCCACGTTTGTGATCCGCAACGGCATCGATGATACCGCTATTTTCAGTGGCCTTTATCGCCCGGAACCGATCCTTTCGGCGCTGGCCGCGATGATCGCTGATGAGGATTCGTATGGACGTTTCGCTTCGAGTCATCCGCCGATTCCGCAATAGAAGAAAGAGTGCTCACGTTAAACGGATTCGTCGGTAACGGCGACTGTCCCGCTACACCACCGAATGTAGCCTGACCATAAAGCTTGTCCGGAGTTGCTGACGTGGCGCCTCGACAACCCTCAGTCGCCATCGCTCTGCAAACCGGAAACCGAACGCGCGATGGCCTCCTCGCGAAAATCGCAACCGCGCTTTGCCGTCCGCGCTTGATAGCTGCTTCGGCGATACTCTTGATCCAATCCCGGTTGATGGCGTTGTGCAGACAATCGTCTTTACCGAAAACCAGGACGGCGGAGTTAGAGCCACCTTCGCACACGTTGGCAGTATTCCCTGTACGATTGACCGAAATGTTCGATCATCAATTTTTCCTCAAATGGTATCTGAACAAAATTAATTAAGAGAAAAAAAGCCACCGGCGGAATAAGGAAAAAAAGGGATTTGGTTAGAAAGAAGAGCCCTATCAGAAGTAGCTCGAAGCCGAGATACATCGGATTGCGAGTAATGCGAAATGGGCCACCGATTACTACCCTCGTTGGCTCGTCGCCGGGACGTAACGACGTGCCTGCCCTACGGAACGCTAAGAAGCCTGAAAATCCGGCGATGAAACCGATGACCACAAAGAATGCGCCGATAGCTCGACCGGCGGGAATTGAGATTGTGGCCAGAGGAATGACCGCCTGCAAACCGCTGCTCACAAGCAGCAGAACCAGCACGAGAAAAGGAGGTAGAATCAGCGGAGGCTTAGCGCGCACGGCAACAGACAAGTACAGCGAATTCAGAGATTCAAGACAAATAGAATGAACTGGTCGTCGGGCCGCTCTGCCGATCGGAGACCAATTACAAGCCTCTCTCGAAAGTGGCGACTGCGCTCTGCAGCGGGTCTCGGTGACTACTCCGCCGATACTCTTAATCAGATCCCAACTTGTCGCTTCGTTAGGATCCGGCAGCTGCCCATGCGTGTCAACTTATGGAAGAGTAGTCGCAGCTTCTAGCTGCGAAAGGTATCGTACGCTCACGATGTTTCATGGCCGCGGTTACTCTGCGAGAGATGTTTTTTGGAAGTAGCGGTTGATAGTGTGGAGCGTTCTGAGCGGGCCACGCGTTCCGCACCTGGAAGGTGCGTCTACTTTCCTCGAGTTGACGCGTATCGGCGGGCGCCGGACCGCTACCGAAGAATGCCAGAAACTCGCGGCCTCACGACCTCAGATAACCGATCAGATTCGCCCGGCAGTCGATCAGCCTTTTGTATTGAGCAACCGGGTCTGGCATTGAAGCCAAGTTTTCCGCAAGTAACTCCGCCAACGCAGCATTTGCACGGACCCGCGGAAGCGGCACGTGAAAAACCCGGATTCCAAACAGGATTAAATCGCGCGCCAAGCCAATGAGCGCCTGCCATTCAATCCGTAAATCGACCTCAGCCGGATCGGTCGCAACGCCAATCGCCGGAATCCTTCGACGTGGATGTTGATCCAGCGCTTGCGATCCCGTAAGTCCCCAATTGGTCCGCTGAAAACAACGTTTTGAATCAAGACGCGATACGAATTGGCTAATTTTCGCTGCCAGCAATTGGTTCATTCCGGGCACCGGAGCATGTGTCGTAAACAGGCTTTTCCCTACCTTGTCATGTAAACTCCACCCAGACGGAAAACAGACGCAGCCTCCGAGTACGTGATTTGGCTCGTTCTTATCTAAAACAACGAAATCTGGTTCCCAACTGGAACCTAAGCTTTTGATGTCATCTTTTGCTGCCGCCGGCTCCCACTGCTGGACCGGCGATACCAGAGCTTGCCAGTGGGTCCGTTCGAGCGCTTGCATGTAGTCTGCAGGTCGCTCCTGCAGAAGTTTCCGCCGTTGCCGAAGAATTTCTTTGTTTCCGTGATTGGCAAAGAACTCCTCAGGTCGCAACGGAGTTATGCCAATTGAGAATCGGAACCCGTCGCGCGAAAAAAGCGCTTCCGATAACAGCTCGGATATCTTTGATTCTGCCCAATCTTGGTTCACTGCCTAGTCGGCGGCGGTTGATCCGGTCCGGGCTTTCCCAATGCGCCACCAGCCAAAAGACTGACCAGCGTCTCGTATTGACCATTGGGCACCAAAGTCACATCGGCGTTACCTTTCACAATCCGATCAACCTCCAAGGTTTCAAATACAGCATCCAGCACCTCCGGATCTTGTCCGATTTCGCGCAATGCTTCTCCAACCAGTTTAGGCCTGACTGAGCGAGCTCGAGCAAATTCCGCGGCCGATTGCCGCTCGGCAGCGCTGGTGATGATATCTACTTGGTTTGTCCCTGCCTGCCGGATCGCTGATGTCACCTGCCTAAGACGGTTAACCACTTTGTGCTCGATCTGCCTAATCATCTCCGAATCGCGAAAATGAACTTTTCGGACGTATACCGAACCAAGTTGATATCCCCATTCGTCGGATTTAGGCGAGACTTCCTGACGAACGACCCACCGTGGCATTCGCTACATTAGCGCGTAGCGAACCTTGAGGATCGGTATTCTTAAATAGGAAATCCACTGGGTTACGCACTCGCATTTCGTACCACACCCCGACCCCCATTGGCGTCCCTTCTTCGGAGTTCACCGGATTGCTGCGCAGGTATTCCTGATCCAGCCGCCGATCGATTTCATATATTCGGCCAAAGAAGCGCACCAGCGCGGCTTGCGGCCCTAAGTCGATCCAGAGCAAATGCAATCCGGGTTCCTCGACCACGCCTAACACCTTTCCAAACAGGAGATATACCTTACAGCGGCCTTCCGAAACGGTGGTATAGAAATTGAACGTCTTGAGGATACCCAGAGCTACCGGCAACGCGACCCAGCAAAATATGAAAGTGAACACAAATGTGATTAGAAAGATCGTCATCGGTTCTCCTTTCTCGCCAGCACAATTCGACGCGAACGCGAAAACAATTCCAGGCGGACATTTCTCAGATAGGCCGCAACCGCCGTGGCGCCACCGCGTTTCAGTTCTGTGATCTGTTGGGCCAGCCAACGCAATGGTTGGACCTCGGCTTCTGCCCGGTTCGTCTCGATTTCCACCGCTCGTTTGGATTGCTCGATTTTCTGGTCCGCGGTCGCTTGGGCCAAACTCAGATTGGCGGAGACCTCGTTGTGCGCGGTGTTAATTGCGGCCAGCGCCGATTCAATTTCCGGAGGGGGATCGATGCCGGTAATTAATGAGGCGTCAAGCACCATCCCATAGCGAGCGGAGGACGACAGGCATTCGCGATCCATTTGCTCATTCAGATCGTTCAGATTTTTTCGCAGATCATTTATGGACACGCCCGCCTTGGCCAAGCTTTCGCTGCTCTTCTCTGTCGCAGTCACCTCGCCGGTCACAATCGGTGCTTCGTATTTGGCAATCCGCTCACGTAGGATAGAAATAAAATAGCCGAGGACGTGAGAAATCGGCTTTTTAACGCCGAACAAGTAAGCATAGAGATTCTGTTCACTTACTTTGTACCGGATTTGTCCGCTCAATCCGATGTTCAGCTGGTCCTTGGTCACTGCCTCAAGAACGGTGCCGTTTGCGTTGGCTGCTGGAGCATCCGGATCAAACGCAACATTGATTGTCTGAATGGCCAAACTCACTTTATAGATCCGCTGCCACGGCATCCGCAGATATGGGCCTCCCGGACTGATCACCCGAATCTGCGGATATTCATATCGTTCCCGATTCTCTGGAGTCAGATACTCCGCGATCGGAAGATCTAACGTCGTCTTCTTCCCAATACGTTCGGCCCGTCCAAAATTCGTTACTACGGCCCGCTCGTTCTGATTGACGGTGTAGACGCCTCCGAGCAGGCAGTAAATCAACAGAAAGGCGATAACTCCGAAGACGATGCCAAAAATCGCTCCCATGGGAGCGGTTTATAGTTCATGCCATGGAGCCAGAGCAAGCGGCATCTCGTTCTCGAAAAACCGGTTTGCTCCTGAAATGAGATTGGCCCATCGTCGTCAGATGGACGCCAACCCGTATCAGAAGCTTTTAGATCGCGGCAGAGAGATAAGCCTCTTGAGATCAGCATCCCAGGTGCTCGAATGGGATGAGCAAACCTACCTGCCGGCGAAGGGGGTAGAGTATCGGGCCGAACAGCTGAGTTATTTCGGAGCAAGGGCGCACGCGCTTTTCACGGATCCGGTGGTCGGAGAATGGTTGGAGTCATCTCGTCAAGCTGGTTTTGCCCCGGAGTCTGATGAAGGCGTTAATATCCGCGAATGGAGCCGAAGCTATGAGCGTGCAACCAAATTGCCGGTGACCTTTGTCGAAGAATTCGAAAAGACGGCGGCTCTGAGCCGGGAAGCATGGAAACACGCGCGCCAAGCCGGAGACTTTTCGGCGTTTCAACCCCATCTGCAGAAGATCGTGTCCATGACCATCGAGAAAGCGCAGCGGTACGGGTTTGCGACTTCGCCTTACGACGCACTACTCGAAGATTACGAACCGGGAGCAACCGCGGCCTACGTTGCCCCGGTTTTTGCCGAGTTAAAGCCGGCTCTCAAAGAGTTGGTCCAGCAAATCGGCAATCCCTCAGCCGGCGAATCGCTCACCGGCAACTATCCCATCGCCAACCAGCAAGCATTCAATCGGATCGTTGCCGAAGCGTTCGGTTATGATTTCGCTGCGGGACGGATCGATACTACTACCCATCCTTTCGCTACTTCATTGGGGCCTTTCGATCATCGGATCACTACGCGTTATGACGAAAAGCTTTTCCAGACCTCGCTTTACGGCATCTTGCATGAAACTGGCCACGCATTGTACGAACAGGGCCTGCGTCCGGAAGCGTTCGGCACACCGGTGGGCTCGGCAGTTTCACTCGGGCTTCATGAGTCACAATCCCGTCTCTGGGAGAACCACGTTGGTCGCAGCCGTTCTTTTTGGGAAAGGTGGTATCCCGTCGCTTCCGAACACTTCACTGACCTCAAACGATTCGGAATCGACCAAATCGTTCACGGTATACAGAAAGTAGCCCCGTCCTTTATTCGCGTTGAAGCCGACGAAGTAACCTACGATCTACATGTCCTGCTGCGTTTCGAAATCGAGCTCGGGTTAATCGAAGGCAAGATTGCTGTGCGCGATCTACCGGAAATCTGGAATGCTAAATTCGAAGATCTCTTTGGACTGAAGGTCTCTAATGATCGGATCGGTGTTTTGCAGGACATCCATTGGAGCATGGGCGCTCTCGGCTATTTCCCGACTTATTCGCTAGGCAACCTTAATGCGGCGCAACTCATGAATTTTGCCGAACAACACGTCGCTGGTTTGACCGATTCATTGGCTAAAGGAGAATACCAGCCGTTGTTGACCTGGCTGCGAACCGAGGTTCATCGGCTCGGTAAAAAGTTTCTGCCTAACGATTTGATGGCCCGGGTTACCGGTGAACCAACCCAAGCAAAGTACCGCATCGAGTATTTGCGCCGGAAATATTTGGGGTAGATCGCGGACCGGTAAGCCTGCTGATAACGTGACACGTATGTCTGCGATAACGGCTCTCGCCTGACACGGCTCATTTTCGTCTGACGTCCCGCGGTTCAGGACAGACATTCCTTACCCGCGTCGATCGATGTCGACCTTATACTCCGACGCCCAATATTTGCTATCTGCTATTTGCTATTTGTCATTTCAGTTGAGCCTAAGGCGAAAATGGGCCCTCGCAGCTGGAAGCAGCGGCTACTTCCTGCACTCCCCGGAGAATCCAGGTTGTTGCTTTAATTGAACTAAAGTAGGTTCCACTACGTGTATCGCCGAGCCGGAGTCGCTACGACTTTTTCACCTCGTTTTAGAGATGTATTAGCAGAAGCAGGTCGCATCAGCGACCTGTTCGAGGTTCCCCTTCATTTGATTCACGCGGCCGAAGAAACCTCCGATAAAGTGGATCGCTTTCGTGAGACGCTGAGATCGTTGGAGCTATCGGAAGACGCACCCATTCATTTTCAACCGGGGCCGCCCGCCGAAGCAATTCTGAATGTGCTATCGCATCAGCAAATCGATTTGCTGATCGCCGGCGCACTGGAACAGGAAAGTGTACACCGTAATTTCACCGGAGATGTTGCTCGCTCGCTCTTGCGCGAGGCTCCCTGCGATCTCTTTCTATTTGTCGAGCCAAAAGAGGGCGCTCCACCACCCGGGCACGTGTTTGTCGCAATTCCCGACTTTACTCCTTTCAGCCGTCAGGTGTTTCAGCGAGGCGCCGATTTAGCCGAGCGAATCGGTGCAAAAAAACTGATGCTGCTACACGTGCAAACCACCTTCGCCGAAGCCAAGGAAAAGGCGTTAGGAACCGATGTTCCCTCTTCTCAACAAAACTTGGAGGCGCTTGCCGCCGAATTGTCTTCTGAAACTCTAGAAATCGATACCCACGCGGTTCGCGGAAACACCGGATTCACCGCGTGTGAGTTTATTCAATCAAACGGAGCAGATCTCCTGGTAATGCCATCCCGGATCGGCGAGCCGGAACAACCGATCTTCGCGCCCCCGCTGGACTGGATCATTCAAGTGATCCCGACCAACGTGTGGGTTATCCGGCAGGTGACGGTAACCAGTAATCGGTAACCAGTAACCAGTAATCGGTAACCAGTAACCAGTAATCGGTAACCAGTAACCAGTAATCGGTGATCAGT